>ENA-OQDE01000378-OQDE01000378.1-human-gut-metagenome-genome-assembly--contig:-NODE-378-length-27661-cov-3.453403_pt1 | contig 27661 bp, 29 predicted proteins | sample MGYA00242768_ERZ504595 | MGnify/ENA primary metagenome ERZ504595 (study PRJEB26092, sample SAMD00036307) | human gut metagenome | host: Homo sapiens | study: EMG produced TPA metagenomics assembly of... | reverse complement strand
TAGCGGAATTGTTAAAGATGCCCAAGGAATGGAGATGATTGGCGCTACTGTCCTTCAGAAAGGGACTAATAATGGAATAGTGACTGGTTTGGATGGCAAATTACTCTTACATTGTCCAACAAAGCAGAGCAAACACTTCTTATCTCAATGATCGGCTTTATAGAACAATCTATTGCCATAAAAAAGAATCATCCTTTATCAATATCACTTTGGAAGAAGACATTGCACAATTAGATGAAGTTGTTGTGGTGGGATATGGAACACAGAAAAAAGTATCTCTGACCGGTTCTATTTCTAATGTCGGGACCGAAGATTTGAAAAGCATGCCTGTATCAAGTGTCACAAACGCTTTAGGTGGCCGCATCCCGGACTAGTAACCCGACAAGAGAGCGGACGTCCCGGCGGTGATCAGGCTACGATGTTCGTTCGTGGTCGTGCTTCATTGAACGACTCTAGCCCTTTAGTATTGATTGACGGGGTAGAACGACCTATGGCGCAAATCGACCCTGATGATATTGAAACCATTTCTGTATTAAAAGACGCTTCTGCAACTGCCGTATACGGTGTACGAGGAGCAAATGGTGTGATATTGGTAACTACCCGCCGAGGTCGTGAAGGAGAGACTCGAATATCCTTCTCATCTGAATTCGGTGTCACTTCCTTCAATCGTATATCTCAAACCCTAAATGCAGAATCCGTTTCAAGATTCATGCGTGAGGGGGCTATCAATGATGGCTTTGACCCTTCCGATACAGGTAATACTCGCGGTCTTTTCCTGTCAGAATATGACAACTACCTCTATCGTACCCAGAAAAGCCCGTTTACACACCCGGACAATGACTTTGTAGATATGTTTACGAAAAATGGTCTCCAACAGAAATACAATGTAAACCTATCCGGCGGAAATAAAACAGTACGTTACTTCGTTTCCGTTGGATACTTCACTCAAACCGGTATGTTTGAGACAGACGTAGACAAAATTAAAGAACATGAGACAATACAAGCTCTTTTAGCAGCCTCACCCGATGTAGCAAAAGGCTTATACAAAGAAGGTTATAATTCGGAATATAAGTACAGTAGGCTCACCACTCGTTCGAATATCGATATCAACCTAACTGAAGATTTCAAGGTATCCGTGAATCTTGCTTATCGTTTCGGAAGTCAGAACCGCCCCTATGGCTATGATGCTGACGGACAGGAAGCACTGCGTCTGTTCGGCATGTTCTACCGCAATTCTCCTCAAGCATTCCCAATCTTAAATGCGAATGGAACTTATGCCGCCGCCGATGGTATATGGAGACAGAATCCACTCGTGACATTATGCTATTCAGGATTTTTTCTTAATTTCAATAACAAACTTGAGACAGATTTTGCTTTTAAATATAACCTAAGGAAACTGTTAAAAGGATTAAGTATAGACGGAAAATTCTCTTACGATGCAGGCTGGAGCAATAACCGAAGCATACAGCAGCGTCCCAATATCTATCAATATAATCCTGTAAACGGGACTTATAAACAAGGACTTGAAATGGTGTTGCCAACAAAAGCCACCAATAAAACGGCAGCTACACATCGGAAGTATGCTGAAGCGGCAGTTCGTTATAAGCAATCCTTCTCCGGACATAATATATCTGGATTGGTACTTTATAATATGAGTTACACTTCCACTCCCGGTGGACGCTATTCTTATGTACCTCATATCTATCAGGCTTTAGTAGGACGTGTTAACTATGATTATGAGAATCGCTATCTATTCGAAGTTAACGCAGGCTATAACGGCTCAAACCGTTTCGCGGAAGGACACCGTTATCAGCTCTTTCCTGCAGCATCAGTGGGATGGGTACTGACTAACGAACCTTTCTTTAAAGAAAACCCTATCTTAAGTTTTACTAAACTACGCTTCTCTTATGGTGAAGTTGGTAATGACAAGCTGGGAGGTTTCTCTTACTATTATCGTTCAGGATACGATGAAGGACTAGGCTACACTTTTGGAGAGACACATAATCCTGCGATTAAAGGTCTGATTCAAGGAAAAAGCGCCAATGAAAATATCACATGGGAAGTTGCACGGAAATACAACTTAGGACTTGAGACCAAATGGTTGAAAGACAAAATATCTGCCAGTATTGACTTTTTTAAAGAACGTCGTAGTAATATCCTATGTGAACCGGAAAGATATTCTCAAGCAGCCGGTTCAAACGGATTGGCTCCCATAAACTATGGTGTCGTAACAAATCAGGGATATGATCTGGAAATAGGCTATCAAGATCAAAAAGGAGATTTTGGATATTCCATAAAAGGGATTTATGGATATGCACACAATGAAATTGTAGAGAAAAGTGAATCTGTAAAGCCCTATGCCTATATGTCACAAACGGGAAATCCTATCGGACAGTTTATCGGCTATATTTCCGACGGTTTCTTTAGTTCTTATGAAGACGTAGCAAGTTCTCCCGTTCAATTCGGACAAATAAGCCGACCTGGAGATATTAAATATAAAGATTTAAATCATGATGGAGTGATCGATTCTAACGACCAAGCTCCTATCGGCTATAATCCGGTACCCGAAATGACTTTCTCTCTTGCTGCCGGTTTGAACTGGAAAGGAATTGATTTTAGTATATTGCTTCAGGGAGCTGCCCGTTCATCCATCTATCTGCAACAGGATATTGCATGGGATAATTTCTGGGGTAATTATTACGAAGAGCATATCGGAAGATGGACACCGGAAACAGCAGCAACAGCAACGTACCCACGTTTCACTAAAGCAGCCACTCCTGCGCATCCTAATTATTATAAATCTGACTATTGGTTGAAAGACTCCAAATACTTACGTCTGAAAAACATTCAGTTAGGTTACACTATACCTCGCAAACTATTGAAAAAATTCGGAGTACGTTCACTTAGAGTATATGCGAATGCCTACAATCTCTTTACATGGGATAACGTAAAGAAGGTAGACCCTGAATCATCGAACAATAGTAATGGACAATTCTATCCACAACAAAAAGTAATAAATTTTGGTATCAACCTGAATTTCTAATGTTTGAAATGAATAATTTATGAGAAAACTATTTATATCCTTTGTAACGGCTGTCCTGCTTGCCAGTTGTAGTGCAGATAGCCTGATGAAAGAAACCGAACTGGATCTTACGGATACAGAGAAAGTTTATTCGGACATTACATTGACCCGCAAAGTTGCATACGACTTGTATGCACGTATGCGCATGGGGAGAGACCGCCTTGGCAGTTTTGGTTTTTTGGCAAACATTGGTGGTTCGCCTTGTATGCTTGACAACGCAACAGACGATGGAGCCGGAAATACAACCCGTGCCGGAGGGGCAGTTATTCCCGAACTCGAGAAATTTATCAAAGGGGGAATTGATGCTTCCAAAGGTTTGATTGGCGGTGACCATCCATGGATATTCTACTATAAGGCCATCCGTTCTGCAAACACATTCCTGAACAACGTAGACCGTTCACCATTGGAGGATGCAGAGAAGATTTCCCTGAAAAACCAAGTACGCTTTCTGCGTGCATTGTATCACCACGAACTGTTTCGTTTCTACGGAGCATTAGTAATCGGAGACAAAGAACTCGATCCGTTACTTTATGACGAAATCAAACGTGAATCGTTAGAAACCACAGTCCGTTGGATTGCTAATGAATTCAAAGAACTTGCAGAGCCGGGAGTATTGCCCGACAAATACGATGCAGCAGATTACGGAAGAGCTACCCGGGGAGCAGCCCTAGGCTATCTGGCACGCACATTACTTTATGCAGCAAGTCCCTTACACAATGCGTCCGGAGTAACTTGGAGAGAAGCGGCTGATGCTGCCTACGATATGATTGAATATGCTGACAATGGAGATTTCTATCGTTTATATGAAGATCCGACCACTCCTGAAAAGAGCTACACACGATTATTCAATACCCGTGCCAATGGTGAGGTAATCATGGGATTTCTCCGTGCACCGGCAAATGACCTTTACGGAATGATGCCTGCCTTTGATCCCTGGAATGTAAATAAAGAGTTACTGACTTGCCCGAACCAATGGCTGGTAGACTGTTATGATATGCTCGACGGATCACAGCCCATTCTCGGTTACGAATCAAATACGAAAGCCATCATCAACCCAAACTCCGGTTACAATGTAAATTCTCCTTATGCTAACAGGGATCCTCGTTTGGCGCAGAGTATTCTATGTGATGGTGCTACCTGGCCTTTAGTCAACGGTAAGCCAGCTGCAATAGACCTGTCAAAATCATATAGATGGGGAAGCGGATACTTCCTGACAAAGTTCCTGGATGACCGTATCGATCATCGAAAAGGTGGTACCACTTACATGGACTTTCCAATGATGAGATATGCAGAAATCCTGCTCGATTATGCAGAAGCCGAGAATGAGGCTGAAGATACGAATACAGCCAGAGAAAAAGCAATAGCCCAGCTTAACAGGATACGTCGTCGTGCCGGTATCACGACAGACTTACTGGCCGCAGATTATAATCAGGCAACCCTTCGGGAACGCATACGCAAAGAACGCCGTGTAGAACTTTGTTTTGAAGATCATCGATTCTTTGACATAAGAAGATGGCTGATAGCAAAAGATGTAATGAGGTTACCGGCTGTCGGAATAAAGAAAATTAACGGTGAATATCAACGGGTAACTTTAGACACACGTAATTATAACGAGCGCATGAACTTGGCTCCAATACCACAGGATGAAGTTAATAACTGCCCGAATATCTACCAGAATCCAGGATACTAATCTAAATAGAATGTTTACTTAAAAAAATAAAGTCATGAAAACAAATAGTATAATTGCATTAATTCTGTCAATCAGTTTATTTGGATTATTCGGTTGTGCAGATAAATATGAAGTTGATTATGAAGCACCTGTCAAAATCGAATTTGCGGGTGTCGATCAGAATAATAGAGTATCATTAACGAAAGGGATTGCTGAATACACAGCAACCGTCAAAGTACAGGGAGAAATCATGAGTTTTGAAATTTATCAGGCAGACTCCAAAACCGGAATGCAGGGAAGTCTGATAGAAGAAACTGCCCAGTCATTTGCAGACGGAACGACTAATTACGAAACAACTTACAAGTTTACTTCTTTAAAAGAGAATGCCTGTATTACAGTAGTCGTTCTAGGTACCGACGGCCATACGTACCAACGTAACTTATTGGTAGAGATTACTCCTTCTGTTTTATTCTCCGATCCGGATTATGGAAAAGATGGAGAAATAGTAGAGACAGCTTCAGCTTACTATGGTTGTTACTATGCAACATGGCTTCTCGGACGCACCTATATGGCCGCTGATGCCATGAAATATACAAACGAAGTCGATTTCTCACTCGGAGATATTATCTTGCCTTCAGGAAGCGAAGCTGTACCAGTTCTTGTTTCACCTGCTAAAAGAAGTGATTACGGCTTGATGACAATTAATGGTTTACAACACACATTATTTGCAGAAACCTCTTTATCACAAGCAGAATTTAATGCAATCTCCCAAGTAGATGCAACCCCGATAGAAAATCTGGCAGATCCAACCTCCGAAGTCTTAGCTATTCAGGCAGATAAAGTTTACCTGTTCAAAACTGCCAATGGAAAGAAAGGATTGATTTGCATACAAAAAATAACAGCAAAAACTGGTACTATCGAAGTCTCACCGAATAATTGGGTAGAAAACACTAAATACTCATGGGTACAATTACTGACTAAAACCGTGGCGAAGTAAAGCTCCCATTCAAGATACTTTCTCCAATGATCGTATCATAGAATAATTAGAAGAATAGAGAAGTTCTCGGTTTCTACGAGCTTCTCTATTCCTGTTTTCCCAATAGAAGAAAGAAGAAATCTATCATTCTACCATTTTTTTCCTTTATTGATTAGTATTTTTCCTTCCTTCTCTGAGATCTTCCCTACTTTTGCGAAAAGTCATCATGAAAAACTGAAGTTAATTAAATCACAATAATTATGAATCTGAAAAAACATTTACCCTGGCTGGGAGCCCTACTCCCTATTGCTAACACACAAGCAGAAACAAAACCTAATGTAGTAATTATCTATATCGATGATATGGGTATCGGTGACATAGGTTGTTATGGAGGTAAATTCGTTCCTACTCCTAATATTGACAAGTTGGCACAGGACGGACTATTATTCAACCAATATTACTCTTCTGCACCGGTTAGCTCTCCATCCCGCTGTGGATTAACCACAGGTCTCTTTCCTCTTGAAGTGGGAATCAACACTTTCCTGAACGACAAAGCTGCTAATAAGAGATGCGAACAACGTAATTTCCTGGATGACAAGTTGCCTTCCATGCGCGTGCCTTCCAAAATGCAGGTTACTCAACAGGACACATCGGAAAATGGCACATGGGAGGCGGACGTGACGTACATGATGCTCCTTCTATTAAGAATTACGGTTTTGATGAATACATATCAACTTACGAGAGCCCGGATCCGGAACCGGCAATCACTGCTACCAAATGGATATGGTCGGATAAAGACAGCGTGAAGCGCTGGAGACGTACCGAATACTTTGTAGATAAAAGTATTGAGTTTGTAAAGCATCATAAAGATGAGCCTTTCTTCCTGAATCTATGGCCGGATGATATGCACACCCCTTGGTACCGGAATTCAAACAAAAGGAAAGAAAAAGCTGGGAAACCCAGGAAGCGTTTGCACCCGTACTTGCGGAAATGGACAAACAGCTCGGACGTTTTATCAAAGCACTGGATGAATTGGGGCTGGCGGAAAACACAATCATTATTTTCACCAGTGACAATGGTCCCGCACCTAGCTTCAAGTCTGTACGTTCCGCTTATCTGAGGGGAACTAAAAATAGTCTTTATGAAGGCGGTATCCGCATGCCGTTCATCGTCAGATATCCTAAAAAGATTAAAGCCGGACAGGTAAATAATGAATCAGTATTATGTGCCGTAGATTTATATCCGACTTTGTGTTCAGTAGCCGGAATCAAGACTGAAAAAGGCTATAAAGGTGATGGGCAGAACTATGCAAAAGTTCTTCTCGGTAAATCGGAAGCTAAACGCAAGACTGATTTAATGTGGGACTTCGGACGAAACAAACATTTTGGCTTTCCAGGAAACCCTTATGACAAAAGCCCTCATTTAGCTATACGTAGCGGAAAATGGAAATTATTAGTGAATGGCGACGGAAGCGATGCACAACTATATGACATGGAAAAGGATAAGTTTGAAAAGAGCAATATCGCAAGCGAGCATCCTGATCTGGTTGCCAAGTTGAGCAAAAAGGTATGCCAATGGTATGCCGAAAACAAAGACAAAGGACTACAAACCTCTAATTAAACAATAATATTCATGAATTCTAAAGCTTTTCTTCTGCCGGCAGCGCTAATGATAGCCGGCAACACTGCAGCAAATGCCAAAGGAAAAAAGTCCGATCAGCGACCTAATATCCTAGTAATTCTTGCAGATGACCTCGGTTATTCCGACTTGGGATGCTACGGTAGTGAAATTCACACACCTAATCTGGACAAACTGGCAAAACAAGGAGTACGTTTCAATCATTTTTATAACACCAGCCGTAGCTGTCCGACACGTGCTTCCCTATTGACAGGACTTTATCAACATCAGGCAGGTATTGGACGAATGACCTTCGATGACCATCTGCCGGGATACCGGGGCACACTATCACGCAATGCAGTTACCATCGCTGAAGTTCTGAAAGAATCAGGATATGCAACCAGCATGGTAGGTAAATGGCATATCGCCGAGACTCCCCTACGCAAAGACCAACGCGAATGGCTCGCACATCACGTATACCACGAAACCTACTCCGACCTCTGTCATTATCCGGTGAATCGCGGATTTGACACCCATTACGGTACGATCTATGGAGTGGTGGACTATTTTGATCCATTCAGTCTGGTAGAAGGAGAAGTACCTGTGAAAGAAGTACCCGACGGATATTACATCACACAGGCGCTTTCAGACCGTGCAGTGAAAGAAGTGAAAGAGTATGCCAAAGACGATAAACCATTCTTTATGTACCTGGCTTACACAGCACCACACTGGCCGCTGCACGCATTGCCGGAAGATATTGAGAAATACAAGGATACCTATAAAGTAGGTTGGGAAGCCATTCGTAATGCACGTTACGAACGTCAGAAACAACTGGTATATTCCCTAATATGGATAATTTCCTGTCTGACAGACAGTTCAAAGACAAATGGGAAGACAACCCACACGCTGAATGGGATGCCCGTGCCATGGCTGTTCATGCTGCATGATCGATCGTATGGACCAGGGAATAGGACAAGTAATCGATGCTCTGGAAAAGACAGGACAGCTTGAAAACACACTGATTCTATTCCTTTCCGACAACGGATGCAGTAATGAAGATTGCCAGAACTACTCTCCCGGAGAAAACGACCGTCCTGACATGACACGTAAAGGGAGAAAATGGTTTATCCTCATAACAAAGAAGTACTGCCTGGACCGGAAACAACCTATGCTTCATTGGGAGCACGCTGGGCAAACGTAGCCAATACACCGTTCCGTTTCTGGAAAGCAAAATCGTATGAGGGAGGTATCTGTACTCCGATGATTGCCCACTGGCCGAAAGGTATCAAGAAGAATGTCGGCAAGATGACTCCTGAAATCGGGCATGTAATGGACATCATGGCTACCTGTATCGATATGGCGGGAGCTACTTATCCTACCAAGTACAAAGGAAATGACATCATTCCATTGGAAGGTAAGAGCCTGGTTCCTATTTTCAAGAACGGACATCGTGAAGGACACGATTATTTAGGATTCGAGCATTACAATGAACGTGCATTCCTTTCTAACGATGGTTGGAAACTGGTTCGTCCGGGAGAGAACGCTAAATGGGAGTTATACAATCTGAATGAAGACCGGAGCGAAATGCATAATCTGGCAGCACAACACCCTGAAAAAGTAGCGGAAATGACAAAAGCTTACGAAGCATGGGCGAAACGTTGTATGGTAGAACCTTATCCGGGACAGAAGAAAAAATAAGAAGCATTCGATTGATTATTTTATAAAAGACTCCTGCCGCAATATCGCAAGATATTTATCGGCAGGAGTCTTTTTTATATGCCTTTATACAATCTATCACACCTCCCCTGAAACCGGAGGCTGACCATTATATTCTTTAGGTAATACGCCATATTGCGCTTTAAAACATTTCGCAAAATAAGAAGAAGAAGTAAATCCCACCTGCGCTGCCACTTCAGAAATCCGGGTACCGCTCATAATCAGTTCAGCAGCTCTATTCATACGAAGTGTCTTCAAATAATCATTAGGTGACATTCCGGACAAAGCTTGATCTTCCGATAGAAATTGGAGCGGCTCATATTCATCTGTTCAGACAGGGTATCTATCGAAAAGTTCTCATCTGCCAGCTGTTCGGCTATCACCCCTTGTATCTTCGCAATAAATTCACAGTCTTTCTGCGACATCGCAAAGTCCGTTGTCGAAACAGCCACCGTATCCCCAGCCAGGCTCACCATCAATTTATGGAAAGACTGCCTCAACTTCAGCAAATTCTCGATCTGCATATGAAGCTGTTTGATAGAGAATGGTTTCTCCACATATACATCTGCTCCACATGTAAGTCCTTCGACTTTAGACTCCAAAGTGGTTTTTGCCGTCAATAAAATGACCGGAATATGGGAATAAGAGATTTCAGACTTCACTTTGCAACAAAGTTCCAGACCATCCATCTCCGGCATCATAACGTCGCTTACTATGACATCTACGTTTTCCTGCGCAAGCACCTCAAGTGCTTCACGACCATTGGAAGCCCTCAACACACGGAACCATTCAGCCAACGACTCACGAGTCAGATTCAGTAAATCAACATTATCCTCAACCAGCAGAACCGTAAACTTCTTCCCTGAATACTCCGAAGATACAGCATCAGAAGCATCCACATGTTCCAGATGCATTTCTACAATATCAGCTGTTTTCTCCGTCTCCCACTCTTTGACCGGAAGAGACAATACAAATGAAGAACCACCACCAACATTATCTTCCAAGTACAAATCCCCTTGGTGAGCCTCTGCCAAGGACTTTGCAAAAGCCAATCCTATACCGGTACCTACAGCCGTGGCCACCTTATCATCAGGCAGTTGATAGAAAGCTTCAAATATCTTTTGTTTCTGTTCATCCGGTATTCCGGGACCATCATCGTTCACTTGTATCTCATACCCCTTATCAGTGACAACTAGTTTCAGGTCAATATGCGCATGAGCATATTTGATGGCATTTCCCATCAAATTAACAAGAATCTTACTTAATTTCTCCCTATCCACCGTAGACACCAACTCTTGTTCAGGAACAGTCAATTGCAAATCAATCCCCTTCAATTCGGCAGGACTTGTAAATTGATTATAAACATCACTGACAAGCTCCTTTATATCACTCTTCTTCAAATTCAAATGCAGCGTACCGCTCTCCATTTTCTGGAAGTCAAGCAATTCATTAGTAATTCCCAACAGATAATTTACATTCTTATCTATCACAGACAAATACTTGAGATCTTTCCCTTCACGCTCCTTCTCCAACAGTTTTTCCAAAGGAAGACGTATCAAACTAAGCGGAGTACGTATCTCATGCACCAAGTTGATGAAGAAACTAATCTTCGACTTATAAACTTCCTGTTCCTTGGCAGTCTGATATTTTTCCATCCGCCGTTTATATTTGCGTTTAACGCGGAGATTCCATCGCCAGGCCATCCAGCCGATCCATCCCAATAGCATAAGAACATAAACAACATAAGCCAAAGTACTACGCCACCAGGGAGGAGTAATCACCACCTTTAAAGTGGTAGTCTTCTCATTCCACTGACGATCATTATTAGAGCCTCTGACTTCGAACAAATACTCACCGGGAGGCAAATTGGTGTAAGAAGCCATATTGTTATCGGTATTCAGAATCCACTCCTTGTCCACTCCCCGAAGTATGTAAGAATACCGGTTCTTCCCCGGGTCTTCAAAACTAAGAGCGACAAAACGAATAGAGAAGCTATTGTTTTCATAAGATAAAGTCACCTTATCAGCCATATAAAGCGGTTTATCCAACTGAAGCAGTTTCTTCACCTCCTGCTCATCGGTTTGATAAGGTAACCGAATATCGGTCACATAAACCGGAGGAATATATTTGTTATCTACAAACTGTTCCGGCTGGAATACATTAAAGCCATTGATCCCACCAAAATACAATTTTCCTTCGGATGATTTCAATGAAGATCGAGCTATAAACTGATTCCCTTGCAAGCCGTCATTAATCGTGAACTGGCGGAAATGATCTTTGGTAACAGGATTAATCTTAAAAATTCCGGCATTGCTGGATACCCAGAAATCACCTCCCTGATCTTGCTCAATCGCATAAATAACCTTGTTAGGTAATAAAGTATTATGCGGGTCAAACTCAATGAATCTTTTCTCTTTAGCATCAAAAGAACACAGTCCTCCCCCATTCGTTCCAAACCACATGGTTCCTTTCGTATCTTCAAATAAAGTAATGACCGAATTACTGGTGATCGTAGTCGAATCTTCCCGTTCATGCTGATAATGTTTCCAATGAGCATTCATTGTATTGTAAGAAAACACACCACTATTGGAAGTCGCAATCCAGAGATGATTGTACATATCCTCATAGATATCGACAACAGAAACCATTGAACCGACACTTGTGATGGTCATAAAGTTATCTCGAGCAGCGTCATAACGACACAATCCCCAACTCGTTCCTACATAAATTTCTCCTTTTCGTCCTTTATAAATACACAACACATCGTTGCTACAAATCGTATTGGGGATTCCACGAGAATGAGTATAGGCTTTCACTGCCCCTGTGCGTAATTGATAACCCGTATTCCCCCGGCATAAGTACCGATCCATAAATAGTCACCATCCAGCATTAGAGAACGAATGTCATACTTTTGATTTTTAGTTCCTCCTATTGCATAAGGAGAAAGCTCCCGAGTAGCAGCATTGAAAAAATACAAACCGCTTTGAGTTCCAATCCAGATATTCCCATCCTTATTCTCACAGAAAGGAGCAACGACCTCCCCCGCTCCCGGCACTCCGGACAGATAGGCAGGCGAATAATAATCAAAACGTTTAGTCTGCTTGGACATATAGTTAATCCCACCCAAATTGGTCAACACCCAAAGAGCCCCTTCGGCATCCCACATCATTCCATTGATAGTCTGGTCACTCAAACTTCTCGGATCGGCGGGATTATCCGCCCGCTGAAATGTGTTTGTATTTTGATCGAATAGATAAAGCCCGTTATCCGTTCCTACCAACAGCTCTTTATCCGTATACTTCAACAAACAATGAACAGCTCCGAAATTAAACGCCGAACCACTGTAATTGTCTATAGCTTCAGTTCGTTCATCCAAACGGCTCAACAGGTTACTTCCCGCACCAATCCAGATTTCTCCATCGATATTCTGAATACAGTTCACTTTATAACTATCGGAAGCATTTATATCTAATGAGATTTCATACGTCCGGAGAAACTTGCCGTTTTCGTCAAAGCACAAAAGTCCTTCCTGTAAGGAAGATATATAGACCCTCTTCCGATCAGCGCTCTGACAGAGGTCCCATACAAAAGACGTCTGAACACTATTTTGAGTCAGCACCTCTGTTTTCGGATCATAAATAAAAAATCCCTGGCCCAAAGTCGCAATCCAGATAAGACCATTTTCCGTCTTGATAATCTTTTTAATCTCACTGCTGATATACACATTATACTGCGTCGTTTTATCAAAGTAAGAGAAACGATCGGTATCCCGGTCATAAATATAAAGTCCGGAGTTTGTTCCAACCCAGAGATTCTTGTCCACCTCTATCAAGGCTTCTACAAAATTGTTTTCTAATGAGAACTTTTCGTTGAGAACATTCCGGTACACTTTATTGCCCCGCCCGTCATAACGGTTCAGTCCGTCACTGGTACCCAACCAGATAAAGCCATAACTATCTTGAAGGGCGCACCACACGGTATTATGAGACAATCCATCTTCTACCTGATATTTCTTGAACGAAAAATAAGGAGACGCGGATAGTGTTCCGGTCCAGAAGATCAGCAAGCATATTAGTATTTTAGTTAACTTCATTCTACGTGTTTTTTATTCAATTATCGGTTCAGCCAAGGTTCAGGATTCAACTTTTCTTTCTCCCTACGCAACTGGAAGTGCAATACCGTCCGTCCATTATCCGTACCGTCAGAAAAGACCTGACCGATGGATTGCTTCTCTTCACCGTATCACCGGCTTTGACGGATGCAGAAGAAAGATTGCAATAAACAGAAATATAATTGCCATGACGAATGAGGACATTAAATAATCCGTTCAATTGGAACACAGCCGCCACCTTCCCATCAAAAATGGCACGCGCCTGTGCACCCGGTTTTCCCTGAATATCAATACCCTTGTTATCCAATTTCACGTTGCGCAACCCCTCTACGGCATATTGTCCATAACGGCTGGTGATAATATAAGCGCCGGATATAGGCATTGGCAATTCCCGCGATTCGCGGCAAAGTTACCTGATAATTCCCGATCCGCCTTACTCATGGTATAAGCCTCAAGAGGTTTCGATTTGGCGGCCGTTTCCGTTGCAGTAGATTTTCCCTCCTTGCTTTCCTCTTTCTTACGGGCAGCCGCTTCACGACGAGCTTCTTCCTGCGCACGCTTGCGGGCACGCTCTATTTCTTCCGCAATTAATTTATCAATGCGGGCATTCAGCTGATTGGCTTCCCTGCGTTTTTTATTTATCTCATTCTGCAATCCTTTCTGCTTCTTTTGCAGATTAGTCACCAACGTGCGTTTCTCTTTTTCCTGCTCTTCCAACTTCACCTTTTCGCTCTCACGTTCTTGTAGCAAGTTCTCTTTGGCAATTTTCACCTGTTGAAGTTCCGCTTTCTTCTTGCGTATCTGATCCTGTTTCTTTAGGATTTCTTCCCCTTGCAGACGTTGATAAGTGGCATATTCACGAACGTATCGCATACGCCGATAAGTCTGCCCCAGATTCTTTGCCGAAAAAATAAACATGAGCTTCTCCTCTATCGACTTATTCTTATACAAGTACTGGACAGAAGCTTCATATTTCTTCTTTTTATCTTTCAAATCCTTCTCCAGCCCGTGCAACTGGCGCTCCAACAAAGCCAACTCACGCTGGATAGCCTCCACATCATTGTTGATAGCCATGATATAGCGTTTCCGCTCTTCAATCTGTCCGGTCAACACAGCCAGACTATTCAACTGGCTTCCCACATCTTTCTTTGTATCCTTCAATATAGATTCCGATTCGGCAATCTGTTTTTGCAGCGCACCGCGTTTACTTTCCAGCTCACGAATCAACTTGTTCGATTGAGCGAAAAGAGGAACTGCCAACCAAAGGCAACTGATTAGAATAACAAAGAAACGTTTCATCATAATAAAGCTACCAGCATTTTTACTAATTCTTCCAAGGGAATCTGGTTGTATTTGGACGTCAGTTCCGTCGGAGTTATCGAAAACTCTTGTGTGGAGAACTCATAAAGTTGGACTTTTGCCTTTTCTAATGAAGGAATTCCTATATCTTTTCCTGTCAGCTCTGTCTTTCCACCAGGAAGAGAGGCATCCATCAATATCTTTTCCAAACGGGAAAACTCCACATTCTTCGACAATACATTTTTCAATTCAGCTTTAGTGGCACGAACAAAGCGTTTATTCATCCTGTCTACCAATAAAACTTCGTCGGGAGTAACTTCTATACGTGCCACTTCTGTACGCAGAATAGGCATCAATAAGGAGATTTGTACCCGCTCATGAGTTTTCATCTTCATGGTTCCCCCTACAGACATACTTCCCTTCTTGCCGGGAATAGTCAACTGAAGCTTGGAAGCCAGGTAACTGGATGTCGGAGCCTTTGTCGAAGTCTTAGTTTCCGAAGTTGCCAAGTGCTTCGAACTCTTACAGCCGGCCAACACCACTACCACCAACAACAGTAGATAAATGATTCTTTTCATTCCGCAATATATTTCTTCTTCTCTATTTTCTGTTTCAACGTTTTCGACTCGCTACCCATTTCCAGTGCCTTCTTCCAATATTTCAACGCACCTTCCGCATCGCCGGTCATAAAATAAATATCTCCGCAATGCTCCACAATCACATCGCTCTTCTCGCCGTCGTTCTTCATTGCATTGTCAATATAGATACGGGCTTCGGCATAGTTTCCCTTTTCAAAAAGAATCCATGCATAAGTATCGAGATAGGTCGAATTATTAGGTTCGGCTTTCACCGTTTTGTAACTCATCTCCTCCGCCTTGTCCAAGTCACGACGTTCCACAGACAGATAATAAGCATAATTATTTAATGCGCCAATATTGGAAGGATTATATACCAAAGCCGAATCGTAAGCAGCATAAGCCTCCGTCATTTGTTTCTTGGTATGATAAATATCCCCCATGATAGAATAAAAATCTGAAATGACTTCTTTTCTGGTATCGGGAGTTATATGTTCCAATGCTCTATTACAAACACTCAATACACTATCTCCCTGTTCTGCCTGATGATAAGCGATAGCCAGATAATAATAAAGTTCCAACGCATCCGGAGTAGCTTCAATGCCCGGTTCGCAGACCTTGATAATTTGCTTGTAATCTTCCTTTTTCACCGCCGCGCTAACCAGCATCAGACGGGCAGCCTTATTGGTAGGATCCAGATCAACCACCTGCTCCAATACCGGCACAGCTCCTGTTCCATATTCTTCGACAACAGGTATTGAGAATAAAGCATCGGTATCTGCGGATCATCCATATCCTGCTTCATCATCCGGTCAAACAAGGCAATCACCTGAGTGCTATCTTTAGCGGACGACTGTTCATTTTCCGCAATCACCTGTCTCATGACACTGATTTTAGTATCAGAAGTCACCTTTTTGTTCAATAACAACGTATCCAGTTGCTGTTGATACAATTCTTTCTGCCCGGTCTGTTCATAGTAAGAAGCCATCGAGAAGAGAGCCATCGGATTATCAGGCTCTACAGCCAGTACCTTCTGGTATGCATCATAAGCTTCCTGCTTTTTCCCGTTCTGAAGATATACATCTCCCAGTATCACCTGATAACGCATATCCATCGGATATTCCTGTACCAGACTTTCTATTTCCTGAAATGCCTTCTTATCATCTTTCATCTGAAGATAAATCCGGAATTTCTCCATAGACAGCTGCTCATTCTTACCCAAACGTTTCTCTAAACGATTCAATGTAGAAATGACATCATTATACTTCTCCTGGCGACTGTAAATATCAAGAAGGCTGAACAAAGGGTCCTGTTTCGACGGGAAACGGGTCACCATCTTCTCAAGCAAAGCCGCAGCCTTATCCAATTCATTTTGTTGCTGGTACAAACTGACCAATCCCTGACTATACCAATAGTTATCAGGTGCAAAAGCCACTGCCTGCTCCAAAGCAACCTGACCTTGCGGCACCTGGCGAAGGAACATATAATATTGCGATATTTCATAAAGCGCAGAAGAAGCAGTGGGGTTGATATCCAGACAATGCTGTAGCAATCCAAATGCCGCATCATACTCATTCTTTCCTTTCATCCGCATGGCTTCCAAGAAGAAGTAGTCATATTTACGCTGTTGTTCAGCAGAAAGCAATGTTTCCTTCATTAAAGAAGCTCCATCTGCTTTCGCTGTTGTTTTTGCTGTACGCACAGACCGGATTCCCCCACATGAAGTGAGCATCAATACCGTCACGAACAGCCATCCTATTTTTATCTTCATTCTATTTTCTCCATTAAGCATTCATCATACTCCGGTATGTCCGAAACCACCGGCTCCCCGTTCTGTTTCATCCAGCACCTCTACTTCCTGCCATGCAGGCTGTTCGTGCTTCGCTATCACCATCTGCGCGATACGTTCACCGTCTTCAATCACAAACGTTTCAGAGGAGAGATTGACTAAAATGATACAAACTTCCCCACGATAATCCGCATCAATCGTACCCGGAGAATTGAGCACTGTAATTCCTTTCTTGATCGCCAGTCCGCTACGTGGACGAACTTGTGCCTCAAATCCCTTCGGCAAGGCAATATATAGTCCTGTCGGCACCAGACAACGTTGCAACGGTTCCAGTGTGATAGGTTCAGAAAGATTAGCACGGATATCCATTCCTGCGGACAATTCAGTGGCATAAGCCGGAAGCGGATGCTTCGATTTATTGATAACTTGAATATTCATAAATGCATGTTTACTATTTAACGGGCGAAAATACACATTTTGAACTGAAAAATAGTTAAGTTTGCAGTTAAATAATGTACCTGTAGCAATTTGCGAATGGTAAACACTAAAATTATAGATAAAATGATGAATTGGAACCAATTAATATCAGCGAAACGTTTCGGAATGGAAGAATTCCATGAGGAACGACAGGAAAACCGATCCGAATTCCAACGGGACTATGACCGTCTTATTTTTTCGGCTCCTTTCCGCAGATTACAGAACAAAACGCAAGTATTCCCTCTACCGGGCAGCGTTTTTGTACACAACCGACTTACGCACAGTCTCGAAGTCGCCAGCGTTGGCCGTTCACTCGGGGACGATGTTGCCAAAGCACTTCTGGAACGTCATCCGGAACTTCAGGATTCTTTCCTGCCGGAGATCGGTTCTATCGTTTCGGCTGCTTGCCTGGCACACGATTTGGGTAATCCGCCTTTCGGTCATTCAGGCGAAAAGGCCATTTCCACTTTTTTCTCTGAAGGGAAAGGAGTTCGCCTGAAAGAGAAACAGCCCAACGGAGAGCAACTTTCTCCGATGGAATGGGAAGATTTAATACATTTTGAAGGAAATGCAAATGCCTTCCGAATACTTACACATCAGTTCGAGGGACGTCGCAAAGGCGGATTCGTTCTAACATACACCACTCTGGCTTCTATCGTAAAATACCCCTTTTCATCGAGCCTTGCAGGAACAAAATCCAAGTTTGGCTTTTTCGTCAGCGAAGAAGAAAGCTTCCGCAAAATTGCAACAGAATTAGGACTGATATTGCTCAACGAACATCCTTTAAAGTATGCACGCCACCCGTTAGTTTATTTGGTTGAAGCGGCAGACGACATTTGCTATCAGATGATGGATATTGAGGATGCATATAAACTGAAGATTCTCACCACAGAAGAGACTAAAGAGCTATTAATGGCCTATTTCAGCGAAGAGCGGCAGGAACATCTCCGAAAAACATTCCTGATTGTTAACGATGTCAACGAGCAAATCGCTTACCTGCGCTCTTCCGTCATCGGTTTATTGATCCGGGAGTGTACCCGTGTCTTTTTAGATCATGAACAAGAAATCCTGTCCGGCACGTTCGAAGGATCACTAATCAAGCGCATAGCCGAGCGTCCGGCAGCAGCCTATAAACACAGCGTCGAAGTATCTATCAATAAAATCTACCGTTCACGGGACGTACTGGATGTTGAACTGGCGGGATTCCGCATCATCAGCACCCTGCTCGAATTGATGATAGATGCCGTAACCTCACCCGAAAAGACTTATTCCAAACTCCTGATCGACCGGGTTTCCAGTCAATACAATATAAAAGCGCCCGTACTCTATGAAAGAATACAGGCGGTACTTGACTATATATCGGGAATGACCGACGTCTTTGCTCTTGATCTTTATCGTAAAATTAACGGGAACAGTCTGCCTGCGGTGTAACCACTTTAGGAGTAAACACCTCTTCCCCTTCACAAGAAGACAATCTCAACGCATCCGGATGGCTTTCAATAAACGTCTGGATGTGTCGAATCCGCTTATCTTCGAGAATTTCGTCTACAGCAATCAGAATACCGGTTTCTTCCACATCACCGAATTCATAATTGATAGCTGTTCCGAACATACGCATAGTAGGGCTTAGGCTCATATATGCATTTACCAACGGAGGAATATTATATCCCAGTTTACGAATTTCACAATTCAATATTTTATAGTCTTCCTTGAAGGAATGCTTGCAAAACAAAGCACTCAGCTCGTCTTCGGAAGTCTCAAGTTTCAGAGGCTCGATCGGAGTGACAAGTTTCTCTTTATCATAAAAATGTTTCTTGAGGAAATGAAGAATCATATCACGGCCACGACGATGGTAGCTAGGATACATGGTCACCTTGCCAAAGAAATACTTCACATTCGGCATAACCACGGTCAACGCTCCCAACCCGTCCCACAGATTATCCAAAGCGAACAATCCTTTGCTTCCGGCACGGGTAGACTGATATTCAAGCGTAACAAACGAACGCCCCAGCTCAATTGTCTGCGGCAGGTATTCTTTAATAAAAGCATCAGAAAAATGAAACATGTGGGAAGTAGCCAGAATTGGCGCGCCTTTTTCATCAAAACGCACGTCCGTACCAAGCAGATACCGGTAACCGCCCAGAATTTCTTCCGCTTCCGGATTCCATACGATCAACTGCTTATAGGGGTGTTCCATCGTGTCGTATTCATCAATATCCATTGACAGACTGTACCTCCACCAGCAGCACGGAAAGCTATTTCACGCAAACGACCAATCTCTCTCATTACATTAGGAGCATTCTGATGAGTAATAATATAAATCTGATTATTACTCTTATTCGTCATTCGTAAGCGTTTGTCTTCCGTCAATTCTGCCTTCAGCAGTTCTTTGCTTACCGGTTTAATAATCTCTTCCATATTCCTTGTTATAGTTGTTCTATCAGTTACAGTTTATAAACAATATCCTTTACGTATTCAGCCCACTGCGCAGGGGTTTTCGATTTATCAAAAGTCTGCCAGGGTATAGGTTTGCCAAAAGTGACAGTAAAAGTTTTGTGGCGATTCTTAAACATTTCATCCGCAAGATACAACATAGCGATGTTAAACTTGATACCCAATGCCTTGCAAATATTTGCCAGGTTGTAGAAGAAATCAGAATTCCTGCCTCCAAAATGCACGGGTATTACATCACGTTTTGCTTGTATGCTCTTTACTACAAATGTCTTTTTCCATTCCAGGTCGCGAATCACTCCATTCTGACGGCGCGAGCACAGTCCGGCAGGAAACATAATCAGCTGATCGTCGGACTGAATCCGGCTTCCACCATCTTCGGAAAGTCCTTTGCCTGCTTGCCGGTTTTATTAATAGGTATGCAAAGGGGAGCCAACCCGCGTAGATTCATCAATAGATCATTCACCAGGTATTTCACCTTCCCCTCATAGTGCTTTCCTAACACATAACCAAGCGCAACACCATCCTGTCCGCCTAACGATGATTGGAAACAAAAGTGTACAGACCATCCTTTGGCAAATTCTCAATGCCTTTTACGTCCACTTTCGCATCCAAAAAGCCCATACATGCCTCCAGAAAGTCCACTCCCAGTTTATCCTTCGACTCATTCAGGAATACATTAATTTCATCCTGATGAACAATTTCTTCAGATAAGAAATCACGAACTTAGGGATGTACTTGTAATGCTTCGGAGCCTTCGTCCGAAGTATCTTATCGACATCGATCAAAAATAAAGAGTCATCAGTCATTCTTTTCAAATAAAAATGATGGCACAAAATTAACGGTTCTTTTTTATTAATCGCAATAATTTGGTAGAAAATGCAGGATTTAAGTTCAGAACACAAAAAAACACCACCCAAAAACTATCAAAAATGACCTAAAAACTATCCGCGGATAGTTTTCGGATAAAAAAACGTCAGTTTTTCCCCTACCGGGTTTCAAAAATTCATGTAAACTTGCAACATCGAAAATAACAAACGAATATTCACCTTTAAAAAGCAACACATTATGAAAAGTTTAAGCTTCAGAAAAGACTTAGTAGGAGTACAAGATGAATTACTACGCTTCGCTTATAAACTGACAACTGACCGTGAAGAAGCAAACGATTTGTTGCAGGAGACATCATTAAAAGCATTAGATAATGAAGATAAATATACCCCTGATACAAATTTCAAAGGATGGATGTATACCATCATGCGCAATATATTCATAAACAACTACCGCAAGGTAGTCCGCGACCAGACATTCATCGACCAGACTGATAATCTTTATCATCTGAATTTGCCACAGGATGGAAGTTCTGAAAATACAGAAAGAGCATACGACCTGAAAGAGATGCACCGTGTAGTTAACAAACTCCCCAAAGAATACAGAGTTCCGTTTGCGATGCACGTTTCAGGATTCAAATACCGTGAAATTGCGGAAAAACTGAACCTCCCGTTGGTACAGTGAAAAGCCGTATTTTCTTCACGCGCCAGAAATTACAGGAAGAGTTGAAAGACTTCCGCTAAACCTTAACTATATAAAACTTAGTGATTTTGAATCACATATTTCTTTAATGCAGATTTTTAGTTTTGATAATGATTAAAAGGCAGAAATACTCCGGTATATTCTGCCTTTTCTTTTATTGCGAAGATTAGTTGTCCGACACCCGGGTGTCAGCACATACAACACCCGGGTCTCAACCTATCTGACACCCGGGTGTCGGGTGCACTGAGACCCGGGTGTCAGATAAACCTCTATTGCATGAAAAAGAATCTCTCCCACCACATTATTTAAATTTTACCTATACAGACATTTTTTCCGTTCTACGCCCACGGGCTCCCCACCAGTAAAGCATTCTCGAAGGCACATCATTTTCAAGCAAATAGACATTTAACATTCTGTTGAAAACTTCTCTGAAAGTTTTTTATGGAAAGTTGTGGGGAATTGTGGGGAATTTCATACTTTTACGGTCGCTTATTATAATAAGGTAATGATACGTTTTTTAGGAAATATTGAAGCCAGGGCGGACGCCAAAGGAAGGGTGTTCATACCCGCCACCTTCAGGAAGCAATTACAAGCCGCTTCCGAAGAGAGGCTTATTATGCGTAAAGACGTATTTCAGGACTGTTTAACCCTGTACCCCGAGAGCGTGTGGAACGAGGAGTTGAACGAGCTACGTAGTAGACTTAACAAATGGAATAGCAAACACCAACTTATTTTCAGGCAATTCGTGAGCGACGTTGAAATAGTGACACCTGATAGCAACGGGCGCATATTAATTCCGAAACGGTATTTACAGATTTGCAGTATCCATGGGGATATTCGCTTTATCGGCATCGATAACAAGATAGAAATCTGGGCGAAAGAACGGGCAGAACAGCCTTTCATGTCACCCGAAGAGTTCGGTGCAGCATTAGAAGAAATTATGAACGATGATAATAGACAAGATGGAGAAAGATGAATTGACATATCACGTACCTGTATTGCTGAAAGAAAGCGTTGACGGTATGAATATCCAACCGGATGGAACGTATGTAGACGTTACATTCGGAGGAGCGGGACATTCGCGCGAGATCCTTTCACGGCTCGGAGAAGGCGGACGTCTGCTGGGATTCGACCAGGACGAGGATGCTGAACGGAACATTGTCAACGATACTCATTTCATCTTCGTGCGCAGTAACTTCCGCTATCTGCACAACTTCCTGCGTTATCACAACATCGAACAGGTAGACGCGATCCTGGCCGACCTCGGCGTATCTTCTCATCATTCGATGATAGCGAACGTGGCTTCTCCTTCCGTTTTGACGGGGCACTGGATATGCGTATGAACAAGCGTGCCGGTATGACAGCAGCAGATATCGTGAATACTTATGATGAAGAACGTCTTGCAAACATCCTCTACCTGTACGGGGAACTAAAGAATAGTCGCAAACTGGCTTCTGTCATCGTTAAAGCCAGAAGCGGACAGAATATCCGGACCATCGGTGAGTTTTTGGAAATCATCAAACCGCTTTTCGGTCGTGAACGCGAAAAGAAAGAGCTGGCAAAGGTGTTCCAGGCACTACGAATTGAAGTAAACCAAGAGATGGAGGCGTTGAAGGAGATGTTGCTGGCTGCTACGGAGCATTAAAGCCGGGCGGCAGACTGGTAGTTATCACCTATCATTCGCTGGAAGACCGAATGGTGAAAAACATCATGAAGACAGGCAATGTAGAAGGAAAAGCGGAAACCGACTTCTTCGGCAATCTGCAAACGCCTTTCCGCCTTGTCAACAATAAGGTAATCGTTCCCGACGAGGCAGAAATAGAACGAAACCCGCGGTCGAGAAGCGCCAAATTACGAATTGCAGAAAAGAAATAAAAAGATATGGAAGAAGAAGTAGTAAACAAGAAAGCAGAAGAGGACAAGAAGAAAAAACGCACCTCTCTGAAGAGTATTCTGGGTGGAGACATTCTGGCTACCGATTTTTTCCGCCGTCAAACGAAGTTGCTGGTACTTATCATGGTATTCATCATCTTCTACATTCACAATCGTTATGCCAGTCAACAGCAACAGATCGAAATAGACCGGCTGAAAAAGGAATTGACAGACATTAAATACGATGCACTGACTCGCAGCTCAGAGCTGATGGAAAAGAGCCGCCAGTCACGCATTGAAGATTATATATCGAGTAAGGAAAGCGATTTGCAAACATCAACCAATCCTCCTTACCTTATTAAATAGATGATAGTGGATAGTTGATAAATGATAGTTAAGCGTTTAAAAGACAAATACTGTGGCAGTTAATAAAAAGAACATAATGACCCGTTACTTCTTCGTCATCCTATTGATGGCGTTGATAGGAGTAGCTATTGTTGTAAAAGCAGCATCACCATGTTTGCCGAACGACAATACTGGCAGGATGTGGCTGACCGTTTCGTAAAAGAGAATGTGACGGTAAAACCTAATCGTGGAAACATTATTTCTTCTGACGGTAAACTGATGGCCAGCTCTCTGCCCGAGTACAGAATATATATGGACTTTATGTCCGGTGAAAAGGATGAAAAACGCAGGCAGAAAGATCAGGCACGCCGGGATTCCATCCTCAATGCCAATATGGATTCAATCTGTATCGGACTTCACAAGATATTCCCGGACAAGAGTGCGGCTCAATTCAAGGCACACCTCAAAAAAGGACGCCAGGCAAAAAGCCGCAATTATCTGATTTATCCGAAACGTATCTCCTATATACAATATAAAGAGGTAAAGAGACTGCCTGTATTCTGCTTGAACCGGTATAAAGGCGGATTCAAGGAACAAGCTTACAATCAGCGTAAGAAACCGTTCGGTTCACTGGCTGCCCGTACACTGGGAGATGTGTATGCAGACACAGCCAAAGGAGCGAGAAATGGTATCGAACTTGCTTTCGACACCATCCTGAAAGGGCGGGACGGATTGACACACCGTCAGAAGGTGATGAACAAATACCTGAACATTGTCGATGTGCCACCAGTTGATGGTTGCGATCTGATTAGTACTATCGATGTAGGTATGCAGGATATTTGCGAGAAGGCGTTGGTGGATAAGCTGAAAGAGCTGAATGCGAGCGTGGGTGTGGTGGTATTGATGGAGGTAAGTACCGGAGAAGTGAAAGCCATCGTCAACATGATGCAAGGCAAAGACGGTGAGTACTACGAAATGCGCAACAATGCTATTAGTGATATGCTCGAACCGGGGTCTACTTTCAAAACGGCCTCTATCATGGTAGCTCTTGAAGACGGAAAAATCACGCCGGACTATGTGGTAGATACCGGCAACGGCCAGATGCCGATGTATGGACGTGTCATGAAAGACCATAACTGGCATCGCGGAGGATATGGAAAGCTGACTGTTACGGAAATTCTAGGGGTTTCGTCCAATGTGGGTACCTCTTATATTATAGACCATTTCTACGGCAGCAACCCGCAGAAATTTGTAGACGGGTTGAAACGGATGAGCATCGACCAGCCGTTACACCTGCAGATTGCGGGAGAAGGAAAACCGAATATACGCGGCCCGAAAGAACGTTATTTTGCAAAGACAACATTGCCGTGGATGAGTATCGGCTACGAGACACAGGTTCCACCGATCAATATTCTCACATTCTATAATGGGATAGCCAACAACGGAGTCACCGTGCGTCCGAAGTTTGTCAAAGCTGCCATGAAGGACGGGGAAGTAGTGAAAGAATATCCGACAGAGGTAATCAATCCCAAGATTTGTTCGGATAAGACTTTGGCACAGATCCGTGAGATTCTCCGGAAAGTGGTTGGTGAAGGACTTGCCAAACCTGCGGGAAGCAAGCAGTTCCACGTTTCAGGAAAAACAGGAACGGCGCAGATTTCACAGGGAGCAGCCGGATACAAAACGGGAAGAACAAATTATCTGGTTAGTTTCTGCGGGTATTTCCCGTCAGAAGCACCTAAATATAGCATGATTGTCTCTATCCAGAAACCGGGATTACCGGCTTCGGGAGGTTTAATGGCAGGTAGTGTGTTCAGCAAGATTGCAGAAAGGGTGTATGCCAAAGACTTGCGGTTACCGCTGACCAATGCGATTGATACTAATTCCGTAGTCATTCCGAATGTAAAAGCCGGAGAGATGCGCGAAGCGCAACGAGTATTGGAAGAGCTGCAGATTAACGTACAAGGCAAAATCGCTGATTCGGGCAAAGAGGTTTGGGGAAATACCCATTCTGCCCCACAAGCTGTGGTTCTTGAGAGCCGGAGCAATATGCAGAATTTTGTACCGAGTGTGATAGGTATGGGAGCGAAAGACGCTGTGTACTTGTTGGAAAGCAAAGGATTGAAAGTCAATCTGGTCGGCGTAGGCAAAGTAAAAAGCCAGTCGATAGCCAACGGAACGATTGTTAAGAAGGGACAGACAGTGACGCTTACGCTTAATTAAAAATTAAAGATTAAAATTGAATAGAGTGATGTTATTAAATGAGTTACTGAAAGCAATCCAACCGGTAGAGGTAGCCGGAGATTCAAACATAGAAATCACCGGTGTCAACATAGACTCCCGTCTAGTGGAAGCCGGACAGCTATTCATGGCAATGCGTGGCACACAAGCCGACGGCCATGCTTATATACCTGCTGCCATCGCAAAAGGAGCAATCGCCATCCTTTGCGAGGATATGCCGGAAGAACCTGTAGCGGGGATCACCTATGTACGAGTAAAAGACAGCGAAGATGCGGTAGGAAAGATTGCCACTACCTTCTACGGAGACCCGACTTCCAAGTTGGAACTGGTCGGCGTTACCGGGACGAACGGAAAAACAACGATCGCTACCTTATTATATAATACATTCCGTTATTTCGGCTATAAGGTGGGATTGATTTCTACCGTTTGCAATTACATCGATGATAAATCGATTCCGACAGAACATACTACTCCTGATCCAATCACGTTGAACTGTTTGTTGGGACGGATGGCAGATGAAGGATGCAAATATGTTTTCATGGAAGTCAGCTCCCACTCGATTGCACAGAAACGTATCAGTGGACTAAAGTTTGCAGGAGGGATCTTTACCAATCTGACCCGCGACCATCTCGACTATCATAAAACAGTAGAGAACTATCTGAAAGCGAAGAAGAAATTCTTTGACGATCTGCCGAAAAATGCATTCAGCCTGACCAATCTGGACGATAAAAACGGACTGGTAATGACGCAGAACACACGTTCGAAGGTCTATACTTATTCATTGAGAATCTTAGCGACTTTAAAGGACGGGTATTAGAGTCTCATTTCGAAGGGATGCTGCTCGACTTCAACAATCATGAACTGGCAGTTCAGTTTATCGGAAAGTTCAATGCTTCCAATTTATTGGCGGTATTCGGGGCGGCAGTTCTGTTAGGCAAGAAAGAGGAAGAGGTGCTTGTAGCTCTTAGCACACTTCATCCGGTAGCCGGACGCTTCGATGCGGTCCGCTCACCGCAGGGAATTACGGCGATTGTTGATTATGCACATACCCCGGATGCTCTCATTAATGTACTGAACGCTATTCATGGAGTGCTTGAAGGAAAAGGAAAAGTGATTACCGTGGTAGGCGCCGGCGGTAACCGCGACAAGGGCAAACGCCCCATCATGGCAAAGGAAGCTGCCAAAGCGAGTGACCGCGTCATCATCACTTCCGACAATCCGCGCTTTGAAGAGCCGCAAGACATCATCAATGACATGCTTGCCGGACTGGATGCGGAAGATATGAAGAAAACACTAAGCATTGCCGACCGTAAAGAAGCAATTCGCACGGCTTGCATGCTGGCAGAGAAAGGAGATGTAATTCTCGTTGCCGGAAAAGGACATGAGAATTACCAGGAGATAAAAGGAGTGAAACATCATTTGATGACAAAGAAGTACTCAAAGAAATTTTTAAATAATGAATAGACTGTGCTAATATGCCGACCGGCTTCGTTATCTATCCGACAGCAACCGGCATAACAACACATCAATAAATTGGCAAATTATTTATGTTATACTATCTATTTGAATGGCTACATAAGCTCAATTTTCCAGGAGCGGGAATGTTCGGATATACTTCATTCCGTGCTTTGATGGCGGTTATCCTCGCATTACTTATTTCAAGTATCTGGGGAGATAAGTTCATCAACCTACTCAAAAGGAAACAAATCACAGAAACGCAGCGTGATGCTAAAACCGACCCGTTTGGCGTCAATAAAGTAGGCGTGCCGAGCATGGGAGGTGTCATCATCATTGTAGCCATCCTGATCCCATGTTTATTGTTAGGTAAACTGCATAACATATACATGATACTGATGCTGATCACTACCGTATGGTTGGGATCGCTCGGATTCGCAGACGACTATATCAAAA
>ENA-OQDE01000376-OQDE01000376.1-human-gut-metagenome-genome-assembly--contig:-NODE-376-length-27732-cov-3.024199_pt1 | contig 27732 bp, 31 predicted proteins | sample MGYA00242768_ERZ504595 | MGnify/ENA primary metagenome ERZ504595 (study PRJEB26092, sample SAMD00036307) | human gut metagenome | host: Homo sapiens | study: EMG produced TPA metagenomics assembly of... | reverse complement strand
TGTTTTCTGAATGGAAAAAAATCCTGCGACGATAAACGGCAGGCAGATGACTCCCCACGCAATGCAAAATGCTGCCGGAAGGTATCCCTCCATAATGTGCATGGCATTCGAAGCCGGTGCGATAGCAAATAACACCGCGATCGCGATGCTTGCCTTCAATAAGATGTTCTGTTTTTTGTCATGTTCTTTTCTCTCCTTTTCTTTGACAAAATTTTTCTGAAATATTCCAGGCTGCCAAAAGACTCAAAAAGGAGACTGTTTCGCATACACCCGGTCATATTCCCGTAACCTTCCAGATTCCTTTAAAAGCGGGTGTTCTGACTTAGGCATCAAACACAGTATTTCGCCTTCCCATAGGATTTCCTACAGTGACCTCATGAAATACCACTACTCCAATACAGCAACGGGCATTGTCCGGGATTCCCACCCGGTTCCCCTGCCGCCTTTTTTCGGACGGCATCTTTTAAATCTGCTTTGAATCTGAATTTATGTAAAAACCCCTGCGTTTCCTGTATTAGAAAATGGAGTCCATACATACAAATGTATCATTTTTAATATTCAATTCCTCTGCGGGCACAAATGCCGCAGTCAAATGGATGTTTTACTTTTCGGATCTCGGATACATAGTCTGCAGCTTCGATCAAATCTTCTGTTGGATTTCTTCCAGTCAGAACCACTTCCAGACCTTCTGGTTTTTCTTTTAAAAACTGAATTGCCTCTTCATGCGGGACCAGACCATAGTGATCTGCCGCCATAAATTCATCCATGACAAGCATGTCACACGCTCCATTTTTCGCCCGATCCAGTGCATACCTCCACAATTCTCCATACATCTGCTTTGTCTCTGCCTTTTCTTCCTCGGACTGCGTGTTATAAAACCCATAGGACTTCGGTAAATGGATCACTTCTATCCCCGGAATCTGATCTAACACACACAATTCTGCAGAGTTCTCATTCTTCAAAAAACGGGCAAACAGTACTTTCATCCCGCTTCCGGCTGCCCGCACTGCAAGTCCCGTAGCTGCCGTGGTCTTTCCTTTTCCGTCTCCACAGTAAATCTGGATCATTCCCTGCCTCATATTCTGTCCTCTTTCTGTTTCAGTCTTTCCTTAAATCTTTCTAAATTTTAGCACAGCCCTGCCCATATTTCTAGGAATTTTTTCGTTTCTTTTAGTATTTTCCCAACTTCAAACGGTCTTCCTACTACCACCAGCACAGCCTTTGCCTCTTCTGCAGCCTGCACCTTCTCCAGAAAACCACCGGATTTTCCGGATTCTTTTGTCACAAAATATCTGGCATCCACAGCTCTTAGCATCGCAAGATTTAATTCTTTTGAAAACGGACCCTGCATGGCGATCAGATGCCTTCCTTCGAATCCAAGCCGAATGCTCTCTTCCACTGAAACCTGTGTAGAAAGGACACGAGCATAACATCGCTCTTTGCAGCCTGCTATCCTGGTATATTCTTTCAATTCTTTACTTCCGGTAGCGATCAGAACATTCCCGTCTGTATTTTGCAGGTATTCCACTGCCTCAGGTACACTTTCCACACGCACGACACGCTCCCCTTTATCATCCCAGTTCTGCCGTTCCCGCACACATCTGATATATTCCGTACCTGCCATCCTGCATGCCTGCTCTACGTTTTTCGTCACTTCTGCTGCAAACGGATGTGTCGCATCGACCACCAGATCAATTTTCTGCGCCGTTAAAAACTGCCGGATCTGTGTCTCATCCATACGTCCGGTACGCACACTTACATTAGAAGAACTCTCAACATCCATACAGTCTCTTCCATACTCTGTGGCAACACTGACGATGACATCCACCTGCCTGTTTCTCAGAAATTCTGCCAGTTCCCGTCCTTCTGTAGTACCTGAAAAAATCAAGATACGCTTCATCTTTCTTCCTCCTCTTTTCCAAATCTTACCATAACTTCACCACAGACAACAGCAGCCGTACACTGATTCAGACAGACCTTTTCCTGAACCATCACTCCCTCCGGACACATTTTTTTCGCCGCTCTCTCACAGACATTGTCTACCCCTGTCACTCCTCTTACAAATTCCGAAGAACTGCTGACTGCCGAAATTTCCTGAAGTGACTCTGCCGAATAAGTCAAAAACTCCACTCCAAGAGAATCTGCCAGCTCCAGCAAGCCGTCCTCCTCCCTTTTCAGATCGATGCTTCCAAGTGCACGGATCTGCTCCGGTAAAAATCCATGCTTTTCCAGAGTTTTCAAAAGCTCTGCCTCCAGAATTTCTTTTTTTGTCCCTTTTTTGCATCCCATTCCCACATACAGATTTCTTGGCAAAAGATATAATACACCTGATTTTTTATTTCTGGGATTTTTTTCACAGATTACGATCTTCCCACAGCATCCCTCCAGTTGTTCTTCACTGCCGCATATGGTCAGTTCTTCGGGTATATCCCCCAAAAGCGGAAACTCTGAAAAAATTCCCGTATTCTTTTTTTCAAGAATCCCTGCCGAGATTTTTTTCGCCTCTTCCCGGTCTGTAATGATGAGTCCGTTCTCCATGCAAACACGTCTGCCGCAAACTTTTTCTGCACATCTGTAGCCGTTGTGATCACCGCCCTGCCTCCTGTGTATTCTGCAAGAACCTTCGCCAGCGTTACTCCTCCGCCTACATGTCCCGACAAAAGCGGGATGGCAAATGTGCCCTTCTCATCCAGAACAATCACCGGAGGATCTGTAAACTTATCTTTTACAAACGGAGCGATCGCACGGATCGCGATTCCTGCCGCCCCGATAAATACCAGTGCATGTTCTCCCCAGGATGCCCCGATTTCCTGTTTCCATCCGTCATTTAATCGCTGCAGTCTTTTATCCTCTGCAAAACGTGCCACAGTATATCCTGTACATACATATCCTTCCTGTTTTAGTTTTTCCGCCAGTTTTAACGCCAGACAGCTTCCAGTCCCGGTAAAACTATAAATTCTCACACTTTTTCTCTTCATTATTTTCTTCTCTTTTCACTTTCTTTTCATCTACTATACTATTAGCCGGCGTTTCCGTCAAAACTTAGTTTGATTAGCCGGAACAATAACAATTACAATTTTCTGCCTGTTTGTTTAATTTTGAAAATTTTGCATGATTTTCCAAAAATTCTTTGTTTAGTTTCACCCTTGTCATTTTTCAGCTTCTCTGCTATTCTGTTTGCAGACGAAGATGTCTGAAGGATTTTTAAAATCTCTCAGGCATCTTTTTTTGATAAAAGGCCTTTTCAGAAAAACTATTTTTATCTCAAAGGAGGAAATTTTATGAGTTCAGGAGATACTGGTTTTATCATGCTTTGCTCTGCCCTTGTTTTTCTTATGACACCGGGCCTTGCTTTCTTTTATGGCGGATTGGTCCGCCGGAAAATGTTGTCAACACAATGATGGCCTGCATCGGCATTATGGGGCTGTCCATCGTTATGTGGGTACTGTTTGGATATTCCCTTTCTTTCGGCGGAAACCATGCCGGAATCATCGGTGATTTCCGATATTTTGCTTTTCAGGGTGTAGGAGCCGATCCCGGACCCTATGCTGATACAATTCCACATCTTGTATTTGCCGGTTTCCAGATGATGTTCGCAGTCATTACCCCTGCGCTGATCACCGGAGCTGTCGTCGGCAGAATGCGTTTTAAGGCACTGTTTCTGTTTATTGCATTCTGGTCTTTGATTGTTTATTATCCGATGGCACATATGGTATGGGGAGAAGACGGTTTCCTTGCCGCTTTAGGATCTGTTGATTTTGCCGGCGGAAATGTTGTCCATATCAGTTCCGGAGTATCCGCTCTTGTCCTTGCCATCTGTCTTGGTCGAAGACGCGGATATGAACACACTTCCTACCGCATCCACAACATCCCATTTGTCACTCTGGGTGCATCACTGCTCTGGTTCGGATGGTTTGGCTTCAATGCCGGAAGTGCTCTTGCGGCAGATGGACTTGCAGCTCACGCTTTTATGACCTCTGCGATTGCTTCTGCTTCCGCAATGCTCATCTGGATGCTCATTGATTATCTGAAAAGTAAAAAACCACACTTGTCGGTGCTTCTACAGGGCTGGTCGTAGGGCTTGTAGCTATCACCCCCGGTGCCGGATTTGTTCCGATCTGGTCTTCTTTCCTGATCGGTGCACTTGTCAGTCCGATCTGCTATTTTACCGTGGTGCTCTTAAAACAGAAATTAAAAATCGATGATGCGCTCGATGCGTTCGGATGTCATGGAATCGGCGGTATCTGGGGCGGTATTGCGACCGGACTTTTCGGTAAAACTTCTGTCAATTCTGTTGCCAGATGGAATGGATTAGTCTTCGGAGATTTTCATTTATTCACTGCACAGCTGATCAGCATTCTGGTCACCATTGCAGTTGCTGTGTGCGGAACCTTGATCTGCATCGGTATCGTAAGAATTTTCACACCGCTTCGTGTAGATGTTTCTGATGAGATATCCGGTCTGGATTTCTCACAGCATGGAGAAAATGCATATCCGTCCTTTAACGGATTTGATTCATAAAAGAGGGGGAGTCATCATGTTGATCAAAATTGAAGCAATCGTAAGAGAAGAAAAATTTGAACAGGTTAAATCTGCTCTTCAGGACATCCAGGTGAACGGGGTTACCATCTCCCAGGTTATGGGGTATGGAACGCAGCGTGGCTATACAGAAATTGTCCGCGGAAGTGAAGTAGATATCCTGTTACATCCCAAAATTAAATTTGAAGTGGTCGTCTCTTCCGAAGAATGGGAACAAAAAACAATCTCAGCAATACAAAAAGCCGCTTTTACCGGCGAAGTCGGTGACGGAAAAATTTTCAGCTATGAAATCCGCAGCGCTGTCAAAATCCGCACAAAAGAGACCGGTTATAATGCAGTTCAGTCACAAGATAATCTTTAATCTGCCGGGGAATCACAGTTCCATTTGTGATTTCCCGGTCTTTTTATTCCAACATGATCCAATTTGCACGAAAAGGACGCATTAAATTCCAGTATCCTACTCCATATAATTCATATTCTTTTGCCAGTTCGATCTTTGCCGCAATACTTCTCACATCTTCAAACCAGACTTCCTGCTCTCTTCCCTGATTTCTGTAAGTAAAATACGGGCTTTGAGCCTCTCGGTCATACTGAATCGGAGCACCGTATTCCACCGCAAGCCGTATAGCTTCTACATTTCCAATGGTTTCTGCTTTTGTCACGCCTTTTTCATAGGGAATCGTCCAGTTATACCCATAGTTCGGTATCCCCATCAGAAGCTTCTCAGCCGGGATCTGTGTCAGCGCATACTCTACCACCTGACGCACTTTTTCAAGCGGCGCTACTGCCATAGGCGGACCATAAGAATATCCCCACTCATAAGTCATCAGAAACAGCCGGTCTGCCTGTTCTCCCAGAAGTGCATAATCAATCCCCTCATAGAGCAGCCCTTTCTGATCTGAAGACGTCTTGGGCGCCAGAGCCACTGACACGCGATACCCCTTTTCGTTCATGGCAGCCCGCAATTCTCCGATAAACTCGGCATATCCTTCCCTGTTCTGCACACGGACATATTCAAAATCTACATCCACACCCACATATCCTTTTTCCTCCACTACCTTCAGCAGATTGGTAATCACATTTTCACGTACTGATTCTTCCTCCACCAGAGTCTGGATCAGCTGATTGTTAAAGACCCCCTGTGTAAACGGGGTCAGAACCAGCATCGGTTCTATCCCATTCTCCCAGGCCAGCTGTATCATCCATGTTTCATCCTGTATGGGCGGAACCAACTCTCCTTCAAACGTAAAGCCATAAGAAAACACAAGCAGTTCATTGAGCGCCGGAAACGCCATCTCCAGCACATATGCTCAATAAACGGATATGCATACCCTGTCACATACAAATCCTTTCGGATTCCCGCGCTCTCCTGCGGTTTTAATAAAAGCAGCGCCTGCCCCACTGTCAGTTTTCCCTCTTCTCCCAACTGATTGTCATACAGGATCTTCCAGACAGGAACTCCGCTTTGACGGGAGATCGAAGACACCGTATCTCCCGGTACTGTTACATAAATCATAAAAACACCTCCTGCCTATCCTATGTCAGATAGCCGGAAGGTATTCGATAAATCAGTGTTTGAAAAACTGTTGACTTTTTTTTGTAAAGTGGCATATCATAATCTTAGCTAAGGAAATGGAGAATATTCCATAGTCAAAGTGAACCCCCAAGGAGGCCAGTCCTTGGGGGTTCTTTTTGGGCTAACTGTCTTTATCATTCCGGTCTAACCACTTGCGTATGTAGTAGCCAGCCACACTCGCCATAACCGAAACAAGGAATCGGAGAATATAATCCATAGTCTCACCTCCCTTCTGCTGGAAGGTTTCGACAGCATATTCGTCATATCACAGCATTTGTTTCTTTTCCATGCATTTTTTCAATTCCACAGAGTCAAAAAAACGCCATCTATGCCCCCATAGAATGGCGTTTTTCTTCCTCTATAAAATAATCATCGCATCTCCGAAGCTGAAAAAACGATACCGTTCTTTCACTGCCTCTTCATAGGCTGCCATGACATGCTCTTTTCCCGCCAGTGCAGACACCAGCATGATCAGTGTAGATTCCGGCAGATGGAAATTTGTGATCAGCCATCTAATATCTTAAACTGATATCCCGGATAGATAAAAATTTCTGTCCAGCCGCTGCAAGGCTTTAAGCGTCCGTTCTCGTCCGCCGCAGATTCGATGGTACGGCAGCTTGTTGTTCCCACACAGATCACACGGCCTCCATGTTCTTTGGCTTTGTTGATCTTCTCTGCCGCTTCTGCATCCACCATGTAAAACTCCGAATGCATATGGTGCTCGGTCACATCCTCCACTTTCACCGGGCGGAATGTGCCCAGTCCGACATGAAGTGTCACTCTTGCAATATCCACGCCTTTTTCCTGAATTTCTTTCAAAAGCTTCGGAGTAAAATGAAGCCCCGCAGTCGGTGCTGCAGCTGAACCTTCGTGAGCTGCATACACCGTATTATAACGGCTTCTGTCTTCCAGCTGGTGGGTAATATATGGAGGAAGCGGCATCTGACCAAGCTGGTCTAAAATCTCCTCAAAGATTCCCTTATACTCAAAGTGAATCAGACGGTTTCCCTCTTCTACCACATCCACAACCTCGCCGACCAGAAGTCCGTCTCCGAAACTGATCCTGGTTCCCGGTTTTGCTTTTTTCCCCGGTTTTACCAGTGTTTCCCACACATCGTTTTCTCCGCGCTTCAACAGGAGGACCTCGATCTTGCACCGGTGCCTTCTTTTTCTCCGATCAGGCGTGCCGGAATTACTTTTGTATCGTTGATGACCAGACAGTCTCCCGGATTCAGATAATCGATCACATCCCGAAAGATATGATGCTCTGTTTTCCCTGTCTCTTTATCCAGAAACAATAATCTGGAACCGGAGCGATCCTCCAGAGGATCCTGTGCGATCAGTTCCTCCGGCAGGTCATAATAAAAATCACTTGTTTTCAATGATATCCCTCTTTCTAAACAGACTCGGTCCTATTTTCTCAGCTCGATTCCCATCTCTTCCAGTGCTTTTAAGATCCGGTTCATCGCAGAAGTTACATCCGCCTCTTCCAGAGTCTTATCCTTTGCACGGAATACAATAGAATATGCAACGGATTTGAATCCGGCTTTGATCTGACTTCCTTCATACAGGTCAAACAGTGCATAGCTTTCCAGATATGCTCCGCCTTTTTTCTCGATCACATCTTCAATCTGTCCTACCAGAATCTCTTTTGGCACTACCATACTGATATCTCTTGTCACAGCAGGGTACTTTGCGATTCCTGTATATTTTCTGTCAAAAGTTGCATACGGAATGATCTCCGGCATATCCAGTACTGCTACATATGCGCGTTCCCCGATTCCGTAAGTATCGGCAACTTCCGGATGTACCTCTCCTAAATATCCAACAACCTTTCCATCATACATAATATTTGCCTGACGGCCCGGGTGCAGATATGGTTTTCCTGCATTTGGATCATACGTTTCTTTTTCGTGCATTCCGATCTTTTCAAAGAATTCTTCTACTACACCTTTCATGCTGAAGAAATCGCCGTCTCCATACATTCCCAATGTAAACTGCATTCTCTCTTCCGGAAGTTCTGTAACCGGAAGCTGTTTCGGAAGATAAATATTTCCAAGCTCGTACAGTCTGACATTTTTATTTCTGCGGTTGTAGTTTGTCGCAAGAGAAGTAAGCATTCCATTTAAGGATGTCGTTCTCATCACACTGTAGTCTTCTCCCAGCGGATTCATGATCTCTACGGTTTCTCTCAATTTGGAGTCTGCCGGGATTCTCAGTTTGTCAAACACCTTCGGGCTCTCGAAAGAATAGGTCATTCCCTGGCTGAATCCGCAGAACTCTGCGATTTCTTTTGCCACATCTTCGATTCTCAGTTTAAACGGCAGCTTTCCTGTTGTAGCCTCTCCCTTTGGAAGTGTGGTCGGAATATTGTCATATCCGAAAAATCTTGCCACTTCTTCTGCCAGTCTGCGATTCTGAACAGGTCATGACGGAATGTCGGCGCGATCACTTCTTTTGCTGCTTCATCATATTCCAGACCGATCTTTGCGAAATAACCAAGCATCTCTTCTTCTGAAATGGAAGTTCCCAGCATGGAGTTTATCTTATCTGCATCAAATGGAACTCTTACCGGCTCTTTTACTTTTCCGTAAACATCCACGGTTCCGCCAACCACTTCTCCGGCGCCTAATTCTTCTACTAACTGGCAGGCTCTGTCTATGGCTGCTTTTGCATTGTTCGGATCCAGACCCTTTTCAAATTTTCCGGAAGCATCTGTACGAAGCCCTACTCTCTTTGAAGATTTTCGGATGTTGACACCGTCAAAGCATGCTGCCTCAAAGAGCATGGTCTTGACATCATCTGTGATCATGGAGTTTTCTCCGCCCATGATACCGGCAATTCCGACTGCTTTTTCTCCGTCACAGATCATCAGGACGTCCTTGTCCATGATACGCTCCTGTCCGTCAAGTGTGGTAAATTTCTCTCCATCCTGTGCAGTTTTTACAACAATCTCATGACCTGCGATCGTATCCAGATCATAGGCATGCATCGGCTGTCCGTACTCTTCCATCACATAGTTTGTAATATCCACCAGATTGTTGATCGGACGAATTCCTACAGATGCCAGCCTTCTCTGCATCCATTTTGGAGACGGACCGATTTTAATATTTTTTACCACTCTTGCACAGTATCTCGGACACAGATCGGCATCTTCTACTGTTACTTTTATATAATCGTTGACATCTTCTCCATTTCCTGTCTCTTTCACGATTGGAGGAACAAACTCTTTGTTGAATGTAGCGGCTGCTTCTCTTGCGATTCCAAGTACGCTGTAGCAGTCTACACGGTTGGATGTCACTTCATACTCAAATACCACATCGTTTCTGTCAAGCGCTTCAATCGCACTTGCTCCGATTTCGGCATCCTCCGGGAAGATATAGATTCCGTCTTCCGGAGCCTCCGGATACATATCTGTCGTAGAACCCAGCTCCTCGATAGAACACATCATACCAAAACTTGCCACTCCGCGGAGCTTGCCTTTTTTGATCTTGATTCCGCCCGGAACTTTCTGTCCCGGCTCATGTCCCCCTGCCACGCGTCCACCGTCCAGTACGACCGGCACTTTTGCACCTTCAAATACATTTTTCGCACCTGTTACGATCTGTACTGTCTCTGTTCCTACATTCACCTGACATACGACCAGTTTGTCTGCATCCGGGTGCTTTTCAATCTTATCGATCTGACCAATGACAATCTTTTCCAGATCTGCATCCAGCTGTTCATAGCCCTCTACTTTTGTTCCTGACAATGTCATTGCATCTGTATATTCCTGCGCTGTCACGTCCAGATCCGGGACATACGCTTTCAACCATGATAAAGAAGTATTCATAATCCTATTCCTTTCTCTCCACCTAAATCCTAGAACTGTTTCAAAAATCTGATGTCATTTTCATACAAAAGTCTCATGTCATCAATTTCATATTTCAGCAGTGCGATTCGCTCCAGACCGACACCGAACGCAAATCCTGAATATTCCTCCGGATCGATTCCGCACATCTCCAGCACATGTGGATGTACCATCCCGCATCCGAGGATCTCAATCCAGCCGGAACCTTTACAGAATCGACATCCTTGCCTCCGCATTTGAAGCAAGTCACATCCACCTCTGCACTTGGCTCTGTAAACGGGAAATGATGCGGTCTGAATTTTGTCTTTGTCTCTTCTCCAAACAGCTCTTTTGCAAACACTTCCAGTGTTCCTTTCAGATCTGCAAAGGAAACATTTTTATCGATCACAAGACCTTCAATCTGATGGAAGGATGGAGAATGTGTTGCATCCACTTCATCAGAACGGAATACTCTTCCCGGTGCGATCATACGGATCGGCAGCTTGCCCTGCTCCATCACTCTCGCCTGAACCGGAGAAGTCTGTGTACGCAGCACAATGTCCTTATTCACATAAAAGGTATCCTGTTCATCTTTTGCAGGATGCCCATCCGGAATGTTGAGTTTCTCGAAGTTGTACAGGTCGTATTCTACTTCCGGTCCTTCTACTACTTCGTATCCCATTCCCACGAAAATGCGCTCTACCTCTTCCAGCGCGATCGTATTTGGATGTCTGTGTCCCACCGTACTTTTCTTAGATGGCAGCGTCACGTCAATGACTTCCGCTTTCATTTTTCCTCACGGATGGCTGCCTCCATTTTCACTTTTGTCTCTTCTAAAAGCTCTTCGATTGCAGCTCTTGTCTCATTGACCAGCTGTCCGACTTTCGGACGCTCCTCTGGGCCACGTCTTTCATTCCCTTTAATACGGCTGTTAATTCTCCTTTTTTTCCAAGAAATTTTACACGCACCTCGTTCAGCTTTTCCGGCATATCAGAAGCTTTAATCTGCTCCAAAGCCTGTGCTTTGATTTGTTCCAGTCTGTCTTTCATCTTCTTTCTCCTTTCTTTGAAAGCATATTTCTTAGTATGAAAAAACTCCATCCAAAAGGGACGAAGTCTGTATTCGCGGTACCACCCTAATTCCCACAGTCTTCCTGTGAGCACTTGGTCTTGTGTAACGTACAATAGACGGCACTTTCTACTCTGAAATCATTTCAAAAATGCAGCTTACGTGGGAATTTCGATTGCCGTCTGAACCAAAGAAGGCTTACAGCCAGTGACCTTCTCTCTCTGATGGAAAACAGTTCTCTACTGTGCACGCTCATCGCTTTTCATATCCTGATTCATTTTTCAAATTTAAGACAAATTTACTTTATTATCTTATCACAGTTTTTGTGATTGTCAAGATATTTCTCTAACAGTGCATTGACTTCTCCGCCAAGCAGGATCACATACATACACAGATACAGCCACAGCATAATCAGCACAATCGTAGTCATACTTCCATACATATCTGAAAATCCTTCAAAGATGTCCAGATAAATCGAAAAGATAAAAGAGATCAGCAGCCATCCGCACGCTGTAAAAACGGCTCCCGGAAGCTGTTTACGCAAAGTTGTCTTCTGTGTTGCTCTCCGGTTTGGAAGATATTTATAAACCAGATCCCAGAAAACGGTCAGAACTGCAAGTGTCATAACGGTCCGTATCTTAATAATATACTGCATCAGAGTACTCCAGAACGGTGCATGCTTGTAGATCATGGCGCTGATACTGTTTCCAAATACAGACAGAACCAGTGACAGTACGATTGCAAGAATGAAGATCACGGTATATAAAGAAGCCCTAAGCCTCAGGTATACATAATTACGAGTCTCGGTATTACCATAAATGCAGTTCAGTCCTGCAGTCACGGACAGTACCCCTCTTCCCGCAGACCACAGCGCTACAAGGATCGTGATCGGAATGATCTTAGCCGACTGGGAAAAATAGACCTGTGTCACGATCGAACGGATAAACCCCTGCACGGATGTCGGAAACACCTGCTCCACTGCATCGATGACATTTGCATAAGTAGCCGGTGTAAACTGTACCGCCGTCAGCAAAAGCAGGATGATCGGAATCATAGAGAGTACAAAAAATAAGCAGCCTGGGCCGCATACGCTCCTGTATGATGGGAGCCGACGATCTCAGTGACTTTATTTACTTTTTTTATCGTCTCCTTGACTCTTCTTCCCATAATATTCTCTCCTGCTGCTCTCAAACTTTCAAAATCATATCATAAAGCCCCTGTTTCGTAAAGGGATCTTTTTTGAAGGCTTGTATATCCTGTATTGATGAAATAAGGGAATGAAATCAGCCTGTGCTAAATTTCATTCCCTTTTATCTTCTGTAGAATCCCCAAAATGCCGTTCCCTGTATTTTGACTCCTAGCACGCAAGCTAGGTGGGCAACCGCATCTGCTTTTCTGTCTTCCACTGCATAACGGAGGCTTGACATATTACAGAAATATAAGAATCCCGTTTAAAGTATTGTAGGTTCAAAATAACAAGGTTATCGAACATCTCAGGTTTTCCGTTGAATTTATTATAGCCTATTTACATAGATTTTACAACCCATACTCCATTTCTTTTTTCATGGTATTTTTTTCAAATTTATGGTATAGTAACATTATTTACATTTGAATGCAAGGAGAGGATACTATTATGAAAACAACTGAATTAAAACTGGTCTATTTCAGTCCGACAGGGACGACAAGAAGGGTCATCATGGAGGCAGCACGTCAGATTGACCTTAAATCCGTCTCATTTGACCTGTCCGTACATAAAGAAAAAAAGCCGGTTCTGCAATTTGACGAAACAGATTTTGTCCTGTTTGGAATCCCGGTTTATTCCGGCCGGGTTCCCGAAACATTTCTTTCTTATTTCGAGACACTCAAAGGACACAACACTCCGGCTGCGCTGATCGCAACTTATGGCTGCCGGGCATACGAAGATGCGCTGTTAGAATTAAAAACCGAGGTGGAAAATCGGGGATTCCACGTAATCGGTGCCGGTGCATTTCCTACTGAGCATTCGATCGTTCGCTCAATTGGTCTGAGCCGTCCGAATAAAGCGGATCTAAAGACAATCAGTGAGTTCGGAATCGCATTAAACCGCCGTATCAAAAATGAAGATCTCTCTGCGCTCTCCATTCAGGTACCTGGTAACACTCCATATCGCAAATACGCAAAAACTCCACTGATTCCAAAGGCAGATGTCAGCCTGTGCACGGAATGTAAAGCTTGCGTCAAATCATGTCCTGCCGGAGCAATCTCTGCACAGGATCCAAAAAAGACGGACAAGAAAAAATGTATTTCCTGCCTGCGCTGCGTACGAAGCTGTAAGCAAAAAGCCCGCAGTGTCAGCAGTATGAAGCTCTCCATGGCAGCCAAAAAACTGAACAAAGTCTGTCAGAGTGATAAAGCCGCTGATATCTTTTTATAAATCCTGTCATTAGAACGTTATTACTCCGATAGATGAATCATTTCTGCAATTTGTATGACGTAAGAAGAGAGTCAGATCCTCCTGACTCTCTTTCGTTGATATTCCCCTTGTATCTTTCTAAAAATATTTCTTTTTCAGTTGCATCGTATACACTGCAAATACCACCAGTGCTGCCATAAAAAGAATGCCGCCCACTGTGTCCACCATCTCCATCGGATTTACATACCAGTGGATACAATCTACAATTCCATAAAGAATCGAAACAATTCCAAATCCCAGAACTGCCGGCAACGCCTTTTTCAGATATGCTTCCTTATCTTTGCACATCTTTTCTGAATAACTCTTCCCCAGGAGAATCGTTTCATTAATGTGTCCGTCTTTTTTCATGTTAAAATATGCATACAGGCAATATATCCCGCATCCTACTGCAAGAATTCCGATAAAACCAAACACACTGTTCATACTGTCCGCACTCATTGACTATACCTCGATTTCTAATATTTCTTTCACTGTCTCTTTCATTTTGTCTGCATCACACTCTCTTGTATGAAGGATTTTCGCATCACGGATCTCCTTAACCGCATTCGGAATGGCAACCTGAGAAAGCTTCTCCAGCTCGTCCACAAGCTCAAACTCGTCTCTTCCCGCATATTCTGCATCGATTGCACGCATCACACTGCCTACGAATTTATACGGACTGGCTGTGGAAGCGATCAGACATTTTGTCTCATCCCCACTTTCTTCTCTGTACTGTGCACATACACAAGAAGCAACTGCCGTATGTGTATCCATCACATATCCGGTACGTTTATATGTATCGTGGATTGCCTGTGCTGTCTGTTCCTCCGTTGCATAACCTCCCACAAAATCATCCAGTTTTGCTTTCATTTCTTTTGTAATCTCATATGCACCACTACTTTTTAATGCATCCATCAGTTCTGCATTTTTCTGACCATCCTGTCCTGCAATTGTATAGATCAGCCGCTCCAGATTGCTTGAGATCAAAATGTCCATGGACGGGGAGGATGTCAGCACAAATTCTCTGTTTTTGTCATATGTTCCTGTACGGAAGAAATCAAACAGGACTTTGTTTTCATTGGATGCACAGATCAGCTTATTGATCGGAACCCCCATCTGTTTTGCATAGTATGCTGCCAGAATATTACCAAAGTTTCCGGTCGGAACCGTCACATTGATCTTCTCTCCACTTTGAATCTCGTCATTCTGAAGCAGTTTTGCATATGCATAGACATAATACACAACCTGAGGTACCAGACGACCGATGTTGATCGAATTTGCGGAAGAGAACTGATATCCTGCCGCATCCAGTTCCTTTGCAAGCGCCTGGTCTTCAAAAAGCGCTTTGACACCGCTCTGTGCATTATCAAAGTTTCCATGAATTGCCACAACTGAAGTATTGGCACCTTTCTGTGTCACCATCTGCATCTCCTGCACCCGGCTGACACCGTTCTTTGGATAAAACACAATGATCTTCGTTCCCGGCACATCTGCGAATCCTGCCATCGCAGCTTTTCCGGTATCTCCGGAGGTTGCTGTCAAAATGACAATATCCTTTGTCACATGATTCTTCTTTGCAGATGTTGTCATTAAATGCGGGAGGATCGATAATGCCATATCCTTAAATGCGATCGTCGCTCCGTGAAACAGCTCCAGATGATAGACATCTCCACTTTCACAAGGGGGGCGATCACTTCTGTATCAAACTTGGAATCATATGCGCTATCTATGCAGTGCTTTAACTCCTCCTCTGTAAAGTCTGTCAGAAACTGTTTCATCACTGCGTATGCAGTCTCCTGATACGTCATGTTCTTGAGTTCTTCCATTGTCACATCCAGTGTCGGAATCTGCTCCGGCACGAAGAGTCCGCCATCTTCTGCAAGCCCTTTTAAGATTGCCTCAGACGCTGTTACTTTTTTTTTCAGAATTTCTTGTGCTTTTGTATAACAAATTCATATCTTCGCCCTCTTTTTCTTTCTTCACACTGTTATTGCCATGAATTATATCATAAGTGCTCTGTTTTATCAATTTTGTTTCTTAAATACAATGAAGAGAATTGCACTGATCCCCATCAGGACGGGTAGAACAAATTCGGAATAATATCAAACGGGGTCAGTCCTGTGAGAGTTGCCGCAGACAGAAGCTGAGCCCCATACGGATCATTCCCTGCCCCACGGATGTAAAAATATCCAGAAGGGATGCGGATCGTTTTGGATCAATGTCATATTCTTCACTGATCTCTTTTGCGATTGGTCCTGCCATCACGATCGCAATCGTATTATTGGCTGTACAAAGATCTACAAACAATGCCAGCACTGCGATTCCAAATTCGCCGCCTCTTCTTCCTCTGATCCTGCTTTTGATCAGATTTAAGATAAACTGGATTCCACCATATTCTCTGACAAGTGACACGATACAGGCAACAATGATCGAAATTACCGTGATATCATACATTCCGGTCACACCTTTCCCACCACATTGAAAATCTCAGACAATCCGATGCTTCCTGTTGCAACGCCCACGATCAGAGATAACGCGGTTCCACTGATCAGAACAATAAACACATTAATCCCCGCCAGTGCTCCCACCAATACAACGAGATATGGAAGCACTTTCCAGATGCTGTATGGCATTTCCTCCTGGATCTGGTAACTTCCGTTTCTTGTCATCAGCCAGAATATCACAATCGTTAAAATCGCCGCCGGAAGTACGATCAGAAAATTTGCCTTGAATTTATCTTTCATCTCACAGCCCTGTGTTTTTACCGCGGCGATCGTTGTATCTGAGATCATGGACAGATTATCACCAAACATTGCTCCGCAGACGACCGCTCCAATACAGACGGCTGCTGAAAATTCTGTCTTTTCACTGATTCCAGCTGCGATCGGAGCCAGAGCTGCGATCGTTCCCATGGATGTTCCCATGGATACAGAAATAAAACAGCCGATCACAAACAATCCTACAACTGCAATGGATGGCGGAAGCACCGAAAGCCCCAGATTTACCGTACTCTCCACACCGCCTGCCGCAGTTACTGCACCGGAAAATCCGCCTGCACATAAAAAGATCAGACTCATCGTAATGATATTCTCATCTCCGATCCCGGCAGAAATCACCTTCATTTTGTCTGCAAATGTTAACGTCCCATTCTGCAAAAACGCCGTCAGAAGAGCGATCAAGAATGCCACAATTGCCGGCATCGCATAAAAATCGCCAAATACAATCCCCATCCCCAAAAACAGGACCAGAAATACCCCGATCGAAGAAGCGCCACCGCCCTTCCTTTTTCTTCTGCTCTCAACTTTTTCTCTTCCACTGATGTTCCTCTCTTTCTCATTTCACTTCTTTCTTCTTTTATAAAATCCATGAGGGTGTTCCAAAAGATTCTCCGACTTTTTGAAAACACCCTCATTTTATATCATGCTCTTTCTTTCAATACCCGGTCTTAATTTCCGTTCTATTTCTTTCTGCTGTTTGTATAGCTTACAAGACCTCCGGCTGCGATCAGCTTCTGCATAAATTCAGGAAACGCCTGTCCCTGATACTGAGTTCCTTTGGTACGGTCGTAGATCATTCCGCTGTCAAAATCTACTTCAACCTCATCTCCGGCTTCGATTTCCTGTGCCGCCTGCGGACATTCAATGATCGGAAGCCCAATATTGATGGCATTGCGGTAGAAAATCCTTGCAAAGGTCTCTGCGATCACACAGCTTACTCCTGCTGTTTTCAGGCAGAGCGGTGCATGCTCTCTGGAAGAACCGCAGCCAAAGTTTTTCTTTGCCACGATCAGATCTCCTTCCTGCACTTTTTCTGCAAACTCCGGATCAATATCTGCCATGGCATGTGATGCCAGCTCTTTTGCATCAAATGAATTCAGATATCTTGCCGGAATAATCACATCCGTATCTACATTGTCTCCATATTTAAAAACGTGTCCCTGTGCTCTCATGCCTCTTCACCTGCCCTCTCCGGATTTGCAATATATCCTGCAATCGCACTCGCCGCTGCCACTTCCGGAGATGCAAGATAAATGAGAGAATCTACATGTCCCATTCTTCCTACAAAATTCCGGTTTGTTGTCGATACACAGCGCTCTCCTGCCGCCATAACTCCCATATGACCGCCCATACACGGTCCACAGCTCGGTGTGTTGACTGCACAGCCTGCATCTACAAAAATATCAAGCAGCCCCTCTTTGATACACTGTTTGTAAATCTTCTGAGTTGCCGGAATGACCATCACACGCACATCCGGATGTACCGTATGCCCTTTTAAGATTGCCGCTGCCTTTCGCATATCTTCCATTCTTCCGTTGGTGCAAGAACCGATCACCACCTGATCGATCTTGATCGGTTCCATCGCCTCGATCTCATCGATGGTCTTTGCATTGCCCGGAAGATGCGGGAATGCAACCGTTGGACGCACCTCGGAAAGATCAATTGTCACAACCTGTTCGTATTCTGCATCTTCATCTGCCTCAAAAATCTGATATTCTTTTTTCGAATGCTCTTCTAAATATGCCTTTGTCTTCTCATCCACCGGGAAGATTCCGTTCTTCGCACCTGCTTCAATCGCCATGTTCGCCATGGTAAAACGGTCATCCATAGACAAATGTGCAATTCCGTCTCCGGTAAACTCCATGGATTTGTAAAGTGCCCCATCTACACCGATCTTGCCGATGATGTGGATGATGATATCTTTTCCGCTGACATATTTTCCAGGTTTTCCAGTCAGTACAAACTGAATCGCCGCCGGAACTTAAACCAGATCTCACCGGTTGCCATACCGGTTGCGATATCGGTCGTTCCCATACCGGTTGAAAACGCACCCAGCGCTCCATAGGTACAGGTGTGGGAGTCTGCACCAATGATGCATTCTCCTGCTGTCACCACGCCTGCCTCCGGAAGGATAGCATGCTCTACTCCGGACTTGCCCTGTTCAAAATACCATTTCAATCCCTGTTCTTTTGCAAATTCACGGATCGCTTTTGAATTCTCTGCGGATTTGATGTCTTTGTTCGGGGTGAAATGATCCGGTACAAATACAACCTTCTCTTTATCAAACACCTGATCTGCCATCTGCTTCAGAATCGGCAGCGCCATCGGTCCTGTGATATCATTTGCCATCACAATATCCAGCTTTGCCTCGATCAGCTGTCCTGCAGTTACAGATTCCAGCCCTGCATGTGCTGCCAGTATCTTCTGTGTCATTGTCATTCCCATAGGAGAATCCCCCTTTCTCAATCTTTATTTTGCCTGAATAAACCCTTTTGCTGTCAGAGCTTCTGCGCAGAGAACTGCTCCACCTGCTGCTCCTCTGACTGTGTTGTGGGAAAGTCCTACAAATTTGAAGTCAAACATCGAATCTTCTCTCAGTCGTCCGATTGACACTCCCATTCCGTTCTCATAATCTACATCCAGTTTCACCTGTGGACGGTTGTCCTCTTCCAGATACTGAATAAACTGCTTTGGTGCACTTGGAAGGTTTTCTTCCTGTGGGAAACCTTTGAATGACACAAGCTTTTCGATCAGCTGCTCTTTTGTCGGTTTCTTCTCAAAATTGATAAATACCGCTGCTGTATGACCGTTTAATACCGGTACACGCAGACACTGGCAAGTGATTTTCGGAAGCTGAGCCTTTACGATCTCGCCGTTTTCTACTTTTCCGAGAACACGCAGCGGCTCCTGCTCACTCTTTTCTTCCTCTCCGCCAATATATGGAATGATATTTTCCACCATCTCCGGCCAGTCTTTAAATGTCTTTCCCGCTCCGGAAATGGCTGGTAAGTCGTTGCCACTACTTCTTTTGGTCCGAACTCTTTCCATGCAGCCAGACACGGCGCGTAGCTCTGGATCGAACAGTTTGGTTTTACTGCGATAAATCCGCGTGTTGTTCCAAGGCGTTTTTCTGATCCTTAATCACATCAAAATGTTCTGAATTGATCTCCGGCACTACCATCGGCACGTCCGGTGTCCAACGATGCGCACTGTTGTTTGACACGACCGGTGTCTCTGTCTTTGCGTATTCTTCTTCGATCGCTTTGATCTCTTCTTTTGTCATATCCACTGCGCTGAATACAAAATCTACCGTAGACGCAACATGTTCCACGTCGTTTACATTCATAACAACCAGTTTTTTCACTGCTTCCGGCATTGGAGTTGTCATTTTCCATCTGTCTCCGACTGCCTCTTCATAAGTCTTTCCTGCAGAACGCGGACTTGCTGCCACTGTCACAACCTCAAACCACGGGTGATTCTCAAGCAAAGAGATAAATCTCTGTCCGACCATTCCTGTTGCTCCTAAAATTCCAACTTTTAATTTCTTTTCCATCTTCTTTCTGTCCTTTCCTCTCATTTTTATTTGAAAACAGCAAACCTGCTATTCTTCTTTCAAATATGCTTCTTCCAGTGCGATTGCCTGCTCCATGGCACTTTTCCCCGGTGCTCCGATGGTATTTCGCATTTCCACACAAGTCTTCATGCTGATGGCCTCATAGATATCTTCTTCAAATACCGGAGAGATTGCCTTATACTCCTCCAGACTCATATCATCAAGGGCGATATTTTTATCAATACAATATAAAACCAGCTGTCCTACAATCCCGTGAGCATCCCGAAACGGCACGCCGTGATTGACCAGATAATCCGCCGCATCTGTCGCATTTGTAAAACCATTCTTTGCACTGTCTTCCATCCGCTGCTTTCTGAACCTCATGGTGCGAAGCATCCCCGTAAATAATGCCAGACAGCCTTTTGTCGTATCAATGGCATCAAACACCAGCTCTTTGTCTTCCTGCATATCTTTATTATATGCAAGCGGGATTCCCTTCATTGTCGTCAGAAGGGACATCAATGCCCCGTAAACTCTTCCTGTCTTTCCGCGCACAAGCTCTGCGATATCCGGATTCTTCTTCTGCGGCATAATGCTGCTTCCGGTACTGTACGCATCATCAATCTCCACAAACTGATACTCATTGGAATTCCAGATGATCACTTCCTCACAGAAACGGCTTAAGTGCATCATCACGGTAGACATTGCTGACAGCATCTCGATCAGATAATCTCTGTCAGATACGGAATCCATACTGTTTAATGTCGGTCCGTCAAATCCAAGCAGCTCTGCCGTATATTCCCGATCCAGCGGATAAGTTGTCCCCGCAAGAGCCCCTGCTCCAAGCGGGCAGTAGTTCATGCGTTTTCTGATATCTTTCATTCTGAGACGGTCTCTTTTGAACATTTCAAAATATGCGCCAAGATGATGCGCAAGTGTCACCGGCTGTGCTTTCTGAAGATGTGTAAATCCCGGCATATACGTCTCGATATGCTCTTTCATCAGTTTTTAAAAGCACTTCCAGCAATTCTTTTAAAAGTGTATCCAGTGCTTCGATCTCGTCTCTTGTGTACAGCCGCATATCCAGTGCCACCTGATCATTTCTGCTTCTTCCGGTGTGCAGTTTCTTCCCTGCATCTCCAATCCGGTCGATCAGATTCGCCTCTACAAAGCTGTGGATATCTTCATACTCATCCGTGATCTCAAGTGTCCCGTTCTCCACATCTGCCTGAATCCCTTTCAGACCTTCAATGATGCTCTCTTTCTCCTCTTTTGTCAAAATTCCCTGCTTTTGAAGCATTGTCACATGTGCGATGCTTCCCCGGATATCCTGCGCATAAAATTTTTGATCAAAGAGATCGATGCATTAAAATTATATACCAGCTTGTCTGTTTCTTTTGTGAAACGACCGCCCCATAACTGTGCCATTCCCCTGTCTCCTTTTCTCCGATAGTATCTTTTCAGATTGCAATTAGTTTAACACATTAACGTGTTATATGTCCATAGAAAACTGTGACAGTTTCCGCTCTATTGTGTACTGCTTCTTTGTGAAAACTCACAACCACAGTAATCCTGCCGATACAATCCATATTCTTTGGATAACTCAATGGATCGTTTGTATCCGTTTTTCTTTTTAAAGTCAGACTGCAGGTATTTCACTCCAAACTCTTTCTGTGCCGCCAGTCCGATCTCATTTAACTTGGCTGCATTTTTCATAGGACTGATAGAAAGTGTGGTCGTAAAATAATCATAACCGGCTTTTTTTGCCATCTGTGCCGTCTCCCGAAGCCTGAGCGCATAACATTTAAAGCATCTGGCGCCGCCCTCTTTGACATCTTCCAGCCCCTCTGCCATCCGGTAGAAGCGATCCTTCTCATAATTTCCCGCCAGAAAACTGACCGGACGCTTCAGATTCATACGGGATATCAGCTCCTGCTGCTCCAGAATCCGTTTTGTATATTCACTTTCCGGATAAATGTTCGGATTATAATAAAATACCGTGATTTCAAAATACTCTGACAAGTACTCCAATACATAACTGCTGCACGGCGCACAGCAGCTGTGCAGCAAAAGTTTTGGCACACGTCCCTCTTTCTGGAGACTTACGATCGTTTTATCCAGTTCTTTCTGATAATTTATCACATTCATCGTTTGTTTCCTCCGGATTTTCATTCTTTCCTTTTTTACAATCTATTATAGTATACGTCTTTCCGGGATATCTGTAAAGAAATGTCGGATTTTCCAAAAGAAACGCACAGATTTTCTTGTTTTCCATAAACTGATTATATACTTGTCGAATGGAGTGTCTGTATGGAACCAATTTTAACACTGGATCACTTAAGCTATGCCTATCATACTCTGGAAGGCGAAACAAAAGCACTGTCAGATATTTCCCTTTCCGTGAAACCGGGAGAATTTGTGGCAATTGTCGGTCCATCCGGATGCGGCAAGTCCACGCTGCTTTCACTGATCGCCGGTCTTTTGAAACCGGAAGAGGGGGAGATTCTGCTCAATGGAAAATCATTAAAAGAAAGCGCGACCAACATTGGTTATATGCTGCAGCACGATCATCTTTTTGAGTGGCGCACGATCTATCACAACATCCTGCTTGGTCTTGAGATCCAGCACACCTTGTCCGCTTCTGCCAAGCTCCGTGCAAAAGAGCTTTTAAAAGCCTATGGACTGGAAGCATTCGCAAACGCCCACCCATCTGAACTTTCCGGCGGGATGCGGCAGAGGGCTGCTCTGATCCGCACTCTGATCCTGGAACCGGATCTTTTACTTTTGGATGAACCTTTTTCTGCACTGGATTATCAGACCCGTCTTTCGGTAGGAAACGACATCGGACAGATCATCCGTGATTCCGGACGGACTGTCATCCTGGTCACTCATGACCTTTCCGAAGCCATCAGCCTTGCAGATACAATCCTGGTTCTGAGCAAACGTCCGGCCAGTATTGCCCGTATCGTCCCGGTTCATTTTTCTTTATCTTCAGACACTGCACTCAACCGCAGAAATGCCCCGGAATTTAAAACGTATTTCAATCTTTTATGGAAGGAGCTGAACCCAAATGACAACATGTTCTAACAGACAGCAACAATATCTGAACCTGCAGAAACGCCATCACTTTTTGATCCACTTTTTTCGAATCCTGATCCTTGTCGTCTTTCTCATACTCTGGGAATGGACTTCCCAAAGCGGGATGATTGATTCCTTTGTGTTTGGCAGCCCTTCCAAAATCGCGCGCTGTTTCTGGAATATGGTGTTGGATAAAACGATCTTTTCCATCTGGGGATCACACTGTATGAAACGCTTCTCAGCTTTCTGTTCGTTACAGGTATCAGCATTTTGTCTGCCCTTCTTCTGTGGTACAGCAAAAAACTCTCAAAAATCCTGGAGCCTTATCTGGTCGTATTGAACAGTCTTCCAAAATCTGCTCTGGCGCCTCTGCTCATTGTATGGCTGGGAGCAAATCAGACTACGATCATTATTGCCGGGATCTCAGTTGCGATCTTTGGAAGCATCCTAAATCTATACACCAGTTTCACCAGTGTAGACCCGGAAAAGATCAAACTGATCTATACACTGCACGGAACCAGGTACCATGCCTTGACTAAAGTCGTCCTTCCGGGAAGCGTGCCTGTGATCATCAGCAACATGAAAGTCAATATCGGATTGTGTCTGGTGGGCGTCATCATCGGTGAATTTTTAGCTGCCAGAAGCGGACTTGGATATCTGATCATCTATTCCAGCCAGGTCTTTAAAATGGATTGGCTCCTGATGTCCATTGTCCTGTTGTGTATCATGGCAATGGGGCTGTACACCATTATAAATATCGTTGAGAAACAAGTGATCAAACGTTATTAAACATCAAAAAGCCAGAGAAGTTTTGATATGAGTTTTCTTAATTAGACACGGTAACTAACTCAAGTCTACTTAAGAGGAATCATATCAAACTCTCCAGCCTTTCCTATTTTTATTAATTTTTTATCTTTCCATCAAACCTTTTCCACTAAAATCGGCTAATTCTATTTTTCTTTCAATGCACGTGCACATGCTTTTCCTGCTGTATCTCCCATGTCAATTACAGTAGGTTGTATTCGAATACTAGCCTGCACTAAAAATGTAGTAGAAATACATCGTCCAATTGTAAGCATATTTTTCACATGATTGTTTATGAGACAGCGATATGGTATTTCGTAATATTCTCCCTTTTCATACTTATCCATATGAACAAGACCTTTCGTTGATGAATGCACATCAATATACCAATCACCTTTTGCTACAGCATCATCAAAGCGTGCTCGATTCAAATAATCTTCTTCTTTTAAAATATATTTTCCCTCGATTCTACAAGACTCTCTTACTCCAAGTGCAGCGGCTTCACGGATTAAAAATGCATGTTCAAATCCAGGCATACACTGTTGAAGAAATCTAACAAGCCGTTGAATCATTTTTCTTCCTTGTGTAACAGCCTCTGATCTTGCCATCGCATCCATATTTCTTTTCATATTGCTGATGTGGGGACAATTAAATGTCATACACCCCGGCGCATCAGGAATAGAAAAACACTGATAGTATACTAAATCATCCTCTGTAAGCAATCCTTTTTCAATTCCCTCTCTAAATAAAGGTTCCAACTTAAATCTTTTATTTTTAACCATGGCAGATTCCCAAAAATATCCTTTTTTCAATGGTGAGAACTCATCCTCCAATTCTAAACAATATTTTCTATATTTGTCTACATCAATTCCCCCCATCTCAAATCTATATGATGTCATCTGATTAAATCCTTCATCATCACCAATACTTACCGGAACTCCAGCCATTCTTGATAATAACGCATCACCGGAAGCATCCACAAACTGCTTGCCACAAACTGCTTTTAACCCATCTGATGTTGCAACTACAATTGCCTGGATTTTATCATTTTCTTTTGTGCATCCGGATAACATTGCATCATACAAAATAGTTCCATTATGTTCCAAAAACATTTCTTCCAAAACAGAAGCTTTATTTTCAGGAGTGGAATATACATAATTCATAATTCCATCTCTTGTTGAAGCGCCTTTTTCTTTCAATCTATTTTCAATTTCATAAAAATTTTGTTCATGAATTACGAAGGATTCCATCATTGGATTAACAAGTGCTCCAACAGCAGCGCCACCAAGCGAAAGACTTTTTTCAACGATTATTGTTTTATTTCCTTCTCGAGCCGCACTGATTCCAGCAGAAGCTCCCGCTGTACCACCACCAACAATAACGGTGTCATAAGAACCAATGACTGGAACAACACATTTTCCAAATTCAATCGTATTCATTTTTTAAGCTCCTTTCTACTAATAACCGTGCCGTTCAATGTTATTCATTATTTTTTCAAAATAGCTTTTGTTTTCTATTGATATATATAAGCAGTCAAAATACTTCGGATTGATATCTGCGCCCATGTATTCCTTTGCAAATGAATGTGCTGCGATTTCACTTACACTCTGAAGACAAACCTTTTGAGTTCGAAACATTCCTTTTCGTTCAACTGGTTTTAATAATTCTCCAGTTCTTTGATCTTGAGAAAATTCAAGAAAATGATAAAACTCATGTGCAATATGAAGGTTTTTCAACCATTCTAAATTAATTTCTGGCTCTACTCTTTTGACACTATTACACTGTTTCTTAATTTCATTCATATATAGGTCTAAATACCTATTCTTTTTTTCAAAGCAGATTTGAGATTTCATTTGATACAGCGGATTGAGATTTCTTTCTTCCGTTCTGTATCTAACCTCGACCTGGTCTTTTTTCATAATCTCAATGAGATCTTTATTTTTAAATTTTCTCCCTGCTTCTTTTCCCAATCGAATGCTTTCCTCTAAATAATATTTATATTCTTTTGAGGGAATCCATTTGAAAAATCGCTCCTCCATAAGTTCAAACATTCCATAAAGTTCATCCGAACTATTTCTATACCTTTTCATATTCACTAATCTCTTGCTGATACCACAATAATTTCTTGATTATCCTCTACGAACTCTAATTCCATATCTGCTAATCCCAAAAGCTGTTCTTTATTCACAACACCACTTAAATCTGACATTTTTTGTCCAAAGAACAAATATGTTTTGTAGAATTGCTCCTGCATCTGAAAACTGTGTCAAACTATCTACAAATTCTTCAAATCTTGTGCTAAGCTGTTTTTTTTCATTACCATAATCTTTGCATCATTTTTCTGTAAACGAATGACACCCTCTTCATCAATAATTCTAGTAAATCGTTTCTTTGTTTTAATCAATCCAAACAGTGCTTTCTTCTCTACATTTACATAGTAGGCATGCCATCTGCCTTCTTGTCCAACCTTTTGCACATTCTGTTTTTCCACTTTATCTGCTTCTGAAATAATCTTAAGCAAATCCTCTTCAGATTTCATTTGTGTATTTCTATCTTTTGTCCGCAACTCTGTCGCTCCAGTTGCAATCGCTCTTAAAATATTTTTCTGACTATCAATTTCAATGGCAATATCTACAGTTGCTGCATCCGCACCGGCACGTGTAATAACCTCCATAACGTCATGTCTTATTTTGCGAATATCTTCATCTGTCGGATTTGATACATTACGTTCTATTTGCTCACGAACCAACGCTAAAGATACACCTATCGTAGAAATATAAGGGGCATTTTCCGCAATTTTATGGCGAATGCCCATCATCTCTCCCAAAAATGGAACTACAACAGAGGCAGAGCCGCCGCCACCTATAAGGTAAATAAGGTTCTTATTGAGATTGTAATCTACAATCAATTCATCCACAATCTGCTTCACTTTTTTCATAGAAATTTCCATTGCAGTCTTGCAGAGTTCTTCTACGCTTTCTCCTGTTAAATCAGCCAACGCCTGCCATGCCTTTTCGCTGCTTCTTTATTCCCATGCGCATAATCACCTTCTCCCACATATCCTAAGATATTCGCAGCACCGGCTAATGTGAGTGCGTAGCTCTCTCCATTTTCACATTCTATTACAGCATAATTTGGTTTATCTTCTTCTCTAGGTGCAACCAACTTAATCTTAGGAGAAACAATCTTTTTAGGTTCTGCAAATACCTCATAACTCTTATTCGCAATATGTGCAGATCTTGGACCCACATCAACTAGTTTTCCATCTTCTACTACGATCATACTTCCACCAGCAACCCCCAATGTTCTTACGTCCAGTGAAGTCAAATATAATTTTTGACCACCTATTTGTGCGTTTTTGATCATAACTTTTCCATCTTTTATCACAGAAATATCCGTGGAAGTTCCTCCAGCTTCCAAAAAAATTCCATCTGTAATTTTCTCATACATAAGAGCTCCGGCAACACCTGCCGCAAGGCAGATAGCATCGTAAGAATTGGACGTTTTCTTACCTCGTCAATACTCATTACACCCCCATCACAACGCATGATCATCAAAGGTTTTCTAATTCCTGACTCTTTGACTGCTCCTTCTGTCATGTTTGCTGTTTCCATCATCTTAGGAATCAATGCGGCGTTACTGCTGCTGTTCGCGTCCTTGCAGATAAACCATATAACTGAGAAATTTCATATCCTCCCGTTGCTGGTAATCCCATTTTATTTGCAATTTCGATTACTTCTTCTCATTTTCTGGGTTATCAACCGAATAACTTTCAGATGCTACAATTACTTCTGCACCTTTCTGTTTTAATTTTTCAATTGCTGATTTAATCAAATCTTCTCTCAAAGAAGATGACTCTAAGAATTCATGTTCTGTATAAAGGAATTTTCCTGGTGCCAATTCAATATTTCCAGCGGTTGTTTCTTTTTTGCACGATCTGCTTCCAGACCTTTTCCCATTCCTACAATGCCAACTTTGGCAACATCACCCTCTAAAAGAGCATTCGTAGCTTGTGTTGTGCCATGTGCAATAAAAATGACATCCTCTGGAGAAATATTATTTTCTTTAGCACATTTC
>ENA-OQDE01000373-OQDE01000373.1-human-gut-metagenome-genome-assembly--contig:-NODE-373-length-27842-cov-4.048530_pt1 | contig 27842 bp, 24 predicted proteins | sample MGYA00242768_ERZ504595 | MGnify/ENA primary metagenome ERZ504595 (study PRJEB26092, sample SAMD00036307) | human gut metagenome | host: Homo sapiens | study: EMG produced TPA metagenomics assembly of... | reverse complement strand
TTTTTCTGATATGTACCGGAAACAAAACTTTTAGGTTTTCCATATGCCTCCTCCCTTTTCTTTTAATTCATTCTATGAGACAGGCTTATTTTTATGCATAATACCGACCTGCCAAACGTAAGACTTTTCTTAACGTTTCGCCGCCGGTATTTTCTTTTATTTTTTATCTGTAATCCATTACAAGGAACATCGGTTTGATGGCTACGATTTCATCGTATTCCTCCTGTTCCACTACCACACTGGAATTTAACGCTTTTAAATCCTCTTTCAGCACTCTAAGTGCCGCCGGTATCGTCTCTGCGCGTCCTTCCTTTAAAATATCCTGCATCCTCTTTAGTACAACCGGATGTGCATAACATGCCGGAACCGGGAAATCAGGATATGTTTTGATATATTGTTCCATCTCGTCTACCGCATTTAATAACTGCTTTTCAATATAGCTTCTGTTATTATGTGACGTCGGCAGTACACTAGCACCGGAAAACAAAAAGATTGCTGCAAGACCGAACAAAAGGAAATAAATTCCAAATCCTGCGTGTGTAGCCAATGAATATATACCATACCCAAAAGCTCCAAGTCCCATCAGTGTAATTGCAAGTGCAACCCATTTGTATGCCGGATTACTCCGGTCATAAACTCTTTTCTTCTTAGCTGACTGACTCAGATTCAAATACAGATCTGTATCCTTATGAAGATATTTGATTGCATTATCGAGACAGCGGATATTTTTCTTTGCAGTTTCTGAAATATTTCCGATACGCTGCTTTTCTTCCATCCGCTTTGCCTTCTCCGCGAGTTTTTGCTCCGCAACCTCACTGTGCAACGGTATCTGCGGAAAGTTGACCTCCACATAAGCAAGCAGCGGTCCACATCCTCCTCATGTTTAAAATTGCACTGCTTTTCTTTGCCATCATCATATTCAACCACGAGATAAGGCAGCGTGCCAAATGCACCTTACCGGTAAATCCACCTTACTCATCGCAATTCTTTTGAAAATACGCTTCACCGACTTCATCGGAACATAGTATCTTCTTTCTATGTAGAAACTGTTCAGATAAATGGCCTTCTTACCAACACCACATGGTCCAAATTTTCTGCATGTCTTTTTGTCTTCCGTCAATTCCATGTCGGGCAGTGACAGGTTGCCCAGTCTCTGTGGTTTCAACATCTTCCTCAGCTCCATTCCTGTATTACTTTTTATACCTGTTAAGCATCGCTGTCATGTATTACATTTTTGCCGGTTTCTTTGTTGCGTGGATAAAAGTTCCCAAGAATACAACAGCCAGAATGATTCCCACCGGATATGCAACTGCTGTCGAGAATCCAAGGCACTCATCTGCGCAGAAGAAATAAGTCATGGATACGGCACTCATAAAGGTTGCCGGTACAGCCGTGATCCAGTAATTCTTTTTCTCACGAAACAGATACATGCTTGCCGTCCATAATACGATCATGGCAAGTGTCTGGTTCGTCCAGCTGAAATATCTCCATACAACCGCATAATCCAGATGTCCTACAAAAGCACCAACTGCAAGAAGCGGTACACAGAGTAACAGACGTTTCTGGATCTTATCCTGATCGATCTTAAACCAGTCTGCCAGTACCAGACGTGCACTTCTGAATGCGGTATCACCGGATGTGATCGGGCAGACAATAACACCGATCATGGCAAGTGCTACACCAACGCTTCCCATTGTCTTGATACATACATCATAAATAGCTGCGGACTGTCCACCGGAAAGGATCTCTGCGAGTCCTGTGTTTAAACCACCTGTAACCTCATAAATAGAACATCCTGCTGCTGCCCAGATCAGAGCGATAACGCCCTCAGCAACCATTGCACCGTAAAATACGAAATGTCCCTGTTTCTCAGACTTCATACAACGTGCCATAAGTGGTGACTGTGTGGAATGGAATCCTGAGATTGCTCCACATGCTACTGTGATAAACATGAAACTCCAGATCGGTTTGCCATCCGGATGCATGTTACCGAAATGACTCCAGATCTCCGGAATCGTATATTCGGAATGTGTAAAAATACCAATGATAACACCCACCGCCATTATGATCAGGCAGATACCAAACAGCGGTAAATACGTCCGATAATCTTATCAATCGAAATAAATGTTGCAATAAAATAATAAAGAAGAATGATCCACAGCCAGAACTCTGCGCTTGTGACAATTCCTGTCACACCACTGTTCTTAAACAGTGTAACGATAAGTCCTGCAGGTCCTACTGCGAAAACGGTACCTACCATTACAAGCAGTACAACACTGAATACACGCATGACATTCTTCATCACATTTCCAAGGTAAATACCACATACCTCTGAAATGGAAGCACCATCATTACGTTCGGAAAGCATACCGGAAAAATAATCATGTACACCTCCTGCAAAGATGGTACCAAACGTGATCCATAAAAATACAACCGGTCCCCAGAGAGCACCCTGCATAGCACCGAAGATCGGTCCTAATCCGGCAATGTTTAACAACTGCACCAAAAAGAGCTTCCATTCCGGCATGACAACATAGTCAACCCCATCGTTGATCCTTACCGCCGGTGTTTCTCTGTCATCCGGTGCAAATGTGTTCTCCACTACCTTACCATAAACAAAGTACCCACCAATTAATAACGCCAGGCAAATAAAAAAACTAATCATAACAACACCTCCCATATGTATAAATGCTAGTTTCTTATTGCTTACCCTTATTATAGTACTTATCACTTAAAATTCAATACGTTTTTTCATTTTTTTGTCTATTTTATACAATATCGACAATGTATTTTCGAAAAAAAAGAACCATAAGCCAAATCCGGCTTACGGTTCTTTTTTTCAATCTTAGTATCTTGTAGATGTATTAATCTGCAGACATTCAGAAACCTTCGTTTTTTCATTATAGCAATACACATATATGTATCCATAATTGTTTGACACTGTGATCTTCTTAGAGAAACTGGATTTATTTACTCTATAGTTATTATAACTTCCTGTTCCGGATGTCACATGAACGCTTGAGATCTTCCAGCCACTTTTCAGTTTGATGTCCAATTTTTGTTTTTTAAATGCCTTGTTCGTTCTAAGTACATCATTTTTATTAAATTTTGAAAGCAGGTTTGTTTTTCCGATTTTAAATGTCTTGCATGGATTGGTGTATTTTTTGACTGTAAATGTTGTTTTTAACTTTACACCTTTTACCGTACATGTGATCGTACTCTTAGCTGCTTTCTTGCCAAACTCAACACGAATGTAACCATCTCTCGGTGCAACCTTAATGTATTTGTTACTGCTCTTTAAATTTTTGATTTCTTTTGCTTTGCTGCAGCCCATAATACTGATTACACTTGAGAATCTGCTTAAGGCACTCCCTGGCTTATAAGTCACAACAGTTGCTGAATATGGATTCACATAAACCCTGCCGCTTGCCGCCTGTACTTCAACGTTTCCCTGTGGTGCCACTGCACCGGCTGTCAGAGTCATCACAACCGCAAGTGCAAACGCAATTACCTTTTTGCTTAACTTTTTCATATTAATCCTCCTTGTTTTGCTCCTTGTTTTGCTTTTCAAAAACAGTATACCATATTTTCTTCTGACAGAAAATAAGACATTTTTCCTACATACGCTCCGGTGCAGAGAATCCGAGCAGATCAATACTGGTTTCAAGGACGGATTTTGTCAGTTCTAACAGGCGGATATAGGATTTCTGAACCGTTTCATCCTCCTCGGACATGATCTTTGTCTCATGATAGAAACTGTTAAATGCATTGGCAAGATCATAGATATAGGAACAGATCTTGTGTGGTGCTGTATCCGCAAATGCTCCATCGATCACTGCATTAAATTTAGAAATCTCTAACATCAGGTTCTTCTCGCTCTCAGAATGTGCAGACGTAATCACTGCACCTTCTGCACTCTTTCCTAAGTCATGATACTTGTGCAGAATGGATTTGATACGAACGATCGTATACAGGATATATGGTCCGGTATTTCCCTCAAAGGAGGTGAACCGGTCAATATCAAAAATATAATCTTTACTTGCCTGATTAGAAAGATCTCCATATTTGATTGCGGCAAGTGCAACTGTTTTTGCAGTTTCCTTTGCTTCTTCCTCGCTGATTCCAAGATTCTCTTTTGCCTTCTGGTTTTCGGTAATCTTCTTTAACATCTCATTATCAATCTCAGATACAAGATACTCTAAACGCATGACACCACCATCTCTGGTCTTAAACGGCTTTCCGTCCTTGCCGTTCATCGTACCGAATCCCAAGAATTTTAATTCAGTCTCCGGTTTTACCAGTCCGGTCTTTCTTGCGCAGCGGAATACCTGTACGAAATGAAGTTCCTGTCTCTTATCTACCACATAAATGATCTCGTCCGGGTCATAATCTTCCTCACGCCATACGATCGTTGCAAGATCGGTCGTATTGTAGAGGGATGCACCGTCTGATTTTAAGATCATACAAGGCGGGATCTCTTTCGTATCGGTGTCTTCTTTTACATCGACGACCAGTGCTCCGTCACTGACATAGGCAAAACCGTCATCTTTCATCTTCTGCACCATTGCCGGAATATAAGGCTGTGCATCAGATTCACCTTTCCAGAGTTCAAAAGATACGTTCAAGTTCTCATAGTTTTTCTTTAAGTCTGTCACAGACACGTTTAAGATATGGGAAAGTAATGCCTGATAGCCCTTTCTTCCATTCTGCAGCTCATAAGTTGCCTGCATGGCTGCCTCTTTGTACGCCTCATCCTCTTTTGACTTTTTACTTGCGGTCGGATAGATCTCCTCCAATTCAGAAATCGTAAACGGTGCTTCTTTCGGATATTCCCCCTCAAAGTTTTCATCGAAGTAGACAAGATCCGGCTGACGCAGCTTTAACTCCGTAATGATCAGTCCCATCTGTAAGCCCCAGTCGCCTAAATGTACATCCCCGATCACCTTATGTCCGGCAAACTTGCCGATTCTTTTGATACTCTCACCGATGATTGCAGAACGTAAATGTCCGACATGAAGTGGCTTTGCTACATTTGGTCCGCCGTAATCGATCATGATCGTCTTAGGATTTTTTGCCTTCTCACATCCAAAACGGCCTTCATCTTTCTGCATATCTGCCACATAAGACGCTAAAAATGCTTCATCCAGCTTTAAATTTAAGAATCCCGGTTTTACGGATTCTGTCATGGAAAACATGGATGCCTCTGCAAGTTTTGCAGCAACCTCGTCTGCGATCATAAACGGTGCCTTTTTGTATTCTTTGGCAGCCGCCATTGCGCCGTTGCACTGATATTCACAAAGATCCGGTCTGTTAGATAAAGTAACCTTTCCATATTTTGCATCATAACCACAGTCTGTGAATGCTTTGGTCACTTCATCCGTAATCAAATCTAAGATTTTCTTCATTGTATTTTCCTTTCCATGCGGTATCACACCACTTTTTTCTTCTATTTATCCTCGTATCATTGTATACATTGCCGGAGAAATTGTCAAACAATAGTTTACGGCGGCAAAGACAACTGTCCCTGCCGCCGTAATTTCCAGACCTTGGTTTTAAAATAAACTTTTATTCGTTTTTAAAGATCACACTGCGGTAATTATTTAACACTTTATACAAGATCATACCTAACACATAGCAGGAAATCACTTCGCCGATTCCGACAGTCAGCATAAAGAATGGGATCGTCCCCTCTGCCATGTACACATATGCAAGTACAAATGGTACAATGACCGTGTTTGCCACGATCGGTGGTAACGGAGCCAGCCATTTGTGCTTTCTTAATGCATAAGTTCCACACGCTCCGATCAGTGTTGCAAGGCTGCCAAACACAACATCAAGCGGCATGCAGCCGGTGAGCAGATTGCTTAACAGGCATCCGATAAAAAGTCCCGGAATGGCTGCCGGCGTAAATACCGGTAAAATGGTAAGTGCTTCGGAAATCCGGACCTGAATTGCGCCGGAGGCAAGATTGAATGCGCTGATAAAATAGGTCAGCACAACATAGATTGCTGCGATCAGTGCAGCCTGTACGATAAGTAATACTTTTTTGTTTCTCATTTGTTTCTCCTTTAGTTTTGTTTTACGAGTGGAAGGTCTCGAACACTCGATGTTACTGTAACTCCCAGAGTCTAGCATAATTGTGAAAAAAAATCAACACCCATGCAAATTTTCAAACAATATTGATTACAACCGGTCACGTTTCCTGCGTAAAAATTATTCTGAATTATTTTACGCAGCCGGCGCACCCATGCAGTAAATGACCAGAATATCCCTCTCACCGGCAGAAACATCAGCCACAATCCGGACCAAATCACATAAACCGGATTTTTCACGCTGATACGACGTCCATTCCGCACAAATGCGGTCAAAATCCCTCTGATCTGGTCCGCTTCCACCGGTCCTTCCACCTCCGTCTGATTATCCCCTGCCATATAAAACTGACCGCCTTTTCGTTTTACAACACGGTGCAGAACCAGAATGCTCCCTTTTCTGCGGTACAGCACAACATCTGCGCGCCGGATTTTTTTCACATCCGCTTTTTTTATGACCGCGGCATCTCTGCCCGGCACAAACATGGGATACATACTGTATCCTTCGGGATAGATCTGTATGATCTCTCCCGCTTCTAATAATTGTTCAATATCATATTTCATCGGAAACCTCTTGTTACTGTTCACTTGCAAGCTTGTCATCTTGAAATATTGTAGCATTTCCCCTGTCCAAATGCTATAATATTTCCAATTCATTTGTAATGGAAAGGAACCACAACGATATGAAAACATCTGATGGATTCGTAAAAACAACAATCGCAGGTATTCCCTATCTTCTGCCCTATGGTCAGAAAATTGCCGACCATGCACGCTCCCTGCGCCTAAATGACTCCGGTGCACTTTTATGGGATACACTCTCCCTGGGCGCGGACAAAAGCACGCTCTTATCTGTGCTGGCGAATTACTACAATACAGATGCTGATATGCTCCCTCAGCTTACCTCTGACTTAGACAGCTATCTTGCCTCTTTAAAGCAGCTTGGCATGCTCTCTTACAATGCGCCGGCAGAAAATTTCCCACCTCATTCTGATCAGACCGACAATACGTTTCCTGCACTGTTTTCTGACGATCGTGCTCCAAAATATTATAAGATCGGCGTTCTCTGCTTTTCATGGTTTGGCCCGGACGATCTGTTTGATACCTATTTTAAAGATTTCTCCTGCGAAGCTGCTGTGGCTGATCAGCGCATTTTTATAATAACCGGGAAACCGTCTCATCTTGCAGATGGTACACTTCTGCTCCACACCACTGAACTTACCATCTTTGACGTCACCGACACCTACCGCTTTGTCTTTGGCACTCACTGGGGAATCCATGAAATGCGCGTAAAAAAAGACGGCTCTGCCGCCGTCCTCTACTGTATTGATGCCGATAATAAAGATCATGTAGAAAATATTTTTCATGCACTGCGTTTTGCCTTCCTGATTGCCGCACAAAAGCAGGCTCTTTTTGTCCTGCACTCCGTTTCTATTTTTTATCAGGGAAAAGCCTGGCTCTTTTCCGGCAGCTCCGGCACCGGCAAATCCACACACGCGAACCTCTGGGCGAACCGGTATCATACTCCGGTTTTAAACGGAGACTTAAATGTACTTGGCATCAAGAACGGCCTGCCTTATCTATACGGTCTGCCCTGGTGCGGAACGTCCGAAACATACACCACCACCACCTATCCACTTGGCGGTATCGTGTTTTTAAAACAGGCTCCTTTCAACCGGGTGAACTCTCTCCCACCGGATGAACAGGCACTTTTTCTGATGCAGCGCATGATCTCCCCGACCTGGACGAAAGACCTGCTGTTAAAAAATCTGGCATTTGCAGAAACACTTGCCCCGCTGACAAAAATTTTCCGGCTGAATTGTACAAAAAATCCCGAAGCTGCAGCCGTCATGAAGCTGCCATTGATCAGGCCATATAAGACGCTTTCTTTCAAAACTCATCCATCATTTTCTGTACTTCCTCTGCGGTCAGCACAACACACCTCTGTTCCCGGATTCCATACACCCTCCTGCACACCGACAATACCGTTGGGCGGTGTGTGGTCACGATACAGGTGCGCGGTTCATTTGTCTGCATGATATTTTTCAAGACCCTGCGCTCGGTTGCAACATCAAGTGCACTTGTCGCCTCATCCAAAAGCAGGATCGGCGCACGGCGAAGCAATGCCCTTGCGATTGAAAGCCTCTGTGCCTGTCCTTCTGAGAATCCGACCCCCCGCTCTCCGACTTTACTATATATCCCATCCGGCAGTTTCTGTACAAACTCCCAGGCACAGGATACTATCAGTACTTCTTTGATCTCCTCATCCGTAGCATCCGGTCTGACATTCCGCATATTTTCCGCAATCGTGCCGGAAAACATTGTATTTCCCTGTGGCACATAAGAGAACAGACGGCGTGCTGCCGGTGTGATTGTAAGCACTTCCCCTGTTTTTGCTCCCACCAGATCTTCATCCCCGCTTTGTATATGCAGCAGGGCGAGCATAATGCGCAAAAGCGTTGTTTTTCCTTCACCGGAAGGTCCGACTAACGCAACAATCTCATGTGGATGTGCCTCAAAGTCCGCCCGCATAAACACCTTTGTTCCATTGTGATAAGTATAAGACATCTTAGAAATACAAAGACTGATGCCGTTCTTCCGGTTCTCTTCATAAAATTTCTCCGCATGCTCTGCATCCGAATAGTCCTCTTTTGGCATGCCAAGGATATCCATCAGCCTTCCAGCAGATGTGGTCAGCGAAATCGCCGTCGGTACCAGTGACACAAGCTGATTCAGCGTTCCTGTCAGTGAGCCGGACAATGATAAAAACATCGTCATCGTACCGTAGGAGATCGCACCACTCCAGACGCGGTAAATACCAAATCCATAACAGCTGTATGACACCGCAAGCCCGACGATCGATAACAGGATCGAGGTTGCCATGGACATTTTCTGAAACTCCAGCTTCATACCAAGATATTCTTTTTGCAGTCCTCGCAGACGTTCCCCGTAGAGCCGCACCAGATCAAAAGCCTTGATCGTCTGGATATTCGAAAATGCCTCCTGGTTAAATCCTGACATCTTTGCATTCATAGCTGCGCTTTTCTCATTATTTCCTTTCATTCGCCTTAAAATCCGCCTCGACATCAGCATACTGACCGGCATGCCAAGCATCGCAAGAAGTGCAAACATCGGATCATTGTAAAAGACAAGCACAAACGTACTGATAAACCGCACAGTATATATGATCAGATTCGGAATCCAGCTTAAAATACCATTTGAAATGTTTGAGGCATCCGAATTCCAGCGTGTCAGGAGATCTCCCGTGTGATATTTCTGGATTGCCTCAAGATCCGTCACTAACATTTTATCAAAAATATCTGCCTTGATATCATTGTCCACACTGATACTGATCTTATTGGAAAAATAACTGGTCACCTGTGAGATCAGCATATTCCCTATGGAAAACCCGATATACAGACAGAACGTACGCACCAAAAGCCCCGCCTGCTTTCCGGTGATAATATCGACCATATCCCTTGAAATCAGACTTGAAATCAGTGAAACAACTGTTCCAGACAGACCAAGCAGCGTGTAAAAAATCATCTGTTTCCAGTACTTTCTCGCATACTCATAGATCCAGACGGTCTCCCGCCACATATCTTTTAATACACCCTCTTTGATCCTTTTATGATAAAATTTCAGACTGTCTAACATAATATTTCCCCATTCTAGCCGATTTCCAGTTATTATAACAAATATGAACCACGAAAAAAGAGGTTACCACATGTATATGTCAGGCAATCTCTTCCTCACATACCATATGATAACCCCATCTGAACTCCATATGATCCTACATCGCCCAGTCAGTTACTGTATCATCCGGTCCATATCCTTTCTTTTCCCAGGATGGCTTGCGGTTTCCATTATCAGTATTGTAACTTCCAGCATATCCCGAATCCACATAATGCGTCTCGAGTCCACAGGCTGTAGCTGTATATGCCGGACATCCCAGACATCCGAACTGCTGTCTGTATCCTCTGGTGCCTCCATTCCAGCCTGAATAATCCGGTGCCTGCCAGTTACCATTCATATACTGGCTATCACACTTTATATTATTTGCCGTATCTGAATTATCAGCCGCTCCACGCTTGCAAGATACACACCTTCTGCCGTATCTTGATATGCGATGATCATTGGTCTCTCATATCTGTTCATTTCTGGTTTATTTCTCAGTTCATTTGTTATCTTTTCTTATTGCGCCTGCCCCTTAGTCCGTAACACTCACACTTGAGATTGCAAGTCCCGGATCCGATTTTACAACCAGATCACCAAAACCGATATTATCGTTCGGATTCTGATGATATCCCAAAGAAACACAAAGAGAACTTGTTCCGTCTCCTGATGTGCACCCCCTGCCACCGGAAACATAAGTAACCGGCTGATTAAATGAGATATTTAACTGCTGTGCTTCTTTAGTATGATCCGCATTATGCACGGCATTCACCTGAATACGGTAATCACCTCTTCCGGTCTGCGGTGTCTGATGGATATATGCTGTTGTCGTATAACAACCGCTTCCGTCGCCACTTGCTAAATATACCCCTTCTGCAAGTTCATCACTGGTAAGTAACACTGGTTTCATATACTCTTTCATGCGAACTTCCCTCTCCCCTGTTCTTTTCACTTATTTCTATCTATTTTAACCATATCTTTTTGTGCTGTCAAGCATTAGTACACGCCTTTTTTCGCCCTGAACCGATTTTTTTATAATGAATTTTTAAAACCCACAATGCTCCAATAACCAGCATCAGGTAAAACCCCACTCCCCTTGTCACGCACATTGCAGGAACCAGATACTGTCCTGAAAATACCGGTAGAAATACCTTTCCATACATCGCCTCCGTGATTCCCTGTGCTCCCGGTACCGGAAGCATATCCACCGCAACATAGATGGCTGCCTGAAGCAGCAGGATCTGGTACATCGCTGTTCCAGACAGTCCAAATCCCAGATACACCAGAAAAGTCAGCAGAAAAGCACTGCTTCTCTGAACAAATGTCATCACAATTAAAATCAGTATTTTTTCTTTGTGATCCCGGAAAAAGAGAACCGTTCCACGGTACCCATCCAGAAATCCGTCCAGTTTTTCCAACCATTTCTCTTTTGGTATTTTCATGCCGCATTTTTGTGCAATGACAATTATTTTTTCGGCCAGATGACGGATCAGAACCGGTCTTAACATGACAAATAAAAGAAGAATTACGAGCAGAACGTTTAAGGAAAGTCCCACGATATACCAGAAAAAATATCCGCCAAGATGCTCTTTCAGTAGTTTCTGCCAGAATAACAGGATCATCATTCCGACGACCGCCAGCACAAATTTATAAGCTGTCGCAACAGCCATCAGCACCGCGGTTCCCTCCGGCAGAGGAATACCGTCCCTTTTCATATAATAAAGCTGCATGGGCTGTCCTCCCGATGCAGACGGCGTGATCCCGGAAAAAAAGAACCCGGCAAATGAATATCCAACACACTGACGCACATGTACTATGATCCCGACACTTCGAAGCAGAAAACAGATCATACAGCCTTCCGCAGCAACAAAAAATACTGAAAGGAACAATGCCGCCCCGACATATACCGGCTTCATTCTGATTAGTGTAGATTTCAGTTGTGAAAAATTTTGTCCACGCAGGACTACACCAAATGTAAGCATCATGATCGCAAGAAACAAAAAAAATTCTTTTCCATATTTTCGGTCTGTACTCTTACGTTTCATAAGCAACCGCCTGTTCTTCCCGCACGATCAGATCTGAAAGACGTCCCTCAAACACCACGCGGCAGTTTTTGTATTCACAGACATCCTTCGGGGTGACCAGTGAAAAATGTTTCTCCGATATGAAAATCCCCTGTTCCCCTAACACTTCTGCCAGATAAGATGAACATGTATACTGGTTTTTTAGGTAAAATTTCCGGTGGCAGAGCAGGGTCAACAGTCCAGCAGCCGCATAGTGCATATGGAATCTGTTTTTGTAATCCTTATGCAGGCGTTCACGGATCGCTTCTTTCTGTTCACCGGTGCAGTCCAGTTCACAGATCCGGTACTCAGCCGTCGGAAACGCCCCCGCGATCTGTCTGCTCCACTCGCGCTCAAATCCTGCAATCAACGGGATATACGGATTTCTTCTTCCAAAACTGTAAGCTTCCGACAACTGTTCATCAAGTGACAGTACCACATGAACGTATTTCTGTCCCAGATAATGTCTGATCAGAGATGCAAAAAACCCTGGTGTGTCCACTAATGCAATATATATGTGTGCCATATTCTTTGGTTCCTTCCTGTTTTTTCTATTTTTTGCATTTTACTGAAATCTGTAAACTGCATTCGCAAGACGGTAACCGCCAATGGTCAGCCGCCTTCCAACTGCTCCGGGCAGATCCGTCCATCCGCTCAGACTCGCGTATTTCAATTTATAGTACAGTTTCGGATTGGATGTTTTGATCTCTCCCCACAGATTCTTTCGCTTTTCCAGTGCTTCCTCATTTCCGATCAAAAGCAGGTGAATCGATGAGATCGCCATCATGATCGAGATATTGCGGTACATATACGATGCCAGTTTTGGTTCCTTCTCTTTTATTTTTGTAAGATCTGCCCCCGCGATCACCATTCTGGTCACTTTCATCTGCTGGTCGATCCGCTTTTTTAACATCTGCTCGTTGACAGACTGGTCATCCCTGCCAAGATAATACTGGTACAGATCAATATCCATATAAAAAATATTTCTGACATACGGCAGCGGGCAGTAGGCAAACAGATTGTCCACATAAAACGTATGCTCCGGCAGAACAATTCCCGACTGCCGCAATATTTCCGTGCGGTAAACCAAGGCATGCATGACCAGATACTGGGACGGCAGGAAATGCCCTGTCTCACTCCAGTGGCAGATTTTTTCTGCAGGAAACACATTCCCGTATCCCATACTGCGCGTTATCTGCTGCTCCAGATGATTGTATACATAGTTGCAGACAAACAGATCCGGCTTTTCTTCGCCCCCTCCCGCCTCTTTGCAGTAATATCTGATTTTTTCTAAAAGTTTCTGATAGGCAGTTCCGTCCAGCCAGTCATCGGAGTCCACCACCTTAAAATAAACACCCCTTGCGCAGGCAAGTCCCGCATTGACACCGGAACCGTGTCCACCGTTCTCCTTATGTATCACTTTCACAAGATCCGGATATTGTTTTTGATATGCATCCGCGATCTCCACTGTCTTATCCTTTGAACCGTCATCTATAATAATGATCTCCACATCTTCTCCGCCCGGCAGAAGCGATTCGATACACCTCGCCATATAACTTTCAGAGTTGTAACATGGAACCACAAAACTCAGATATTTTTCTCTGTTCTCCATCCTAAGCTTCCCTCCCTTTCCTTTCACAGATAATCTTACGGGAAAACTCTTAAGAGAACGGACAGCTTTTCTTAAATATTTTCGAAATTATTTCTAAACAAAATCGGAACCATTTTACGATTCCAGTAAAATGGTTCCGATCTTATATCCTTCCTGTTCTATTTTCTGATCATTTGCGAATGTGATAAAACTGCCGGTCGCCGTATCCCGCACCGCAAAATATACACTGTAACATCCAGCCTTTACACCCCGAAGCGGTATATTTGTTAAAAAGTTCTCCTTTTTTTCTGCTTCATTTCCCCCGGCAAGTGACGCAATATCCCCTGAGGGGATTCCCTCATAAATCGTCTGACCTGTTTCATCTTTCACAAGGAATACCGGTTCACACTCTTTATAGACCGGTGCAAATCCGACATTCTTAAGTGACACTTTTATCTCTGCCGTATCTTCCCAGAAATCATGCTGCATAAAAACATCCGACAACACCAGACGGTAACCTAAATGCCTCTCTATATACGAAAGTCCTTCCATCCCGTCAAAGCAGTCCGATGTCTGTACCGCAGATGACGCCCACTTTTCTAATACTGCCGCATCATAGTCCTGATTCAGATAAGTCACATGCATGGTTTTTAAATCCGCAATAGCGCACTCTAAATCATTATATTCATTGTCTATGATGACCTCCCCGCCATTTGGCACACGGGAACACAATTTTTCCTGAAAAGTAAGTTCTTCCATGCGGTTCCACGCCTGATCTGTACCTGCCTCTGCGGCACTTTTTTCACCATAAGTACCACAGTCATTGCCACTTCCTAACATTCCGTCATTGAACAGTCCAAGCCTGTCATACAGCGGATTTTTACGATCTTCCTGCAAGTCTGCATCTGCACTTTCCAGGATCTTCCGCCACTGTACCGGTGTCCGCACTGCAAGATACATCTGGCTATCCGTCGATTTTACAAGCTGTTTTGCAAGCTGCTGTAAAGACTGCTGATCTGCATACTTTGTCCCATTGAGTTCCCCCCAGTTGCCGACAAAGAGCCCCTGTAATGTAAAAACAGAGTCACTGTATTCTGTTAATATTCCTCCAACCTGCTGCATATGTTTTATCACAAAATCGATACTCTCCGGTTCATACTTCTCATTTTCCCCATTCCAGTCATACAAAAACCGTACGATCCAGTGCTCTTTTGTCACAGACATCGCCTGAAAAAGTCTTTCGATATTCTGCAGACCTTCCTTTGATATTTCTTTGTCCCGGTATTCCCTTAAATTGATCTGCGCCATGGCAAGGGCATGATCTGTATCTTTTTGCATCTGCCTGTCTAACTGCTCACTCATATCCGCCGGTTCATCCGAAATCAGAAAACCATAAATATGATAAAATCCACGATTCGGATTCCAGATTTTCTCCGTAGATTCCGTAAAAGTCTCCGTGGTAAGCATTACCTGCCAGTGAAAATAATCATGTATCCCCACAGCAATTCCGGTGATCATTAACACAAACAAAATGAAAAACAGTAATTTTTTTCTCATCTTATTCCTCGTATTTATTCTTTTGAAACAGCTTCATCTTCGTTACCAGCCGGCTTCGTTTCTTTGCATTTTTAAGATGGCAATACTTGATATTCCACGAAGTTTCCGGTTGCGGTATACAAAACCGAAAAATGTCCTTACCCACAGAATGGGATAAAGTATTTTATACTGCCCGGCTTTCGGATGGCTTAGGTGCATCTGATGATGAAACTCCCTGATATAATCAATCCATCCTGTTCCCCTCATGGCTACCATGCGTTTTGAATCTGCTTCACCAAATTCCTCGGCTTCCATGATCTCTGTAAAAAACTCTTCCAGGTAAGCCTCCTCTTTCATTGCCCCGGCTTCTCCTGCCTTTTCCAGAAACTGCACCTTGTTTTCTGATAATCCCAGATATCTGACACAAAATAACGTAACTACACATGCAAAATTTAAGATGCCGCATTCTCTGACCAGTGTTAAAAATTGCTTCCTCCTCTGCCGTACATCCATGTTCCCAGAATACAACCCAGTCGCAAAGAAGTTTTAAGCCAAATCCGGAACGCAAAAAATGCTGCAGCATATGTAATAACAGATAAAATGCCTGATATGATGGCGAGGCCAGGAAAAAATCCACTCCCATGACATTTTCAGTAACCCTGTTTTCAAAAAAATCTTTCTGACATTTTTCCAAAAAAGTGTTCACTTCCGTTGAATCAAACGGCTCCACTAATGCACTGTGCAGCTCTAAACGGATTCCTTCCGGGCTCATATAAGTAAGATGGTGATTTTCCTGATGTCCGCTCTCTGCCACAAATCCATGCACCTGCAGACATCTGCCAGCCTCCTGCGCCATCTTTCCGTTCTCAACTAAAAGATCAACATCCCCAGACTTGCGCAGTTCCGGCACCGGATAAAGTCCTGCTACGCCGCTTCCCTTTAATAATATCGTATCAATTCCCGCATCTTTCAAAAGACCTGTCACATACCGGCTCATAAAAAGCAGACGGTAGGACTGCCATACAGTCTGCGTACTTCTCTCCTGCACTCTTTTCCAGTCTGCCCCGTCCTCTGGCAGAATATTTTCCAATACGTCATACAAAAGCGGCAGCACACGATGACGATCCGCTATGGAAAGAATACTTTCCCATTCCGTTTCCTGTTGTTTTAATCGTTCCCATTTCTGCTTTAAAGCTGCCTGATTTTCTACATGCGGTTCTGCATGTAGTGCTGCATCCAAAAGACTGCACAATATAAGTTCTTTCTCTTTATTTTTTTCTTCCATCTGTCCACCTCTTTTTCCATATAGCAAGTGCTTTTCTCTTTACAATTCCAAATTCTTTTGTGTGGCAAAAGCAAAGAAGCATCACAAGGCTCGGCACCACAGCACATATGAAAAATCTCTTTAAAAATACGATCACCCTTCCACCATCCGCAAATAAGCAAAGCCGGTCTGTTCCATACCAGATCACACCGGTTACCGCTGTATAGATCACATAGCGGACAAAAAACGGAGCCACCTTCGCATGCAGTCTGTGTCTGTACAGCACATATGGTTCCACCCATACAGAGGTGAGCATGGTAGAGAGAAATGTTCCGGCAAACACTCCGAATGTTCCAAATTTCCATACCAGAATCAGTGAAACAGCAAGGTTTAACACCGCTTCCACCAGTGCTTTATACCGGTCAAACCAGAACAATCCAAGCGAGTCCCGGAATGTCAGCACCGCTTTTCTCGTTCCATTGATATAAAAGTTAATACATAAGATTAAGACCACCGGCATATCAAACAGATACTGCTTTCCGAAAGCGAGCTCCACAAACGGATTTAAAAGTTCATACAAGCAGATCGCCGCCGCCCCGTAAAGCCAGTTTCCGATAAAAAAAGCAGTCTCAAAAATGCTTTTTACCCTGCCCTCATCTTCTGTAGCTCCCAGATTACCAACACTTGCGGTGATTCCCTGAAAAATCTGGTCTAACACCTGTCTGACTGAGCCGATCAGAAGGAAATAATTAGAATAAATGCCAACACTGATGACGCCCACAAAAGAAGAAATCAGCAGATTATCGGTATTATTGACCACCACATTTCCAAGTTTATGCATCAGCATGGCTTTTATATTGCGGAATATATCTTTTCTTTCATCCTCCGGCAGCTGCTCTTTCGTTTTCTCTTTCAGGTACGGATACATACGATCCGCCTTTCGGGAAATGCAGATATTAGAGAGCAGTGTACATACAATATAAATACTCAGGAAAAAAATAAAGTTGTGTGTCGTAAATAAAATGACGATCTGACAGATATCCTGTAAGATCAGAAATGCCGTCTGGTATAAAAGAACAATATAGTTTAACTGATGCACTTCGATCAGGGTACGTTTATATACCAGCAGATAAGAAACGACTGAATTTGCCAGATATAAAAAATAAATCAGCATCAGATGATCAACATCCGGCCGGTTTTTCATGAGAACATCAAAAAAGGGAATGATCGACAATCCTAACACTACCACACAGCCTGCCGTGATACGATAAAATGTCCTAAACATCCGCATCAGGATCTGCTGTTTTCTGATATCTCCCTGTGCGATTGGACGATAGAGTGCATAACTGATCGCCGTTTCCACACCAAGCTCTGTCAGTGAGAGTACATTTAAGATATCCGTGAAAAGTCCATTGATTCCGACATAACTCTCACTGAGTGTGTGTGTAAATACCACACGTGTCACAAACCCCATCAGAATCGCAGCAATCCTTGAGATCATGGCAACCACGGTATTCATGGTCGAATATTCTGTTCTGCTCTTCTCCATATGTGTTCTCACCTTTCTTTCATTTTTCTCAGAGTTTCTATCAGATTATTCAAATTCTGCGCAGTGCAGCATCCGATAGACCGCACCAAACGCTCTCACACTGACACTGACCACACAGGCACTTCCCTTTAAGTAAAGAGAAACCTTTTTATCTGTAAGATATTGTGGCAGTTTCTGCCTGACGTATTTTTTTATTTTTCTGCAGTCTGCAGCAACATAATTGCCATTCCGGCTCATTGCGGCAGCCATCCCCATCAGGTCAAACAGATAATGGTTCTCAAATATTTTTTTATATTGGGGATATCTGCGGGAATACACATTGCAGTAATCCTCAAACATCATCATTGCCTTCTGGTATATCCCGTCGTATCCACGATTACATATGCCGGATTTTCTCTGCATATAGTAATACTCCGCTTTTGTTCCGCACACAATCGTGTCACACTGTTCTAATACCCGGCAGAACATCTCGTAATCTTCCGCAAACGACAATTCCGTTGAAAAACGAATTCCGTCAAGGACCTCCCGCTGAAACAATTTGTTCCAGACATAGGCACGCAGGTAGCTTCTCTCATGCAAAACACCAAGCGCTTCTCTTCCGTTCATGCAGACCACATCTGCCGGACTTTCAAATTTTTTCCCCACACCGGCATCATATTTATACCAACCGGAGCATGCAGCAATCTGTGCTTCATGTGTTTTTAAAAGCCGGATCAGATAGGTATACATATCCGGTTCTAATACATCATCCGAATCAACAAATGCGATATATGCGCCAGCCGCCTCTTTCAGTCCTTTATTTCTTGCACCGGATACACCCTTATGTTTTTCGTGAAATACCCTGATCCGTGCATCCGTCATCTGAAGTCTGTCACAGATCTCCCCGGAACCATCATCGGAACCATCATCGATCAGAAGGATCTCCAGATCCGGATACGTCTGGTGTGTAATACTTTGCACGCAGTCTTCTAAATAGTTTTTCACATTATATACCGGCACGATCACACTGATCTTATCTGTTTCTTTCGTCATGTTTTTCCATGCTCCCTTTTTATCTGAGATACAACCGTTCTTCTCCCCCTTCATTTGCAAAACGGATTGCCACGTTTCCTCTGCATCTTGTCAGTTTCAGAAAATATCTGTCCTTCTTCTCATCCTGCAGTCCTGACAGCAGAAATACGATTTTTACCGTCTCCTGTCCTGCCAGCATCCGAAGATCATAATCTGCCTGATACACTTCTTCCGTTCCATCCTCATTCTCTCTTACAAGTGCAAGTTCTGTTTTATCACAGATATTTGAAAATCCTGTATTGGCTATCTCCACCTCAATCCTGTCCGTATAAAATACTGCACTCCCTGCCACAAAACGATACCCCAGATGTGCACCGATATACTGGTAGAAACTGCCCCATTCCCCATATTCCATCTGCTTCCACCGGTTCAGAACCTGCTCTTCATGGATACTGTTCAAATATGAAACCCGCAAATCACACAATGCCCGCAGCATTTCCTTTGCAGCAGGATTCTGACCGGAAAGCACCTCGCCTCCAAACGGGATCTGACCACAGGTTTCCTGCATATAACCGATTTCATCTGCAATGCACCAGTCCTCTGTCCATGCACTGTCCGCACGACGTTTCACTCCAAAAGTTCCCATGTGATTTTCTGAGCCAAAAATCGCATCATCAAATACCCCTGGTACTGCTTTGTCATTCTCATTTGTCACTGCCATACGGCAAAAAGACGGTTTTCTGAGTGCGATTCTGATGTCGGGTCCAATTGCCTTCCTCCATGCAGCATAGAGTTTCCGGATGTATTCCTGATCTAAAAACTTTGATCCATGCATTTCTCCCCAGTTACCGATAAATAACCCCTGCGTGATAAGGATATCGCTCTCATATGCACGCACAACAGCTCCAAGCTGCCTCATATGAGTTAAAACAATGGAGAACAATGTCGGTTCCCGTTCCATTCCTTTCCCCTGTGTATCATACAAAACGCGCAGAATGATTTCTTTTCCCCGGCTGTGAAAACATTTTAAAATTTCATCTGCATATTCCAGTGCCTCTTCTGAAAGGCTCATTCCACGAAATGCCCCGATATCAAACCGTACCAGCACTAATGTTTCATCATCCCAGTAAGGCTGATATAAAAGTCCATCTTTCTCTCTTTTATCCAGTGTAAATGTATAAATATGGTACCATCCTCTGCCCGGATTTGTACATACTTCCCTGCTCTCCTCCGGAAATCTGACTGTAAAATGTTTTTTATTTCTGTTCTTCCAGAAAAACATCTTCGTTCCCCGCCCCCGCATCAATTTTTAATACTTTTACACGGAATACCACTCCGATAATCGAAAACACCATGCGAAACATATAAATAACCGGTTTCAGTCCGGAATGCATACTGACTCCCGTCTGCCTGTTGTGCATGACTGCCGGTATCTCTTCCACTTTAAATCCAAGCAGCAGCATCTGAATGATCATATTTGCATCCGGATACTTATCATCAAAATGCTTATATTTAGAATAGTACAAAAATGCCTTCCGGCTAAGTCCCTGGAGTCCTGTCGTCGGATCACAGATATGACGTCCCGTCGTCATTTTGATCATCTGGCGGAACAGCGCATATGCCAGTTTTTTGGTCACGGAAACCGGAAAATCAGAACTCCCCTCCATAAACCTCGATCCAAGCACGATATCCGGATATCTTCCATCTGCATCCTTCTGCCGGAGTCTCTCATAAATCTTTGGAATATTGCAGACATCATGCTGCCCATCCGCATCCATCTGTATCACATATTTGTATTTTCTTCGTATTGCATATTTATATCCAAGCTGCAGTGCACTGCCATAACCAAGGTTAAACACATGCGTAACTAATGTATGGCCATGTGCCTTCACCACCCAGTTTGTTGAATCAGAAGATGCATCGTTCATAACAAGAATATCCGCAATGGATGAAATTTCCGGCTTTTCCAGCTCATAAAGCACCGCTTCAATATTCTTTTCCTCATTATAAGCAGGCATAATAATCAATAACTCTTTTTGCTTTTTCATTTCCATCCCACTCCTCTTTTTTGCTGTATGTATTTTTTCTGTCAGCGAAACAGTAAACCGGTAAGCAGCTCCATATCTTTCTCATAGACAACATTTTTCTTAAGAGATGCCTCCCGATACCGGTTTCTCAGTTTCTCATCTTCCATCATCCTGCATACAGCTTCACTAACCGCTTCCGGTTCTAATCTGCATAAAATACCATCCACGCCATTTTCGATCTGTTCCCGGTTACTCTCCGATGCAATGATTGGAAGTCCAAGCGTCTGCGCTTCCTGTATTGCAATACTTTTTCCTTCAAATCCGGTCGCATGTACATAGATATCTGCACTTTTGTAATACGGATACGGATTTTCCACAGAACCTGACAGAATAAAATCCTCCTGTAATCCCAAAGAATCGATCAGATGTTCGAGTCTCTTTCGTTCCGGTCCTTCTCCGAGAACATACCAGCGGACATTTTTATGTTTCTCCTTGATTTTTTCATCGCCCTGATTGCTGTCGGGTAAGATTTCTGTTCCGTCAGCCGGCCGACTGTAAGAAGCCTGATGCCATCAAAATCATCAGAAAATCCGCCGGGCAGCGATGCTTTTGTTTTTATTTTCTCTGTATCGATAATATTATGAAAAACCTTTGTCCGGCCGGCACATTCCGGGTAGACTTTTAAAAACTGCTGCTTTACATCCTCCCCGATTGGGAAAATGGCGTCGTATTTCAGATAGCAGTCACGGTCTAACTTTCTGGTATAGCCTGCCTTTGTGTAATCAATATGTATGAATGCCGCCTTTTTCTTTGCACGGACATGATCTGCAACGTAATATGCAGATCCACCCTCTAAATAGGCAACTGCAAGATCATATTCTTCCGCAAAACGTTCTCCTCCATCGGAGAGCACACGCCAGAGCAGCTTATCCGGCAGCACCTTCCGCCGTTTTAACATATCCGCAAGTGATGACAAAAGATATGGCAGCAGACAGAATACGGTACCCCGGACGAACATGGTCTTTAAAATCGTCCTATACATAAAATGTCTTCCCTCTTTCTGCAAAACCGACAGAGGCTGATAAGATTTATTTTTCAGCAGGACCTCTTTGGGCAGTTTTTTCACCAGTTCCCCCTGCCTCATCAGAACATAAAGAGAGATCTCATACTGCACATCTTTTGTCTTTTCATTTTCCTTTTCCAGTTTTTCAAGCAGTTCTAAAAGTGCCATCTCAGCACCGCTCCGCCTAATGTATTAATCACGAACAATATTTTCTTTTTCATCCACAAGCCCCTTCAGTTCCTGCAATATTCTTTCATTTTCCTGATTGAGCAGTGATACCTGCATCGCCAGTTCCTGGTTTTTTACCACCACAACAGACACTGCCATACTGATTTTAAATAAAAACAGGATTATAACAACAAACACAGCAAATGCAAACAGTACCACACTTTTTGCTCCATTCCACAGGTATGTGGCTGCATCCGTACTTACCGCAATGCCAGATACAAGAAATGTCGCAGAAACAATCGCCCAGCCAAGTCCGATCCCATCCGTCAGTTTCTGCCTTGCATACATAAAAAGATCCAAAATGAGCAGAAAAATTCCAAAAACAATCAACATCATTTTCAATATCATGCTTTTATCCCCTCTTTTCTGTCATAACTTTTTGCGGAAGGTTTTCTTCCCCGCTTTATCTTAAACAATTCACCCTGGCAGAAAATATGTACATCCATATGGCGTTCCACCCAGCGAAGCCTGAAATATCCGACGGTAAAGCCAAAGAAACTTCCCATGACAAGTCCTGCACCATACCAGATATCAGGAAGCTGTTTTGAAAACAGCGTTCCAAAAAACGTACCCAGACAAAAGCAGACCGCCGTTAAAAGTGCTCCTGTCATATCATTAAAATAATACAGAAAAATCAGTTCCGCATACAGCAAAAAAAGAATAAAGTAACCGGCTGCAAGACACGGATAAATCTGCATCACAAGTCCTGAAAAGCCCATTCCCGGCAAAAATATCACACAGAGCAGATAAAGCACGACCGAGACAATAAACTGGATTCTCACAAGATTCATAAGTTCAGATGCAAGCTGGCGGAACATTCTGTTTTTGTATTATTGATATCTTCCCATCTGCCACCGATAACAGCCTCCGAATATGCCTTGTACCTCTCATGAAAATGCATTTCCACGCGGCTGATAAAAATGATGGTCGACGAAAGATTCGTAAACATTGCCAGACAGGTCGCCATATCATATGCAGGCGCATAGACAAACGTATGTGCCACCGTCATCTTTAAGTCCGTCGTCCAGAATATAAAATTATGTATATACAATCCTAACGTATACAATAGGTTTGTCGCAATAAGGTGCCAGTAAATTTTGAAATAATGAAGCACCTTGCGGTACTGGCGGCTGTTCCTTTTAAAATAACTCTTAATCGTTGCCGCTGATATCGCCGCCGTCAGGAAAAATCCGATCGTAAGTGAAAGAAGCATGCTGTATATGATGTCCCTGTGAAACACTTTCACGAGCAGCCACGCAAGCCCAAATGCCGCTGCCATACCCATCAGGAAAAATAATGATATTTTCTGATAGTCCTTGCAGATCGACAGATACAGCATGGAATAAAATACCAGAAGAAGCGATATAAAGCCGCAAAACCCGGTAAACACAAACACCAGATCCACCTGCCCCTTCAGATACTCCCTGATACAGAACGGGATTGCAAACAGACACCCGAAACAAATATTTAAAAATAATCCGACATCATAACATGGCAGGATATCTTCGTACTTTTCCTCATAAATAATATCGGACATATATCTCGATAATACAGCATTAAACGGTGCCGCAACCAGCAGGGAAAATATAAAAATATAAAGTACCGTGCCTGAAAATAATCCTCTTCTCGCATACCCTACTGTCTCGTATCCAAGAAAATGGCTCATTAACATCACATTTCCGATCACGACAAACATGGGTGCGATCGTGACCATGGTACTGTAACCGAATCCTGCCAGATTTGCAAGGATCGTGCGCCTGTCATAAATTTTCTGAAGTTTTACGCCTATTCCTGCCATAGATCACACATCCCCTTTCTTTCCCTGCACTCTGCCTTCATCCCCAAATTGCCGGTAAATCTGCCGGTATGTTTCTTTCATATCCTCCACAAGATACCGGCTCTTTAGTCTCCGGTATCCGTTTTTTCCCATGCCAATCCTCTTTTCTCTGTGGCATGCCAGATCTACCATGCTGCCGCAATCTCCTCCACATTCATGATATGTGTAATGATCCCTGCTTCCCCAAATGAATCGCCTTCCCCGTAGATCAGCCCCCTGCAGTTGCCTACATCCGTTGCAATCACCGGTTTTTTGCCGCAAAACTCTCTAAGATCGTCAGTGGCTGTCCCTCACTGATGCTTGTGAGTATGGTCATATCCATCTTCCCAAGATATTCTGTCACATCGACTTTTCCGGTAAAGATCACATCCTCCACGCCAAGAAGATCCACCAGTTCAAAACATTCTTTGGCATATTCTTTTTCCTCATCGGATGGTCCCATGATCCACAATGCGAGTTTTGGTGCCTCTTTCTTGGCATAAGCAAAGGCTCTTATCATCGTTTTGACATCCTTGATCGGCGCAATTCTTAACACCGCTCCGATATTGATGGTGTCATCTTCTTTTCTCTCTTCTTCAAGGCATCTGACAAATCTCTGATCATCAATACCGTTCGGTGTGATCTTTATTTTTTCTGCCGGACATCCGAGTTCGATCTGAAGTTCCATGGCATGCTTGTAAAGACAGGTTACCTGATCTGCATACCGGTATGCGAGCAGGGACATTTTTTTAAACTGTTCGATCCAGATATTTTTATAGATACCGCCTACCCACTTTGCACGGATCAGCTCCTCCTCCCGCTCCCTGGTATAAATTCCATGCTCCGAAACCATTAGTCCGCATCCATATCTTTTTTTTGCCATGCTTCCGATCACTCCCGCATATCCGGTCGCAACACAGTGATAAAGATCCGCCTCGGGCAGTTCCATTTTCAAGGTCAGAAACAGTGGCAGATAAATGGAACGCATGGTCCAGAGGAAATCAGAAAAAACAACCTGTGGATATCTGAGCTGATAACATTCCCGCACAGCATTTAAAAAATCTTCTCCCATCAAAAGCGCGTTCAATGAAAAATTTTTCTTTTCAAACAACGTAAACAACGTATCCCACTCAACATCCCGGTTTAAAAGTAATGACCGCAGTGCCTCATATTCATTCTGACGCAGATGCAGTTTTTTATTTTTTTCCTGCTCTACCCAGTCATAATCTTCCAGATAAAGCTCATAAACTTCCGACACATTTTCCGGCAGTTCATAAACAAATTTTCCTCTGTATGAACGGTTTGCCACAATCGCAAGCACCACGAATTCTATGTCGGGAAAAGCTTTTATCATACTGTTGATCCAACTGGAAACGCCGCCCACCACATAAGGATAACATCCCTCTGCTACAATACATACTTTCATTTTCAATCCTCGTAATAAAACAATTGCTTTTCTTCTTCCTCACTCAACCGGATTTTTACCTCATCCTCTTCTGCACAGATCAGGTAAACACCATCCTCCACTACAGAAAAACTTCCTCCCTGTATATCCTCTGCTTCGCGTGTTCCCGTATGCAGTAAAAACCATGCTTCCTCTTCTAATCCGTCAACATGCAGGGAAATCATATTATCTTCAGATTCTGCTGAATAAGAAAGTGCCAGAAATCTCCTTATCCTCTGATCGCTCTTTGAGATCGTTGTCTCATCAAATGCCGTAAACGGTTTCTGATAAGTACAGATATTAGACGCTGCTTCCTTCGAAAGGATCTCCCACGCATCATCCTTTTTCTCCGGATATGCTGCTGCAAGCAGATCCCATACCGTATTCGAATACCCCAATGCGGTCTGGATACATCTCTGTCTGAAATCATCCATAAATGTATGATTCACACCATCTCCGGTAGCACGCTGCAGTGTCACCTCTTCCCCTGCAAAGGAAACGATCGGTTCGTCGCTGGTCTGTGATTCCCTGGTTACAATCGTCCTTATTCCATCAAGTTCCTCGCATTCCAAAGCATCCCCCAGTTCGTCTTCATTTTGCAGGTATAATGACTGAAAACAATAATCTGGTGCCTCTTTTTTCCAAAACGTTTCGTCTTTCTCCATTTTTTCCGACAGCCCGGTTCCAGATACATTGCCGGATGAAAGTCCTGCCTCCCCGTATTCTTCTTTCAATAATTTCAGATAATATGCCACTTCTCCCTCCCGTGGCTCATTTTCATCTCCATAATCAAACTGCGGTGTCATCATACAGGTCAGTTTTGCATCGATCTTTCGTTCAATTGCGACCAGCGACGGCCAGATGATTTCTCGAAATAATGCCTTTTGTGACTGACTGTATATTTTTTCCATTTTATTTTCATTTTCCGACGCAAATCCAGGATAATTTGCAATCACAAGATTCTGTGCATTGATCACCGGGTAAATCTCAAACGAATACGATTCTGCCATCATTGCATCCAGAATGCCAATACCGGAATTATCCTTTAAATAATTTCCATTAATGCAAAACACACAGGCATTTTCCAGTCCGTTTCTCCATATAATGGCAGGCTGTCTTCCGCTGTCCGGCCGAACATCTGAGAGTATTCCGACCATATAACTTTTTGTGCCCTCCCTCGTCACATACCATGGAATTTTAAGATCCATATCCTGATTTTTCTCTTCTTTCTCATCTTTTGCCTGATAGATCACTTCCCCGCCGAGCAGAAATCCTTCAAACAAGTGTATGCCGTCAAGTGTCACTTCATTCTGTTCCACATATCGGATTCCAAGCAGCTTTCTCAAACGGTCGTTCTTCTCAATTTCCTCTGCATCCGGCAGTCCTGAAACTATAACATTTACTCCCTTTTCGCTGCATCACTGACCGCCTTTATATTATCCCTGGTATTCAGACAGGTTCCATCTAAAACCAAAATATCCGTCAGCCTGCTGTCTTCCGACACGATACCATCAAAAGAGTCCTCTGTCTGAAATTCACGTTTGCTATATGTACACCACCATTTTACGGTATTCTTTACTGCCTCACTGTTTCCAATATACAGCACACCTGCTGTTTTCTGTATATTCTGCCCGGATGCCAGATACATATCCTGTTTTGTCAGTTCCGTTGTGGCACTTTCCTTGTATTCATTGATCCCATATTTACTTAATTTATCCTTCATCACACCCGTAAATTGAAACATAAACAGTAAAATAATTAACATGATCGTGATTGTAGCAAAATTTCTTCGGGATACCATCACATTTTCCTTTCCAATCCATCTCATCCTGCAGCCATTATTTTTCCGTCAATTATATCCATAATCGATTGAAAAATCATATAAACTGTAGGTATTCTGTTCTACCACATAGCAGATAAAATCATCTGTTTCATAATACACCTGCATTTCTTTTCCATACAGTTCCATAAATGCCTGTGCCCAGTAATACATTCTTGACATTACGATCCATCGGTTTTCACCTTCATAAACCGAAATATCTCCTGCTGTTGGCAGCGGTTTTTTTGCTCCTTCTTCTGAAATGAGCTGTCCGCTTCCCTCATATGCCACGGTATAATCAAGTGGTATCTTCTCAATAAAGAAATATACGCGGTCTGTCGGCAGCGTCAGATTTCCATTGACCGCATCTCCTTCCATACTCCGTAAAAATGTAATTGTTTCCTCATGACGTGCATAATCTTCCATCATTCGCAGTTCATCATTCGCAGAACAGATTGTATATTTATACTTTTCGTTCTCCCGCTTTATATTTGCCAGACAGGTAATCGCCGCATTCGACTGCAGTGCCGTCAATATTGACGGCGTACGGATCTGATTTCCATTGACAAGTGTCGCAGCAAGTGCCGCTGACGTCATCAGTGAAACAAGATTCATCCAGATATTCCGCTTAAAAATCCAAAGACCAATGTTACCATACCGTCCATTCCAA
>ENA-OQDE01000372-OQDE01000372.1-human-gut-metagenome-genome-assembly--contig:-NODE-372-length-27898-cov-4.926398_pt1 | contig 27898 bp, 28 predicted proteins | sample MGYA00242768_ERZ504595 | MGnify/ENA primary metagenome ERZ504595 (study PRJEB26092, sample SAMD00036307) | human gut metagenome | host: Homo sapiens | study: EMG produced TPA metagenomics assembly of... | reverse complement strand
GGAATTTTGGCTTGTATGTCTCGGTTTTTTTGTTGAGTGAAGGTCACAGAAAACCCGAGACATACCGCGCGATTTATGCGATTAGCATAAATTCTGTGCATCGCGAAGCGTGTTGCTGTGAACGGAGTGAACAGTAACATCATCAATCCATATGGTTCTTTTTTCGCATCATATTTTCTTGTAAAACAGACAGTATCGCGGTATAATATGGGTATATAATTTTAGCAGGCTAATCACTTGTTATGCTTGATAAAGGAGGCCGAAAATGAGTAAAAACAAGCACAAATTTCTTACATTTGCTGCTCTGATGACCGGCGCAACTGTTGCTGTTCATTTCATTAACCACACGATTGCTACTGCTGCACAATTAAAACAGATGCTCCACATTTCTAATGACAATTACTTTGAATGGCGCTTTGGGAACATTTATTATACCAAAAAGGGAACTGGGTCACCGATTCTTTTGATTCATGACACTTTACCTGGAGCTTCCGGGTATGAATGGAGCAAAATTGAAGACGAACTGGCAATTGACCATACCGTATATACTGTTGATTTGTTAGGATGCGGACGTTCGGACAAATCCAGCATTACCTATACAAATTTTGTTTATGTTCAGATGATCAGTGATTTTATCAAAAAAATAATTGGTCAGAAAACAGATGTGATTGCAAGTGGTTTTTCAGGCTCTTTTGTTACTATGGCCTGTCACAATGAGAAAGAACTTTTTAACAAAATCATGCTGGTAAATCCGCCCAGCCTGACTCAATTAAAACAGATGCCAAACAGAAAGGACCGCCTGTTAAAAGCAGCTCTGGAAATTCCGATTTTCGGAACTCTGGTTTATCATATGATCGTATCACGTGCTAATATAAATAATCTTTTTATCGAGAAGATGTATTATAATCCATTCCATGTGGATAATCAAATGGCAGATGCTTATTATGAAGCAGCTCATAAAGGTGGATATTATACCAGATTTTTGTACTCCAGTCTTGCAGCTAAGTATATAATATAAATATCTGTCATGCACTTAAGGCACTGGATAACAGTATTTATATTGTTGAAGGTGAAACAGAGCCAAACGGAAAGGCTGTCACTGATGATTATTGTGCCTCCAACCCGGCTATTGAAGTTTCTGTTCTCAAAGAAACAAAACATCTTCCACATGTTGAAGCACCTGAAGCGTTTCTTGAACAGGTTAAAATCTTCTTTTAAGCCTTATATTTAAGCCAGAATGAGTCGACGAGTTGATTTTGAGACAATTTTGAAGGATAAATTTTTTTATTTCAAGTCGGAAGAGGGCGACGTTGCGGTGACTACAGCAACCGAATTCGGACAAAATATACCGCAAAGTGGGGCGTGCAGATTGTGGGAATGATTTTTCAAACACGCTCTAATACAACAAAAAGTGAGGCAGGCATATGGAAGAAATTCTATATGCCTGCCTCACTTTTTTATAGATTCGTTTATTCTTTTACTCTTCTGTACTGTCCGTTTCCTGAGAATCTGCATTCTCCTCTTCGGATGTATCAGAATCGTTTGTTATGCCGGCTGTTTCAGATGTACTGTCATTGGACTCTTCTATGCTCTCACCTGGCATATCTGTTGAATCTGATTTAGTATCATCTGTTGTTGCTTCGTCTGAATCTGTCTTATCTGAACTATCTTCTTCTGTTCCAACAACTGATTCAAATGCTGTGAACAGTTCTTTTACATTCATCTTATTTACGAGATATACTTTATTATCCTCCACTGCTGCATAATAGTTTGTATCGTAGCTATAGTATGCAACTTTCTGTGTATCACCGTCTTCTTCTGTAAATATAGCTGTCAGTTCTGCATCACCGTCAGGTTCATATTTATCTGTCAGGCGTTTCTGAGCGTCATGTTGATCAGTTTATTGTAGAATGTTGTAAATGTTGTTTCATCCAGATCAGAACCATTCAGTTTATAGGTAACTGTTTCTGTATCGTTTCCATCATCATCTGTGGATGTTTCACGTGAAACATTTACTTTATAATCACTGCCCTGATAATTTACTTTGAGGCTTCCGAGGCTGTTTAAAGATACATAACTTACTGTCATATCCCAGAAGTCTTCTTCTGATTTATCAGTGAGCGCGGACAGAGTATCCGTTGACATCGTATAGACTTCATTGCTGTCATTTACCATGACATATCTGCTGCTGTCATCTGTTTCATTTCCAACAAGAATTGTAAGCTGCTTATCTGCCATCTTAGTTTCTTCTTCCGAAGAATCCTCATTGTCTGATGCACTGTCTGAGTTTTCTGATGTTTCATCTTCTGCTTCTTCACCGTCAGTATCTTCATCCTCAGATGTTTCATCCGTAGTTTCACTTACACTTTCGTCTGATTCTGTATCCTGTTCAGCATCGTCACTGTTTTCTTCCACAGATGAAGCATCTTCATCTGCCGTCTCACCGGAAGCTGTCGTATCATCTTGTGTGTCTTCATCAGTGTCATCATCAGCAACTTCTTCCTGATAATCTACTGTGATTGTTGCATATGGTTTATCCAGACCATATTTGCTCTTGTCGTCGCATTTATAATCTGCAAGTGAACTATATGCCATGCTTCCGAATGAGGATACCAGAGAACTTACGGTAGCTGAGTCTGCTTTTTCTTCATCCTCGCTGCCTTTTACTGACCAGGTACTTGTATCTTCGTCTTTTGATAATTCATAGGAATTATCGCCGTCTACAGAAATTTTTGTAATGGTATCTGTATTGGAAATTGCAGGGAAATCTTCCATCTGCGCATAATCATTCAATGATTTGGCAAACGGCTCTACGCAGGAAGAATCTATCAGGTATACTGTCTTCTCATCATCATCTTTTCTTACATAATACTGACTGGTGGAGGAATTTTCATCTCCCACATACAGTGTAGTTGTTATGTCATCGCCATCTTCCTCATCAGATTTTGTTACAATCTTAATCGTGTTTGACGGAGAGTCCAGACCATATTCTGAAAGATCATCTACGTCCTCCAGAACTCTGTCTGAATCGACAGATGCAATAGCAGATGCTGCACTGTCCAGAGTAGTCTGATTTACCGGAAAATCTGTTTCGTCTTTCTTTACCCAGCTGTCATCATCTTTTTCAAATGTTGTCTCTGTATCATCAACCATAAAATCCAGAGATTTAATGTTATCTGTTGATGCAGTAAATACAGTTGTGCTTTCTTCAGAATCTTCTTCGGATTCTTTCTGCTCCTGATGGGCTACGTAGGTTTTTACACCTGCGTAAGCCCCGCAGCAGACACCAAGAACTACAACTGCAAGAACCATTTTTACAGTTTTATTCTTCATTTAAGCTTTTCTCCTCTTCATCCAGACTGCAAACCCTACAACAAGGAAGAATCCAGGAATCAGACCGATGGTGCAGATCTTCCAGAATGCAGCATCATAGTCTGTAAGTGTCAGATACGATACAGACAGGCTCTTGGATGGTATAGATACGGTTGCACTGTCTTCTGTGTCTGTCATCCACTTCAGGGATTCGATGATCAGCTTCTCATTTCCGCCGGATACCATCTGATTTACCTGTGATTCCATCAGATTGGAAGTTGAATAGTATACGATCTGCGTTTCTTTGTCATCATCCAGAGTCTCTGTGATGCTTACTCCCAGATCAAATGGGCCAGCTTCGTCTCCGTCTTCTTTCTCCAGAGTATCACTGTTCAGATCTGTCTTGGAATATGCCTGTCTGATGTGGTGAGGATACTGTTGATCGTTACGGTATCTCTTACATCATCCATTTTTTTGATTCCCTGTGCATATGGTACAAGTACATAATATCCTCCGGAAACAGTCTCAGAGCTTGCATCTGTGCTGTTTATAGTCGGAACCAGATAATATGGCATCTGCATTGCATAATGCTGATTATCACCTTCAAATACGATTCCAGCTTCTCTCTGAACACCATAGTTTTCCAGAACTGCATCAAAGTTTGGCAGGTCTTCTGTTGTATAATCAGAGAAAATCATCGCCTTTCCGCCATTTTCAAGATAATCAATAATAGCAGTCTTTTCATCTTCTGAAATATCTGTGGACGGAGAATCAATGAACAGGCAGTCTGCATCATCCGGAACACTTCCCTCTGTAAGAAGATTCAGAGACTGAATATCCATGTTTGCCTTCTCGATGTCTTCTTTGATAGTAGAATCCATCTCCTTCTCACCATGTCCCTCGAGTGTATAAAGGATCGGGAGATCTTCGGATGTTACATATCCGATCGCACTTGTGATCTGACCTTCACCGTCGAAACCGGTAGTCTGAGAGCTGTAGGTCTGATAATCAATTGTGCTCTCATAGATATTGTTGTAATCAATGACTTTATTTCTGTCGCCGCATACAACGATCAGACTGTTTGCAGAAAGATCATCACTTGTATATTCCGTTACAAATTTAGGATTTACTACAGGATCCTTCTGCTCTACTTTAATATGCTTGGATTCATCTTCATATTTCTTAAGCAGATTGGTAATATTTTCATCTTCAGAACCGCTCTGTGCAATCTGGTAAATTGTTACGTCCTTGTCCAGATCTTTCAGCATTGCTTTTGTATCATCACCAATACTGTAGAGTTTCTGGCTGCTGATATCAATTTCTGAATATTTGGACGGAATCGCATTTACGATCATGTTGAGCACTACAACTACTGCAATAAATATCACTGACATAACCATTGTGTAAGAGCCGTTTTTGATATGCTTCTTACTGATGGTGCCAATCAGTTTCTTTTTATCAAATTTTTTATGGTTATTATTTTTCATCTTTTCTTTCAGTTTCATTTTCTTTCACCTCCCCACTAATTCCAGCGTCTCTTCAAAATAGACTGTGTTGTAAGGAACAGGCATACTGCAATCACAGAAAGAAAATATACAATTCCTTTTATATCAAAGATGTTACTTGTAAAATTATCAAAGTGTCCGCTCAGATTAAACACATCCAGGACTTTCTGAATACCGCCCTCAAAAATACTGGATTTTACTACATAAATAATAATCAGTGCCACTTCTCCGATCACACCGATCACTGCTGAGATCAGAATATTCTTGATCATGGTATAGATAATGATGCTGCTGCCAGGATCAATAACCCAAATGTCACGCATGTCGACATAGATGTCTGAGAGAAGAAGGAAGAAATACCATTCATCATATAAAATGCAAATAAGAAAACAAATGTGAGTACCGCTGCAATTACCTGGCTCTCAGTTAATGCTGACATAAATACACCGATTGCAATATTTGCACATCCCAGGAGAAAGAATCCCAGGACTGCTGTATATGCAGATGCAAACTCTACTGTGCCAAACCTGGACATAATCAGCGGATAAGTACACATAACTGCCATCGGAACAGCAAATACAGTTACCAGTGCAAGATATTTACCTATTACAATACCGCTCACAGAAACCGGTGCTGTCAGAAGCAGCTGATCTGTTTTCTGTTTTCTTTCCTCTGCAAGTACACGCATAGTCAAAATCGGTACTCCGATCAGGAATGCAAAGGTAATTGCGCTTAAGGTGTATTCAAATTTCGGATATGCTGATGAAAGCTGATATGCTGAAAAATAAATACCTGTCAATACAAGAATGAAAAAGATAAATAAATATCCTACCATGGATGTCAGGTAACTTTTCAGCTCTCTTTTATATATAGCTGTCATGGTTATTTCTCTCCCCCTTTATCATTATTCTGTTCTTCCGGTATTTCTGCTGATGTCTGTTTTACGTTTGTCTCGTTTGATCTACCGGCATCAGTATCTTTATCTTCAGGTGTATTTGGGACTTCGTCTGCAGATATTGGTTTATCGGATGCAGTAAGTTCAAGGAAGATTTCCTCCAGTGATACTTTCCTGGACTTCATCTCATAGATTGGGCTGTTAATCTCCGACATTTTGTAGAATACTTTTTCCCGAATGTCATTCTGCTCCTCTGTTGAAACTTTCACACTCCAGAGATTCTGTTTCTCATCTTTTTCCATTGTTACGCTGTTGACTCCCTCGATTCCCTCGAGAGCCTGCCTGATCTGTATTTTTTCACCTTTAATAAGCATCTCCAGAGTATTAGATCCCTCTGCAAGTTTTCCAAGATTCTCAGGAGTATCGCTTGCTACCAGTTTTCCATGAGAAATGATCAGCACGTAATCGCATACCGCACTTACTTCAGAAAGTATATGCGAGCTGAGAATAACGGTATGTTTCTTTTTTAATTCTTTAATTAAGGTTCGGATTTCAATAATCTGTTTAGGGTCAAGACCTACTGTCGGCTCATCCAGGATGATCACCTCCGGATACCCCATAATCGCCTCAGCAAGACCAACTCTCTGTCTGTAACCTTTTGACAGGTTCTTTATCAGACGGTTTCTCATGTCTGAAATCTTTACCATATCCATGACTTCTTCGATCATGTTTGCTTTTTTATCTTTTGGGATTTTCTTGAGATCTGCCACAAATTTCATGTATTCCAGGACAGTCATATCAAAATAGACCGGCGGCTGTTCAGGCAGATAACCGATACATTTCTTTGCCGCTTCCGGTTCTTCGAGGATATCGTGTCCGTCAATTTTGACGGTTCCTTCGGTGGATGCGATGTATCCGGTTATCATATTCATTGTAGTGGATTTTCCTGCACCGTTTGGTCCCAGAAATCCATAGATTTTGCCTTTCTCTATTTTAAAGGAAAGGTGGTCAACTGCCGTATGGTTACCATATCGTTTAACCAGATTGTTTACTTCAATCAATGTGTTCTCCTCCTCTTAATTTTTGCCAAAATAAAATATAGAAAATGTCCCCAGGTGAAACAGAGAATGGGGGAACCCGAGGACATCTCTATAAAAATAGTTTATGATGAAGTTGTGATGAAATTAGGATAAAAGTGTGATTATTCTGTGATGTTTGTTTGAAAAAAATAGCTGTCCCGAAATCTCGGCATTTTTTGCCAGAAGATTTCATGAGACAACTATACATAGATTTATTATGACAATGGTTCTTTTAATGGTGTTCCTGCTTTACGCGGATACTTTCCAGGTGTAGATTTTTTCTTATTTATAATGACAAGGGATCGGTCAATCTCAGAGTCCGGCAATTTAAAGTATGTGATGTCTTTCACCTGACCACCGAGGATATTGATTGCTTTCTCTGCTTCTTCTGCCTCTTCCTGTACAGTTCCTGATTTATAGGAAATGAAAGTTCCTCCTGTCTTTACATAAGGAAGACAATATTCTGACAGAGTTGCAAGGTTTGATACTGCCCTGGATACACAGAGATCATATTTCTCACGATACTCTTTATTTTTTGCATACTCTTCTGCTCTTCCATGAATCGCCTTAATCCCTTCTAATCCAAGAAGCTCAAAACTTTCCTCAAGGAAGTTTACCCTCTTTTTCAGAGAATCCAGCAGACATGCCTCCAGATGTGGAAAAGCAATTTTCAAAGGCACACCTGGAAATCCGGCACCTGTACCGATGTCCATAATTGTTTTTACTTTTGTCATATCAATGGCTTTTACACATGCAAGACTGTCAAGAAAGTGCTTTGTAAGTACTTCCTCAAACTCAGTAATACCTGTCAGATTCATAACCTTATTTTTTTCTACCAGAAATTCATAAAACTGGATAAACTGATTTTTCTGCTTCTGGCTCAGCTCTATACCCAGTTCTCTGCATCCATTTCCAATGTCGTCAGATTATACGGCATGTATTATTCTCCTTTTTCTACCTTTATTATTATTTTTGTATATTTTACAGGGTTGCTTTATGTGCTTTTATGATTTTATCTGTTATTTATAGTCCGTTATTTTACTCTTTTATGTACTATTTTAATATTTTTTGCCAATTTCTTGTTTTTATAAGCACATTAAAGCGTATTATATTAATTATTTCGTACTGGAAAGATACACCAGTAAAACTGATATATCAGCAGGAGAAACTCCTGAAATTCGGGAAGCCTGTCCGATTGAAATCGGTCTGTATGCTTCCAGTTTCTGACGTGCTTCGATTCTCAGGCTTCCAACTTTCTCATAATCAAGATCTGTCGGGATTTTCTTTGCTTCCAGTTTCTTAAACTGTTCTACCTGTTTTAACTGTCTGCGGATATATCCATCATACTTGATGTTAATGTCAACCTGTTCCTGTACATCCCATGGCAGTTCCGGACGTTCTTTATCAAGTGGTTTGATTGCTTCATAAGAAAGTTCCGGACGGCGGATCAGTCTGCCAGAGTAGTTCCGGATTTCAGCGGTGTGCTGTTATAGCTTTCCAGAAGGGTCTGAACCTCTTTGTTTGCTCCGATATTTGTATGTTCTACTCTGCTGATCTCTGTTTTTATCTGTTCTTCTTTCGTAAGGATTTTCTGATAATCCTCTTCACTGATGAGCCTGCCTGATATCCCTTTTTACGAAGTCTCAGATCCGCATTGTCCTGTCGGAGAAGTAATCTGTACTCCGCTCTGCTGGTCATCATTCTGTATGGCTCATGGTTTTCTTTTGTTACCAGATCATCAATAAGAACACCAATATAAGCCTCAGAACGGTCAAGAATCAGCTGTTCCTGACCTTTAACTTCCAGAGCAGCATTAATTCCTGCGATCAGTCCCTGCGCCGCTGCTTCTTCATACCCTGAACTTCCGTTAAACTGACCACCGCTGAACAGTCCTTTGATTTTCTTAAATTCCAGTGTAGGATATAACTGACGTGGATTAATACAGTCATATTCAATGGCATATGCATTTTTTACGATTTTTGCATGTTCCAGTCCCGGTACGGAATGATACATTTCTTCCTGCACATCTTCCGGCAGAGAGCTGGACATTCCACCAATATACATCTCATTTGTATAGAGACCTTCCGGCTCAATAAATACCTGATGACGATTCTTATCTGCAAAACGGACTACTTTATCTTCAATTGACGGGCAATAACGCGGACCGGTTCCTTCGATCATACCGGAATACAATGGAGAACGGTCAAGGTTTGCACGAATGATCTCATGAGTTTTCTCATTTGTATATGTCAGCCAGCAGGATTTCTGCTCTATCTGAACATCTTCCGGATTAGTTGAGAATGAAAATGGTACAACTCTCTCATCTCCAAACTGTTCCTCCATTTTACTGTAGTCAATTGTATTTCCGGCAATACGGGCAGGTGTTCCTGTTTTAAAACGGAACATTTCAATTCCCAGCTCTTTCAGAGAATCAGTCAGGTAGTTGGCTGCCTGCAGTCCGTTTGGTCCTGTATAATTACTTACATCACCGTAAATACATCTTGCTTTTAAATAAGTTCCTGTACAGAGGACCACTGCTTTACAGTTATAAGTTGCACCGGAATATGTTTTTACCCCTGTAATCTTTCCGTCCTCGACCAGAAGTTTTGTTACTTCTCCCTGTTTAATAGTCAGATTAGGTGTATTTTCAAGCGTTTTTCTCATTTCATTGCTGTATGCCTGTTTGTCAGCCTGCGCACGTAAGGAGTGCACTGCAGGTCCTTTGGAACAGTTAAGCATTTTGGACTGGATAAAGGTCTTGTCAATATTTTTTCCCATTTCACCGCCCAGGGCATCAAGCTCTCTTACCAGATGGCCTTTGGAACTGCCGCCTACGTTCGGGTTACATGGCATTAATGCGATACTGTCTACACTTACAGTAAACATCACTGTATTCAGGCCCAGGCGTGCGCCCGCAAGTGCTGCTTCACATCCGGCATGACCGGCACCGACTACAACAATATCATAATCTTCTACTAACGTTCTCATTTTGTCTCCTTTTATTTTACAACTGCTCATCCTATTCTTTCAAAAATCGCCGAGGTGATTTTTGATTTTTATTTACCCATGCAAAACTTGCTGAATATCTCATTTACCAGATCTTCACCAACAGACTCTCCGAGGATTTTACCCAGATTTTCATATGCATTCATAAGATCTATAGAAAAGAAATCTTCCGGCATTCCCATTTCGATACTGTTTCTGACCAGATCAAGCTTCTGTCAGCCTCTTCCAGTGCTGCTTTATGACGGGCATTTGTAATATATACCTCATCATTAAAGGAAATCTCTCCTCCAAAAACATATCTTTAATCTGTTCTTCCAGTTCTGTAATGCCTTTTTCTTCTTTTGCAGAAATCGGAATTACAGGATGTCCTGTTTTTTCTTCCAGGATTTCCGACTGGATTTCCGGCTGAAGATCAGTTTTATTATACAGGATAATCGCCTTTTTTCCAGTAAGCATTTCCATGATTTCTTCATCATTTTCATCAAGCGGAACAGAAGAATCCACTACATAAAGAATCAGATCTGCTTTCTGTGCCATTTCTCTGGCTCTGTCTACCCCTATTTTTTCCACAATATCCTTTGTTTCCCGGATTCCGGCTGTATCAATAATCTTCAGAGATATTCCATGAAGTGTGATATATTCCTCCAGAATGTCTCTGGTCGTTCCTGCAATATCTGTCACAATAGCCCTGTTTTCTCCGATCAGAAGATTTAACAGTGAGGATTTTCCGGCATTTGGTTTTCCGAGGATAACTGTCTGGATTCCCTCCTGGATCATCTTTCCGTCAGAAGAAGTTTTCAACAGGCGCTTCACTTCTTTCTGTTCATTATCCACAACTCCCAGAAGTTCCTGGGGATATCCATCCAGATTGATATGTTCCGGATCATCCAGTGCCGATTCTATATATGCAATGTGATAAATCAGCTTTTCTCTGATATCTCGGATTGCTTTCTGCACAGAACCTCTTAACTGATCCATGGAACTGCGAAGCGCATATTCATTTTTCGCCTGTATAACATCCATAACAGCCTCTGCCTGGGACAGATCCATCCGTCCGTTCAGGAAGGCACGTTTGGTAAATTCTCCTGGTTCTGCAATTTCGGCACCATTTTTCAGCACTGTATCCAAAACCCTCTGCATAGCATATACACCACCATGACAGTCTATTTCTACTGTATCTTCTCCTGTAAAAGTCCTCGGTGCATGCATGATCATTACCAGAACCTCATCAATCAGTTCCTCTCCATCATAAATATATCCATAATGAATGGTATGAGTCGGAACTTCTTTTATTTTTTTCTTCCCGCCTTTTGATCTGTAGATACGGGAAATCACATCCATGGCATTCTCACCGCTGATACGGATGATTCCGATTCCGGACGCACTCATGGCTGTGGAAATTGCTGCGATTGTTGTTTCCATTTTTTTCTCCTCACTTGCCTGTTCTATAATAGTTCCGCCCCTGCGGAACAGTAGACTGTTACAATAATTCTGTCATCTTATATACATAACAGGAAAATCACACTGACTACTGTTATTTTTTCTGCAAGTATGTAATCTCTCTGGTATATATACAAGACTTCCGTAAAATAAAAATGTTACTCCAGGCAAAAGTACACACGCAAAGTTACGTGTTATTCACGCTTTCACCTAGAATAACATTCTTTTTTCATATCTGCAATGAAGCAGTCATATTATTAATTTCTTTTTAATTTTACCACTACATGACGGTAAGGCTCTTCACCCTCACTGACTGTCTCAACGAATTTATTTCCCTGAAGAGCAGAATGGATAATTCTTCTCTCATAAGGATTCATTGGCTCAAGAATAACCGGCTTACGGGTTTTTCTTACTTTATAAGCAATACCTCTTGCAAGGTTCTCAAGAGTTTCTTTACGGCGCTTGCGGTAATCTTCTGTATCAAGTTTTACACGAATGTAATTTGATTTACCTTTATTTACCACAAGACTCGTCAGATACTGAAGAGAATCCAGAGTCTGGCCTCTCTTGCCGATAAGGATTCCCATATCTTCACCTTCAAAGTCAACTTCCAGACTTCCGTCCGTTGTGTTATATTCAGATGTAATCTCTACTTCTCCAAGATTCATGGACGCAAATACATCACGAAGGAATACCTTTGCTCTGTTTTCTACTTCTTTAATCTCTTCCGGATCTGTAAGGATCTCAACAGGCTTTGCCGGTTTTACCGGTTTAGCCGTCTTTTCTCTGATTTGTTTCTCTTTTGGCTCTCTGAATTCTCTCGGCTGTTTTTCTTTTGCAGCCCTTTCCTTTACAGGTTTTGGCTGTCTTGGTTTCTCAGAAACAGCTTTCGGCTCTTTGATTTCTTTCTTTACCGGTTTTATAGCTTCCGTTTTCTTTTCTTCCTGAACCGGGGCTTCCTCTTTGAAGGAATCGAGTTTCACTGTCTCTACGATCTCCTTCATTTCTTCTTCCTCAGAAACCGGCTCAATCTTACGAACCTTAATTACTGCAGGCTTGCTTCCGATTCCGAAAAATCCGTTGCTGCCTTCACTTATTACCTGAATCTCAAGCTGGTCACTGGATACGCCAAGCTCGATACATGCTTTTGTAATTGCTTCACTCTTTGTTTTCGCTGAAAACTGGATATAATCCTCCATGCCAACCCCTCCGTTCCTGACTACTTCTTCTTATTACGCTCATCAAATGCTTTTACCAGATTGGCCTTTGCAGTAATGCTGCCAGGTTTTGCATTCGCAGCGTCTTTGTAAGCTTCTTCAACCTTCTTGGCTCTTGTCTCAACATTTGTATTGCTGCTGCCTTTTTCAATCTTATTGATATTCTTGGCGCTCTGATGGGCCTGATTTGTAATCTTCTGAGGTGGAAGTCCCGCTTTCTCACGCTTCTTTTCCATCTTCTTCATATTCTCACTGATCAGGTCTTCAATCTGGATCTTATCCATCTTTTTATTGATAACAACCTGCTGCACACTTCTTACTGCTGCACTTGCTACCCAGTAAATACCAAGACCTACAGGGAATGTGAAACAGAATACTGCTGACATCAACGGCATTACCATATTCATTGTCTTCATGGAGTTCATCATTGCATCCTGCTGTGAATCGCCGCTCTGCTGTGCTGCCTGAGGCATCAGCTTTATGCTGAGTGTCTGTGTAGCCCACGCAAGAATCGGGATAAGAATCGCAACGATAGCAAGAAGAACAGATCCACCTACAAAAGCTGCTTTAATATAAGTCAGTGGCTGATCAGCGATATTCAGACCAAAGAAATTCTGCACATGTGAAATCTCTTTTGCAGTGCTGTTCAGCGTATCAGTAAATCCTGCAAACTGGCTTGTCTCAGCAAGTGTTTTCCACTGGGAAGGTGATAATGCATACAAAAAGTCTGTGACTGAATTACTTGTAGCTTTACTTCCATCCATAATAAGCTGAACTCTTGTCATCTTATTATCTGTGATAAACTGCTGAAGGATATCTGTATATCCGTTTACACCTGTAATACTGGTAACTGCAGATGCAAGGATATCCCTTACACTTCCTACATATGCCGGAATTTTATAAATTACCTGATATAAGGCCATCAAAATAGGGAACTGGATTGCAAGCTGTACACAGCTTCCTGTAGGAGATACGCCGTATTTCTGATATACAGCCTGTGTTTCCTCCTGCATTTTCTGCATTGCAGCAGTATCGTTGTTTTTTCCCTTGTACTTCTTTTGAATTTTCTGAAGTTCCGGCTGCATGATCGCACTCAGCTTAGAGAATTTCTGCTGTTTAATCTGCAGTGGGGTCATAAGAGCATAAATAAGGATACTGAAGATGATAATACAAAGACCGATATTCTGAATTCCAAAGATATTCAGCAATCTGTAAATACCATCCATGATCCATCCCATAACGGTCGCAAGCTGACCAATGATAGGAGTGCTGCTCTTTGTCGCTAAAATCATTTCCAAGTTCATTTCCTCCTAGAATCCATAAATGACAGGAGGTTCCTTCGATCGATCAATATTCAATTTTCAAGTACATTCCTGTCTTTACGGTACAGGGTCATAGCCTCCATGGGAAAAAGGATTACAGCGAAGTATCCTCCATACCGCAAGAAGACCACCCTTTAATGCACCATATTTTTCGATTGCTTCTAAACCATATTGAGAACATGTGGGAATATAAGGACATTTTGTTCTCTTCATCGGTGACAAATACTTTTGATAGAGTTTAATTATTCTGATCAGAAACTTCTTTATCATTGTTCTTACCTGCTATGCAGTGCTTTCCCGCAAGATGCATCAGTGCACTTTCTATCTCATGATAGGTTCTGTCTTTTACCTGGGGACGTGCAACTACTACAATATCCAAACCATTTTCAAATTCCGCTTCATTTAACCGATAACTTTCTCTTATCAATCTGGTGAGTCTGTGGCGGACCACACTATTCCCTACTTTTTTACTTACTGATATTCCCAGACGATTCTTCATGTACTGATTTTTCAGTACGTACATCACCAGATACCGATTACCTTTTGATGTTCCATGTTTATATACTTTTTGAAAATCTTGATTTTTTTTAAGGACTCTGATCTTTGCATAGAATCCCCTTTCATAATCTCTTTTTTAAGAGAAGAAAAGACCACATAACTGCGGTCTTATTCTTAGGCTGATAAATGCTTTCTTCCTTTTAATCTTCTGGCAGCTAATACTTTACGACCACCTTTTGTACTCATACGAGCTCTGAAACCATGAACTTTCGCTCTGGATCTCTTTTTTGGCTGAAATGTCATTTTCATAGGTAAAGCACCTCCTTTATCTATTATCCATGTTAAATTTTGTAACTTTTTAAGTATGACAGACACCGGATTCTACAGCTCTCCTGCCCGCCAACTTTACTTATTAGAACATCATTTCAATTATATTCATAAAGGGTGGATTCGTCAAGTATTATTTACACAAAGATTTAAATGGTTTTTTATGCCATTGTGGATTACATAATTGGTTTACGTAATATTATCCACATTTTGTGGATAACTTGTGGATAACTTGTGGAATACCTATATATCTTTCCACTTTCTCCTGTCTATTTTACACATATCTTCAAAAAAATGCTTTTATTTCTACTTTTCTTACTGTGCATAAAATTATCCCCATTTTTTATCGTTTTTAAAAGAATAACGTCACATTATGGTAACCGGAATTGGCTTTTCCACTGTTATCCACACTAATCCACATAAAAAGTGGGGATAACTTTTTTCCACATTTCCCTCAAATATACATTGCGAAAACAGGTATTTTATTATAATATATATAAGGATATTTATGTCTTTTTTAAGAATACGGTCAGAGTTTGTGGAAAACTCAATATTATCAATACACACTTAATATAGAAGTAATACGAACCGGGAGAACCAGAAAATGAACAAAGTTGTGGAAAAATGGGACGAAATCCTGCAAATCGTCAAGACAGAACATGATCTGTCCGACGTTTCTTTTAATACCTGGCTAAAACCACTTACTGTTTACGAAGTAGTTGACAATGTTGTCACTATTATCGTGCCTTCAGAGCAGGTAGGTCTCAATTATATAAGTAAAAAATACAAACTTCCACTTCAGGTAACGATCAGTGAAGTTACCGGAATGGAAAACTGTGACATCAATTTCATATTGCCGGAAGATGTTCCGAAAAAAGAAGAAGTTTCTCCAAAAGCGCAGTCTCAGGACGCACGCTGCGAGGAAGCTCATTTGAATCCAAAATACACTTTTGATACCTTTGTAGTCGGAAGCAATAATAAATTTGCCCAGGCAGCAGCTCTTGCAGTTGCCGAATCCCCGGGTGATACCTACAATCCACTCTTTATCTATGGCGGTGCAGGTCTGGGAAAAACTCATCTGATGCATTCTATTGCTCATTTCATTATTGATCATGATGAAAACAGCAAAGTACTTTACGTTACCAGTGAAGAGTTTACCAACGAACTGATCGAAACAATCCGTAATGGAAATAACTCGGCAATGACCAAGTTTCGTGAAAAATACAGAAACATTGATGTTCTTCTTGTCGATGATATTCAGTTTATTATAGGAAAGGAATCTACACAGGAAGAATTTTTCCATACCTTTAACAGCCTGCACAGTGCCAAAAAACAGATTATTATTTCGTCAGATAAACCTCCAAAAGATATGGAAATCCTGGAAGAACGTTTCCGTTCACGATTTGAATGGGGCCTGATCGCAGATATCACACTGCCGGATTACGAAACCCGAATGGCAATTCTTCATAAGAAGGAAGAAATGGATGGATATGATATTAACGAGGAAGTAATCAAATACATTGCAAACAATATTAAATCCAATATCCGCGAACTGGAAGGCGCGATCAACAAGGTGATGGCTTTTGCCAAACTTGAAAAAAAGGAAGTTACACTTGAACTTGCCGAACAGGCGTTAAAGGATATTATTTCCCCTGATGAAAAGAAAGTCATCACGCCGGATTATATTATTTCCATGGTTGCTGAACATTTTGATGTTACAGTGGATGACCTCTGTGGAAATAAGCGTAACTCCAAAATTGTAACCCCCCGCCAGATTGCCATGTATTTATGCAGAGAAATCATCTCAACTCCGCTGAAATCTATCGGAAAATGTCTTGGAAATCGTGATCATACTACCATTATGCACGGCATCGACAAAATTGAAAAAGAAATCAACAACGATGAAAACCTTAAAAACACCATTGAAACTTTAAAGAAAAAAATTAATCCACAGGGATGAGGATAACTGACTGTATAACATGTGTATAAGATGTTGATTGAATGTGTATAAGTGTGTATAACTTTTCGCCGCTTTTTGGGCGCTTCGGTTATACACAAGTTATACACATACTTTAAGCACACCTTTACACGAAGTTATCCATATCCGAACTCCTTGAAAAATCAACCTTCAATGGAGTTTTTCACATATTCACATCCCCTACGGCGGCGACGACGGATTCCTTTTATATATTTATCTATAAAAAACCACATCACCCAAGAAAGGAAGTTATACACATTATGAAAATCATTTGCCAGAAAATCAACTTGCTCAAAAGTGTAAACATCTCACTGAAAGCAGTTCCCTCTAAAACAACAATGCCAATTCTGGAATGTATTCTGATTGATGCTACTACAAACCAGATCAAATTTACTACTAATGATATGGAACTCGGTATAGAAACAATTGTTGATGGAACCATTGAAGAAAAAGGAATCATTGCGCTGGATGCAAAAATTTTCTATGAAATCATTCGTCGACTGCCAGACAATACGGTAACTATTAAAACAGATGAGAAACTTACTGCCACCATTACCTGTGAGAAAGCAAAATTCACGATACCTGGTAAATCCGGAGAAGATTTTGCATATCTCCCACTGATTGAGAAAGAAGAAAGTCTTACTATCTCTCAATTCACATTAAAAGAGATGATTAGACAGACTATTTTTTCAATTGCCTCCAATGAAACCAATAAGCTGATGACCGGTGAACTTTTTGAAATCAAAAATAACTATCTGAAAATAGTATCTCTCGATGGACATCGTATTGCGATCAGACGTATGGAACTGAAAAAAGATTATGCTGACCGCAAAGTGGTGGTACCTGGCAAAACACTTAATGAGATCAGTAAGATTTTATCCGGTGAAATTGATGATATTGTAAATATTTATTTCTCAAAAAATCATATTTTATTTGAGTTTGACCAGACTATTGTTGTTTCCAGATTAATCGATGGAGAATATTTCCGTATTGATCAGATGCTTTCCAGCGATTACGAAACCAAAATTAAAATTAATAAAAAAGAATTTCTGGACTGTATCGACAGAGCCACTCTGTTGGTAAGAGAGGGAGAAAAGAAACCGATCATTATTGAAATTACAGATAATTCTATGGAATTACGTATTGATTCTGCAATGGGTTCCATGAATGAAAATATTGATATTGATAAAGAGGGCAAAGATATCCTTATTGGCTTTAATCCAAGATTTCTGATCGATGCACTCAAAGTAATTGATGATGAAACAATCAGTATCTACCTCGTAAATCCAAAAGCACCATGTTTTATCAGGGATGACGAGGAAAATTACACATATTTGATTCTGCCTGTAAATATCAACCAGAATCAGGCAAGATAGGGAGTAAATGAAAATGGAAGAAATTAAAATCAGAGATGAATTTATAAAACTGGGGCAGTTACTGAAACTTGCAGATATGGTTCAGGACGGGGTTGAAGCGAAATATGTGATCACTGACGGACTGGTAAAAGTAAACGGAGAGGTAGATGACCGTCGTGGCCGAAAGGTTTATGAAGGTGACATCGTTTCTTATGATGGAAAAGAAATTAAAGTGATCAGGTGAATAAATGTATATTGAATCTGTTCAGTTAAAAAATTTCAGAAATTATGATTCTCTGGAACTCGATCTGGCACAGGGGACGAATATATTTTACGGCAATAACGCTCAGGGAAAGACCAATATCCTGGAGGCACTTTATCTTTGCGGAACTACAAAATCGCATAAAGGAAGCAGAGATAAGGATATGATTCAGTTTGGAAAGGATGAATCTCATATCAGGATGATGGTAAAAAGAGATGAGCTTTCCTACAGGATTGATATGCATCTTAAAAAGAATAAAGCAAAAGGCGTTGCGATCAATGGTCTTCCTATCCGGAAGGCCAGTGAGCTTTTCGGAGTAGTTAATCTGGTGTTTTTTTCTCCTGAGGATCTGAATATTATAAAAAATGGTCCGGGTGAGAGAAGGAGATTTCTTGATTTGGAACTGTGCCAGTTAGATAAAATATATCTTACAGATCTGGCTTCATATAACCATATTGTAAATCAGAGAAATAAATTGCTGAAGGATCTCAGTGTTCAGCCTTCACTTAAAGATACACTGGATATCTGGGATATACAGATGGCTGAATATGGACGGAAGATTATTGACAAGCGCAGTGAATTTATTAAAGAACTAAATGAAACGGTTCGAAAAATACATGGTAATCTTACAGGGGGATTGGAAGACTGAACGTTATTTATGAACCGGACTGTACAGCAGAGAAACTGGAAAGTACCATTTGTGCCAACAGAGAAAGAGATATGAGGATGAGACTGACATCCGCAGGCCCACACAGAGATGACCTGTGTGTAATGGCAAATGGGATTGATATCAGGAAATACGGTTCTCAGGGACAGCAGAGGACAGCGGCACTTTCACTTAAATTATCAGAAATATATATAGTAAAGAGAAAAATAAAAGACACACCGGTTCTGCTTTTGGATGATGTTCTGTCCGAGCTGGACAGCAGCAGGCAGAATTATCTTCTGGACAGTATCAGTGATATCCAGACATTGATAACATGTACAGGGCTGGATGATTTTATCAGTCATCAGTTTCAGATAAATAAGGTATTTCAGGTAGTTCAGGGAACAGTATCACAGCCTGTGTAAGAAGAAACAATCTTTTGACAAGGGTACGGGCTTATGATACACTGAGCGTAATTATGGAAAGTTGGTGAATGCATTGGATAAAGAAGAATTTCGGATAAAACTTGAAGAGATTAATAAGCTGGTTCAGGACAAAGATTATAAAGGTGCCATGAACATTGTAGACAGCATAGACTGGAGACGCGTCAAAAATGTCCGCACCTTATGTGTTGTCGGTGAAATATATGCAGCAAACGGAAGATATGAGGACAGTAAGGAGATTTTCCTTCTTGCATATCATAAGGCATCTATTGGAAAAAATATTCTTTACCGTCTGATTGAGATCTCTCTGCGAATGGATGATATCAATGAAGCAGAAGAATTTTTTGAAGAGTATAAGCAGGTGGCTTCGAATGACAGTACACAATATATTCTGCAGTACAAGATTGCAAGGGCAAAAAATTCTTCATTAAATGAGCAGATCAGAATCCTGGAAGAGTATAAAGAACAGGAATTTACAGAGAAATGGTCATATGAACTGGCAGCCCTGTATTACAAAGCAGGAGAAAAACAGAAATGTCTGGATTTATGCAATGAAATCATTCTCTGGTTCAGTGAAGGCAAATATGTTATGAAAGCCTATGATCTTAAAATGAGAATGGGTGAGCTGACAGGTGCTGAGAAAGCAAAATTTGAGAAACAGTTTGTTCCGAAACTTCTTACACCAGAGCAGGCGAAAGAACTGGAGAAGAAAAAACGGAAACAGAAGTAAAAGCGCAGGAAGAGCCTGAAGCTGAAGAAGTGGAAGAAACGACAGAAAACAATGAGCCGGAAGTTCAGGTCAGCATGGAAGGCATTCAGGAAAAGATTTCAAAGGGGATTAGGGATGTCTTTGGAGGTAAGACTCAGGAAGAGAAAGAAGAGTTTCCGGAAGAATCCATGGATATGGTTAACGAGGCTGGTATCACCAGGGAAGATGAGATTCCGGAAGAAATCATAAAGAGTGATGCGTCACAGAAAGAACCTGAAAATGTTCCGGAATTGGAGGCAGAACCTGAAAAACCGGGGGCAGAACCCATGGCTGCAATTAAGATGCCTGAATTAAATATTCCGGCATCCATGAAAAATATGGAATTGAGCAAACCGCCGAAAGTTGAGGAAGTTGCTGAGACGAAACTGAATATGGATTCTTTTGATCTGGAAGGGAAAGAGTTGAATCTGGAGGATACGATCCTTGCTGCTGCCAGTGCGCAGGGAATTGAGATTCCGAAGGAAGAAGAGTCAAAAACAGAAGAAGTACAGGAAGAAAGTTCAGAAACTGATGTTGATAATAAAGAAATAAAAGCCCATGATATTTCAGAGGAACTGGAAGAACCGGATTTCCTCAGCGGAGATATAAAAGATATAAAGGTTGCTGATCCAAAGCCGGATGAAGAACCGAAAAAGGAAATACCGGTGCAGCCGGAAATAGAAGAAGAAGCTGAAGAAGATGAGGTTACAGAAGAAGATCTCAGAAGAGCTGAAGAGGAATTTCTCCATGGACCGATGGGGAATACAGATCTGAATTCGGAAGATGATACAGAGGGAACGGAAGAAGCCAAACCCCTGACAGAAGAAGAGGAGCTGGAACGTTTTATAGAATCTATCCAGCCGGAAAATGGAGCAGATCCAAGGGATATCGTACCAAGAGAAAAAGAACTTACAGATGATGAGAAGCAGTTATTTACATATTTTGTAAAGGTTCCGGGTATGAAAGAGCAGCTTGTGGATACTTTATATGATGTACAGATGGCTGCAGCAGACAAGACTTCTAAAACTGGAAATATTATTGTGATGGGCGGTAAGGAATGCGGAAAGACCAGACTGATCTCAGGCCTGATTCCGGCAATCTGTAAAGAACTGAATCTGGAAGCGTCAAAAGTAGCATATGTTTTTGCAGATCAGATCAACGGAAAAAATATTTATAAGATTTTTTCAAAGCTGGCAGGTGGCTTTCTTGTGATCGAAAATGCAAATCAGCTGACACCGGAAACAGTAGAGATGCTTGACAAAGCCATGGAAGTTAATACAGACGGACTTACAGTAATCGTGGAAGATGAGAAGATTGGTATGCGAAAACTGATTGCCAGATATCCGAAATTCGCAAAGAAGTTTACTTCAATGATCAATATTCCTGTGTTTACCAATGATGAACTTGTCAATTTTGCAAGGGTTTATACAAAAGAGAATGGTTATGCTATTGATCAGATGGGAATGCTTGCGCTGTATAATCTGATTGGAATTAACCAGAAAGAGGATTCTCCTATGAATGTTGGCGCAGTAAAAGAACTGATAGATGCTGCGATTGCAAAATCACAGGGAGGAATCCGTAAATTTAAACGAAATGTATCTAAGAAACGTATAGACAGAGATGGATATATTGTTCTGTACGAGAAAGATTTTACTAAATAATGCGTATTTGTACAGTTACAGGTAATAAAGAAAAAGGAGTAAAGATTATGCCCAGACCGTATCTAGGAGATCCAAAGTATACCATAGAAGTACTTCAGAAGTATAATTTTGCATTCCAGAAAAGGTTTGGTCAGAACTTTCTGATCGATACTCATGTTCTGGATAAGATTATAGATTCTGCACAGATCACAAAGGATGATTTTGTATTGGAGATTGGACCGGGAATCGGAACCATGACACAGTATCTGGCTGAAGCAGCAAGGGAAGTGGCAGCAGTTGAGATTGATAAAACACTGCTTCCTATTCTGGACGACACTCTGAAAGATTGGGATAATGTGACAGTCATCAACAACGACATCCTCAAAGTAGACATCCGCCAGCTTGCACTGGAAAAAAATCAGGGGCGTCCGATCAAGGTTGTTGCCAATCTGCCATATTACATTACTACCCCGATCATCATGGGATTGTTTGAGAATCAGGTTCCTGTTGATTCTATTACTATTATGGTACAGAAAGAAGTTGCGGACAGAATGCAGGTAGGACCGGAACAAAAGATTACGGGGCGCTTTCACTGGCTGTGCAATATTATGCGAAACCAAAGATTGTGGCAAATGTACCGCCCAACTGTTTTATGCCAAGACCTAAAGTGGGAAGTGCGGTGATCAGACTGGAACGATATGAAAAACCGCCGGTTGAGGTAAAGAATGAGAAGCTGATGTTTCGTATTATCAGAGCATCTTTTAACCAGAGAAGGAAGACACTGGTGAATGGTCTGAAGAATTCACAGGAGATACCATTTTCTAAAGAACAGATTGAGCAGGCGTTGGGGATGTGTGGACTTTCCCTGAGTGTCAGAGGAGAAGCACTGACACTGGCACAGTTTGCACAGCTGGCAAATGCATTTACAGAAATTTCATAAAAAGATAAATATAAAAAGCATCCGGTGGCTAAGCGGATGCTTTTTATATTACGTTCAAATTTATTTTTTAAAAGGAAGGAGAGTTAATTGCCTCTTCCGGCAATCAACATATGAAAAAGAAATTTTATAAAAATAACGTTGGCTTTATTATTTTTATGGCTTTAGTATATCCTGCAATTATGAGAAAATCGTGTTTAAGATGTGAAAAAAATTTGAACAAATGTCGAAGGAATTATGAAGACAGAAATTGGGATATTTATTTTACAGAAGGCATAAGATTTCTGATATAATGAGCCGGTAAATGAAAATGCCTGTTCATTGTCTGTAATCTGCTGACAGTGAAAAGACAGAGACTTATTATTGACTGGCAAAAGTATGGAGGTAATTAAATCATGAGAATAAAAAAAGCAGGAATACTTATTATTGCGGCAGCAATTACATGTACGACACCGGCAGTACCGGCGATGGCAGCAGATACTTCGGAATCTGTACAGGAGATTATTTCTGATAATGAGATTGATTCTCTTGTATCAGATCCGGACAAAGTAGTTGATATCATTATGTATGTGAAAAATGAGGCAGCAAAACAGGATATTTCAGATGATCAGATCAGATCGCTGATCCAGACTGCGGAGAGTACTGCAGGAGTTAGCCTTTCGGAGGAAGAAGAGAACAGAATCATAAAGATCGTTAAACAGATCAAGGATTCTGATATTGATGAGGAACAGCTCAGGAGTGCTGTGACGAAGGCATATGATAAACTGGAAGAAATGGGGATTGGTAAAGAAGAGGTAAAAGGAATCCTGCATAAACTGGCTGATTTTGCAAAGAGTCTTTTTGAGTAAAATCTGCTCATTCTCAAATCGTAACTGTGAAAAGACGAAATAGTTATGGAAGATTATGGGGGATATACAAGATAGACAAGCATAAAATAAAACAAGAACTATAAATATGTGGTAATTCTATAAAAAAATATTAAAAAATATAAAATAATTGTGCAAATAAACGAAAAGTTAACTGCAAGTTCATAATTTATTCACAAATGATTGCTACTATATAGATAGTTCGAAAGAACCTACGAAAGACGTTGTAATGTGTTATCATTACACATAAATTTTTTTCATAATAATAGCCCCGGTAAACCACTGCCGGGGCACTCCTCGTTTTACGGGGATTTTTATTTTTATCTGATAATTTTCCATATTTCTGGATTTCATTATTGAGTTCTTCCATGCGGGTATCCAGTTCTGCTACATATCGCGCACATTCTCTTAATTCTTTTGTGATATAGTCAGGTCCGTCTCCCTCAAATTTGTAATGCATCTTATGCTCCAGAGTCGCCCAGAAATCCTGTGCAACTGTGCGGATCTGAATCTCTACTTTGGTATCAATGATACTGTCGGAGAGAAAGACCGGTGTGGTAACCAGCATATGATAACTGCGGTAACCGCTCTTTTTAGGATTTTTCATATAATCACGTCTTGCAAGGATCGTCAGGTCATTTTGTTTGGAAATCATATCTGCGATCAGATAGATATCAGATGTAAAGGAACAGCTGATACGGATTCCTGCGATGTCATTTACATAGCGTACCATGTTCTCGATACTGGATTCATATCCATGTCGTTTCAGTTTTTTTACAATGCTTTCCGGAGTTTTGATTCTGGATTTTACATGTTCGATCGGATTGTATTTATGTCTGTGCTGAAATTCACCGTTTAGAATATCAATCTTTGTTTCTATCTGTTTAAGGGCAGACTGATAGACAAAAATAACTGTCTCCCAGTCATTCAGTTCTTTAAAATCCCTCAAGGGGACAGAATCATAATCCATGTATAATAATATCCTTTCCTGATACAGGCAGTTCCCTGTTGATTTTTGTAATCTCACAGGGGACTTGTTTATAGATTTGCTGTAGTTGGTTGATGATATTATTGTAACATATAAATATCCGTTTGTGTGAACTATCTGTATGAAAATTCAGATTTCCATTATGAAAGTGATTGTGTTATAATGTTTGAAAATAGCTGAGATGATATACTTTATTTGTAACTGTTCAGTATCCTGTAACAGATGGAGAAGAGTTACATTTATTCCAGGTAAAGGAGAAAACAGATAATGGCTGAATCAATGAAAGATTACGAAACAGAACTGGAAGCCTCTTTTAAGAAAATTGAAGAAGGGGATATTCTTACAGGAACTGTCATCAGTGTAGATGAAAAAGAAGTTGTGGTAGATCTGAAGTATTATGCGGAAGGCATTATTCCGGCAGAGGATTACAGCAGAGAACCGGGATTTTCTTTAAAGGAACAGGTGAATGTGGGAGATGAAGTTACTGCGACTGTTGTGAGTAAAGACGATGGAAATGGAAATATTCTGTTGTCCAGAACAGAAGCAGCAGATGTGCTTGCATGGGATAAGCTGAAAGAATTAAAGGATTCAAAAGAAGTAATTGATGTGGTGGTAAAAGGCATTGTAAATGGCGGCGTGATCGCTATGTAGAAGGTGTACGTGGATTTATTCCCGCCTCAAAGCTTGCCCTGAATTATGTGGAGGATACAAACGAATATCTGAACAAACCAATCCAGGTTCAGGTTTTCGATATTGATAAAGAAAAAGGAAGATTAATTCTCTCTGCAAAGGAAATATTAAGAGAAAAAGCAGAAGAGGAGAGAAAAACAAAAATCTCCAATGTGCAGGTCGGACTTGTAACAGAAGGTGTTGTTGAGAGCTTACAGTCATATGGTGCATTCGTAGATCTGGGAAATGGTCTGTCAGGTCTGGTTCATATTTCACAGATCTGTGAGAAGAGAATTAAGAAACCATCAGAAGTTCTGACAGTTGGAGATAAAGTAAAGGTAAAAGTAACTGCTGTCAAAGATGGAAAATTAAGTCTGAGCATCAAAGAGGCAACAGATATGATGGCTAAGGAAATTGAGGAGGAAGTGATCGAGCTTCCAGATTCAAAGGAAGAGGCTTCCACATCTCTTGGCGCACTTTTTGCAAACATTAAATTAGATAATTGAGGTTAGAATCTGTATGAGAAATCAGGAAAAAATATTTGTAATAGGTCACAAGAATCCGGATACGGATTCCATCTGTTCAGCAATTGCCTATGCGGACATCAAAAACAGGACTTCTCAGAAGGTGAAATACATTCCAAAACGTGCAGGACAGATCAATGAAGAGACAGAATATGTGTTGAATCGTTTCGGCATGCAGCCGCCGGGATATCTGTCTAACATTGGAACACAGATAAAAGATATGGATATCCGTATGAGTCCGGAAGCTGATAAGAGTATGTCTCTGAAAAATGCATGGGATCTGATGATGGATAAAAGTATCGTATCTCTTCCGATCAGAGACAGAGAAGGACAGCTGGAAGGTCTGATCACAATCGGTGATATTGCTAAGACTTATATGGATACAACGGACAGTTATCTGCTGTCAAGAGCGAAGACACAGTACAGAAGAATTGCCGAGACAATTGCTGGTACCGTAGTAGAGGGAAATGAGCATGGATATTTTACAAAAGGAAAAGTTCTGGTGGGAACTGCAAATCCGGAAATGCTCAAAGCCTATATTGAACCGGATGACCTGATAATCATGGGAGACAGAGAAGAGGATCATCTTCAGGCGATTGCGCAGAATGTTAGCTGTATTATCGTTGGTATGGGAATTGAAGTCAGCGAAAAGGTGATAAAGCTTGCTCATGAGAGAGAAATTGTAATTATTATGTCTCCGTATGATACATTTACGATCGCAAGACTGATCAACCAGAGTATTCCTGTACGGTATATTATGAAAACAGATAATCTGGTTACTTTTAATACAGAGGATTTTACGGATGATATTCAGAATGAGATGATCAAACACCGTCATCGTGCGTTCCCTGTAATTAACAAAAAGGGAAAATGTATCGGAACAATTTCCCGAAGAAATTTCCTGGATATGCACAGGAAAAAAGTAGCACTTGTGGACCATAATGAGAAAGATCAGGCAGTTGACAATATCGATAAAGCTGAAATTGTGGAGATTATTGACCATCATAAACTGGGTTCTCTGGAAACTATGGTACCGATTTCTTTCAGAAATCAGCCGGTCGGATGTACAGCAACGATTCTGTATGAAATGTATGGGGAGCAGAAACTTGAGATTTCACCGAGTATTGCGGGGCTTCTCTGTGCTGCGATTATTTCAGATACACTGATGTTTCGTTCACCTACCTGCACATTATCTGACAAGATGGCGGCAGGTGCGCTGGCACTTATTGCAGGAATCAATATTGAGCAGTTTGCAAAAGAGATGTTTAAAGCAGGAAGTAACCTGAAAGACAAATCACCGGAAGAAATTTTCTATCAGGATTATAAGAAATTTATTGCTGAGGATGAGATCAACTTTGGTGTTGGACAGATCAGTTCTATGGACAGCGATGAGCTGGCAGAAATCAAAGAGCGTCTGGTTCCGTTTATGGTCAGCGAGTGTGGCCGTCATGGTGTTACCCGCGTATTCTTTATGCTTACCAATATTATTGAGGAATCTACAGAGCTTCTCTATTATGGTGAGGGAAGTGAGGAAATGGCACGTATTGCTTTCCATATGGAGCCAAAGGATGGTGTATTTGATCTGAAAGGCGTTGTTTCACGTAAGAAACAGCTGATTCCGGCACTTATGGAAGCTGCACAGGCCGGACAGAACGATTACAACTGATGGCAGCAGACAGAATAGCTGAGGATAATAAGAAATGGAAAAAGAAACCTGGAAAGCAGGAAATATGCTTTATCCACTTCCGGCAGTTATGGTAAGTGTTTCTGACGGAGAGGGGAATGACAATATTATTACAGTTGCATGGGCAGGGACTGTCTGCACGAATCCGCCGATGGTGTCTATTTCTGTGCGACCATCCCGTTTTTCCTATGATATGCTCAGAAAGACGGGAGAATTTGTAATAAATCTGACAACAGAGAAACTGGCATATGCAACGGATTACTGTGGAGTCCGTTCCGGCAGGGATGTTGATAAATTTAAAGAAATGAAGCTTACCAAAGAGAAGGCGGATTTTGTGAAAGTTCCCATGATCGCAGAATCTCCGGTGAGTATTGAATGCAAAGTAAGGCAGGTTCTGGAATTGGTTCCCACCATATGTTTCTGGCGGATGTGCTTGCAGTTCATGCTGATCCGCAGTATATGGACGAGAAGAAGAAATTTCATCTGAATGATGCGAAACCTCTGGTGTATTCTCATGGTGAATATCTGGGAATTGGTAAAAAACTGGGAACATTTGG
>ENA-OQDE01000371-OQDE01000371.1-human-gut-metagenome-genome-assembly--contig:-NODE-371-length-27949-cov-3.247897_pt1 | contig 27949 bp, 27 predicted proteins | sample MGYA00242768_ERZ504595 | MGnify/ENA primary metagenome ERZ504595 (study PRJEB26092, sample SAMD00036307) | human gut metagenome | host: Homo sapiens | study: EMG produced TPA metagenomics assembly of... | reverse complement strand
CATTCCGTATCTCTGTCAAACGCTACTACAGATGGTTCTTTTAAAACAACCCCTTTTCCTTTCACGTATTACAAGAACACTTGCGTTCCCAAATCTATTCCGATATCTACAGCCATCTTTTCTCCTCCAGCCTTACAAATTTCTTTTTCCCCTCTTTTGTATTTCTCAGTTCATTTATAATCTGATCTGTCTTCTCTTCGGCTTCAGATACTCGCATATTTAAGTATAATAAAATTTATTTCACTTGGAAACCCCTTTTGCACATTTTTATTTTTATTCAGAATTGCAGCAATATATTTGCCTGTATACGATTTCTCATTTGCTGCAATTTCTTCCGGTGTCCCACTCGCGACGACTGTGCCACCTTTATCTCCGCCTTCCGGACCAATATCGATAATATAATCTGCTGTTTTGATCACATCCAGATTATGTTCAATCACGATCACCGTATTGCCGTCACCTGATAAACGTCGCAAAATCTCTGTCAGCTTATGCACATCTGCAAAATGCAGTCCTGTTGTAGGCTCATCCAGAATATATACCGTCTTTCCTGTACTTCTGCGGCTTAACTCTGTTGCCAGTTTGATTCTCTGGGCTTCTCCTCCGGATAATGTCGTAGATGGCTGTCCCAGTCGGATATAAGACAGACCAACATCATTGAGTGTTTCCATTTTTCTCCGGATACTCGGAACATGTTCAAAAAATTCCAACGCCTCTTCCACCGTCATGTTCAATACATCATAAATTGTCTTTCCTTTATATTTCACTTCCAGAGTTTCTCTGTTATAGCGTTTTCCTCCACACACTTCACACGGTACGTATACATCCGGCAGGAAATGCATCTCAATCTTAATGATTCCATCTCCGCTGCAGGCCTCACAGCGTCCGCCCTTCACATTGAAGCTAAATCTTCCTTTTTATAGCCTCTCGCTTTTGCATCCGGTGTTGCTGCGAACAAATCACGAATCAAATCAAATACACCCGTATATGTTGCCGGATTGGAACGCGGTGTTCTTCCAATCGGAGACTGATCAATGTCGATCACTTTATCTACCTGCTCCAGCCCTTCAATTCTCGTATGCCTTCCCGGAATTGTTCTTGCATGGTTCAGTTTTTTGGCAAGTGTTTTGTATAAAATCTCATTGACAAGAGAACTTTTTCCGGAACCGGACACTCCTGTCACACATGTCATGATTCCCAACGGAAACTTGACATCGATATTTTTCAGGTTATTTTCTTTTGCGCCTACTACTTTCAAATATCCGGTCGGTTTCTCTCTTTTTTCCGGAACCGGGATCTTGAGGCGTCCGCTCAGATACGCTCCGGTCACTGATTTTTCGTTTGCCATCAACTCTTGAGCCGTTCCCACTGCAACAACCTGTCCACCATGCTCTCCAGCTCCCGGACCGATATCCACAATGCAGTCAGCCGCCAGCATCGTATCTTCGTCATGCTCCACTACAATCAGAGAATTTCCCAAATCGCGGAGATGCTTCAATGTGGCAAGTAACTTGTCGTTGTCCCGCTGATGCAATCCGATACTCGGTTCATCCAGAATATAGGCCACACCAACAAGTCCGGAACCAATCTGAGTTGCCAGCCGGATTCTCTGCGCTTCCCCGCCGGACAGTGTCCCTGTCGCTCTGGCAAGCGTCAGATAGTCCAGTCCTACATCCAGCAAAAACTGAATCCGCGCTTTGATTTCTTTTAAGATCTGTTCTCCGATCAGCAGCTGCGTCTCTGTCAGTTCCAGCCCCTGTAAAAATTTCTGCAGCTTATCGATTGAAAATGCTGTGAGTTCTGCAATATTTTTCTCTCCCACAGTTACCGCAAGAGAACCTTTTTTCAATCTCTGACCTTTACATTCGGAACATGGAGTAATCCGCATAAAAGTCTCATACTCTGCCTTCATTGTCTCAGACCCCGTTTCGCGATAGCGGCGCTCCACATTTTTGATCAGTCCTTCAAAGACACATCATAAACACCTTCTCCACGCTGTCCTTTGTAATGTACTTTCACAGATTTCCCGTTTGTTCCGTAAATCAAAACATCGTGAATCTCTTTCGGATAGTCCTGAAACGGCGTCTCCAGATCAAAATGGTATTCTTCACACAACGCATCTAAAATTGCACGTGTAAAGCTTGATTTTTCTGTACAGGACTGCCAGCCCATCACTGCGATTGCTCCCTGCTGAATGCTGAGTGTCGGATCCGGTATCATCAAATCCTCATCAAATTCCATCTTGTATCCCAGCCCAAAACAAGTCGGGCAGGCACCAAACGGATTGTTAAACGAGAAACTTCTCGGCTCAATTTCTTCAATACTAATTCCACAGTCCGGGCAGGAAAAACTCTGACTGAAATTCATCGGTTCTCCGCCGATGATATCTACGATCAGAAGCCCTTCCGCAAGTGAAAGTACACTTTCCACGGAATCTGTCATTCGTTTTTCAATTCCCGGTTTCACAACAAGACGGTCTACAATAATCTCAATATTATGTTTGATATTTTTATCCAGTGCGATATCCTCTGACAATTCATACAGATTCCCGTCTACACGAACACGCACATATCCTGACTTCTTTGCCCGTTCAAACAGCTTTGCATGGGTTCCTTTCCTGCCTCTTACGACAGGAGCAAGCAACTGGATCTTTGTACCTTCCGGAAGTGCCATCACCTGATCTACCATCTGATCCACCGTCTGCTTTTTAATCTCTTTTCCGCATTTCGGACAATGTGGAATCCCGATTCTCGCATAGAGCAGTCGGAAATAATCATAGATCTCTGTCACTGTACCCACGGTAGAGCGAGGATTGTGATTGGTCGATTTCTGATCAATAGAAATCGCCGGAGAAAGCCCTTCTATACTTTCCACATCCGGTTTCTCCATCTGACCAAGAAACTGCCTTGCATAGGAAGAAAGCGATTCCATATATCTTCTCTGCCCCTCGGCATAAATTGTATCAAAAGCCAGATGATTTTCCCGAACCACTCAGTCCTGTCAGCACTACCAGTTCATTTCTGGGGATGTCAACATCTATATTTTTCAAATTATTCTCATTCGCGCCGCGTATTCTGATATACTGTCTGGCGTCCATCTTTTTTCCCATGTAAAATTCCTTTCCCATTTATATCGTAATTATTCGATCTCATTCAATATCTGTTTCAGCTCAATCAATTTATCTCTTAATTCTGCCGCTGATTCGAAATCCAGCTCTGCTGCCGCTTTCTTCATTCGCTTCGTAACTTCTCCGATCAACTTCTCCAGTTCTTTCCTGCTCATAGACTCTGGATCTTTCTCCAGCTTCAGTTCTTCTGCTGCCACTTTCTTGGAAATACTGATCTGATCGCGGACCGCCTTCTGAATGGTCTTTGGCGTAATGCCATGTTCTTCATTGTATGCCATCTGAATCTTGCGTCGTCTTTCCGTCTCATCAATTGCCAGACGCATCGAGTCTGTCACTTTGTCTGCGTACATGATTACGTGACCTTCCGAATTTCGTGCCGCACGCCCGATCGTCTGAATCAGAGAAGTCTCGGAACGTAAAAATCCTTCTTTATCTGCGTCCAGAATTGCCACCAGCGTAATCTCCGGAATATCCAGACCTTCTCTCAAAAGATTAATCCCCACGAGTACATCAAATACATCCAGACGCATATCACGAATGATCTCTGTTCGCTCCAACGTGTCAATATCGGAATGCAGATATTTTACGCGGATTCCAATTTCCCTCATATAGTCTGTCAGATCTTCTGCCATACGTTTTGTTAATGTTGTCACCAACACTTTATTTTTCTTGGAAATCTCCGCCTTGATTTCTCCAATCAGATCATCAATCTGTCCCTCTACAGGGCGCACTTCTACTTCCGGATCCAAAAGTCCCGTAGGACGGATCACCTGCTCTGCCCGCAGAAGCTCATGCTCCTCTTCATAAACTCCTGGTGTTGCTGACACAAACAATACCTGGTTGATCTTACTTTCAAACTCTTCGAAATTCAACGGACGGTTGTCTTTCGCAGAAGGAAGACGGAATCCATAATCTACCAGTGTCGATTTTCTCGACTGATCCCCGGAATACATTCCTCCAATCTGCGGGATCGTCTTATGAGACTCATCGATCATAATTACAAAATCATCCGGGAAATAATCAATCAGTGTATATGGAGCCTGTCCGGGCGCCAATCCTGCCAGATGACGGGAATAGTTTTCAATCCCAGAGCAAAATCCTGTCTCTTTCATCATCTCAATATCAAAATTTGTCCGCTCAGCAATCCGCTGCGCTTCTAACAGCTTATCCTGTCTTTTAAATTCTTTGACGCGCTCTTCCAGCTCTTCTTCAATCGCCTTGACGGCGCGGTTGATATTCTCTTTATCCACCACATAATGAGATGCCGGGAAAATCGCTACATGCTTTAACTCGTCTTTGATCTCTCCTGTAAGAATGTCCACCTCTGTGATTCTATCCACTTCATCACCAAAAAATTCAATTCGGATCGCAACGTCTGACTCATATGCCGGAATCACTTCCAAAACATCTCCCCGAACCCGGAATGTTCCACGATGAAAGTCCATGTCGTTTCTATCATACTGAATCTCAATCAGCTTTGCTACAACTTCATCTCTGTCCTTGATCATCCCCGGACGCAGAGAAATCACCATGTTCTGATAGTCTACCGGACTTCCCAGTCCATAGATACAGGAAACACTCGCCACAATGATCACATCTCTGCGCTCTGCCAGTGCCATCGTAGCAGATAACCGCAGCTTATCAATCTCATCATTGATTGCTGAATCCTTGGCGATGTAGGTATCCGAGGATGGGACGTAGGCTTCGGGCTGATAGTAGTCGTAGTAGGAGACAAAATATTCTACTGCGTTCTCGGGGAACATCTCCTTGAATTCTCCGTAGAGCTGCGCAGCAAGTGTTTTATTATGAGCGATGACCAGTGTCGGCTTCTGTAATTGCTGGATCACGTTTGCCATCGTAAAAGTCTTTCCAGAACCCGTAACCCCCAGTAAGTCTGGCATTGGTTGCCTTCCTTGAACCCTTTCACAAGCTCTGCAATCGCCTGTGGCTGGTCTCCGGTTGGCTTATATGGGGCTTTCAAAATGAATCTATCCATAGCAAAATCCTCCATGTGTGACTTTTCGTATGCTTACTGTCAGCCACATTTTCAAATATATTCGTAACGGAATGCAAAATACTCCGTCGAGTATTCATCATTTATTTATTCAAAATTTTTGTCTTCCAACACTGTTTGTAATTCTTCTTTACTAGGAAGTACCGTTTCGTATTTACTCGCAAATATCTGATTATTATCCTTAGGCAATGTCATTTCTACAATAGCATCCTTCTTATCTTTACAAATTATAATACCTATTGTTGCATTTTCATCGTCCAATTTAACTTTTCGGTCATAATAATTGACATACATCTGCATCTGTCCTATATCTTGATGCTTTAACTGGCCAATTTTCAAATCAAACAATACAAAACAACGCAATAAACGATTATAAAACACCAAATCAACTCTAAAATGCTCTTCTTCAAATGTAAATCTAACCTGTCTGCCTACAAATGTAAATCCTCTCCCTAATTCTAATAGGAACTTCTGCAAATTATCTATAATTCGATTTTCCAATTCCGTTTCAGAATAAGTAACCATTTCCGGAAGTCCTGTAAACTCTAAAATATACGGATCTTTGAATATATCTTCTGGCTTTTCAAGCATTTGTCCTTCTGTTGCAAGATGCATTACTTCTTCCTTATTTCTGCTCAATGACAAACGTTCATATAGCGAACTACCATACTGACGTGCCAATTCATCTTTACTCCAGCCATTTCTATATGCTTCTATTTCGTAAAAATGACGTTCTTCAATCTTACTTATTCTCATTAAAATAAGATAATGAGACCAACTCAAATAAAATTTTCTTCCTTCTTTTGTAGTCGGCAAGTTTTCAGATTGGGGAAACACCGTTTCCCCAATTGAATCTTTAGAATATACCAGATAAAATTTTCTCATCAATTTTAAATTATCATACGAGTAACCTCGCCCAAATTTTTGCGTTAACCTCTTTGATAATTCTTTTAATATGTACTTTCCATATGCTGCACGTTCTTTTCCATCCTGTTCCTCTTCAATAATCATTCGCCCTGCTTCATAATATGAGTATACCATCGTCATATTTACTGCAACTGATAATTTTTTTTTGCATTTTGGAATAACTCTATTACTTTATTATAAAAATTTTCATTTTGAATGTTATCCATCTATTCACATCCTTTCATTTTTCTTACTCTAATCTTCGCAAAACTCTATAATCTCTTCCTCTGACATCGGACAATAATCATTCCATCCGAAAAATCCATACTATTCGGTACTAAAGCACCAAATAGCACTCGTTTTCCCCCCTGACATTCCAGCTCACGAATTATTCCACCGCGATCTCCGGGAAGGACTCCTTAAACTCACCGTAAAGCTGCACGGCAAGGTTTTTATTGTTCACTATGATAAGCAGGCGTATTCTGATACTAATTCAAAGTGATCCACATTTTCTCCTTATCAGTATAGGCATATTTTGCTCACACTTATTCTCTGCCGCTATTATATCAAAATATAAAATAAAAGTACAGAGCAAAATCGAATGTTTGTTCTGTACTGTGCTATACTTTTTCACTATAACTTCTATTACATATTTACAACTCCTTTTTCAAATTCTGCCTCTGAACCAACAAAATGATCTGGTTCATACTCTCCATACGTTGTTTTCCATGCAACACAGCCGACCTAATCAATCTGTTTCGCTATCAAGTAACACATGTTCTAACGTCTCCTTAAAATCTTTTCTGATAAGATCTTAGCTCCCCAATATTTCTATATACATTTTCTCTTTTTCGTTGTTATAACAACATACTTCCCTTGTTCCATGCGCTATAATCCTCCCATAACTTGAAACACTATTCGAAATTTTTATCTTCGAACCTTATTGAAACCACAGGAGGATTATCAAAATGGAACAAAATATGTTTTGCTATCAATGTCAGGAAACAGCCGGGTGTACCGGATGCACAAAAATGGGCGTATGTGGAAAAACACCACACGTAGCCGCTCTGCAGGATCTGCTTGTCTGGGTGACGAAAGGATTATCTGCAGTGACAACGCAGATGCGCCGGGAAGATTTAAACGTGACCGGTGAAATCAATCAGCTGATTACCAAAAATCTCTTCACAACGATTACAAATGCCAATTTTGATCCCGAAATGATCACTTCCCAGATTGAAAAGACACTTCAGATCAAAAAAGTGCTTCTTTTACAACTGAAAAAGCCGGAAAAATTGCCAGAGGCTGCCCGATGGTCTGCAGCCCCTTCTGAATTTGCAGCCAAAGCTGCCACTGTAGGAGTTTTATCAGCAAAGGATGAAGATATCCGTTCATTGCGTGAACTGATATCTTACGGACTGAAAGGATTATCTGCATACTCCAGACATGCCAATGTTCTTTTAAAAGAAGATAAAGAACTGGATACCTTCCTCCAACGCGCTCTCGCAGCAACGCTGGATGATACCCTGACCGTGGAAGATCTGGTGAATCTGACACTTGAAACCGGTAAATACGGTGTTTCCGGAATGGCACTTTTAGATCAGGCAAATACAGAAGCCTATGGAAATCCGGAAATAACAAAAGTCAATATTGGAGTCGGTAAAAATCCGGGGATTCTGATTTCCGGTCATGATCTGAAAGATCTGGAAATGCTTCTTGAGCAAACCGAAGGAACTGGAATTGATGTCTATACACATTCTGAGATGCTTCCGGCACACTACTATCCTGCATTCAAAAAATATTCTCACTTCAGAGGAAACTATGGAAATGCATGGTGGAAACAAAAAGAAGAGTTCGAGTCTTTCCACGGACCGATCCTGATGACAACCAACTGTATCGTTCCTCCAAAGGACACTTACAAAGACCGCCTGTACACTACCGGTGCGGCTGGATTTCCCGGCTGTCAGCATATTGACGACATACCTGAAAAAAACAAAGATTTCTCCAAGCTGATCGAACAGGCAAAACACTGCGCACCGCCTTTGGAAATTGAACGTGGTGAAATTATCGGTGGATTTGCCCATGCACAGGTTTTCGCTCTTGCAGATCAGGTTGTTTCTGCTGTCAAATCCGGGGCGATCCGGAAATTTGTTGTGATGGCAGGCTGTGACGGGCGTGCAAAAAGCCGCAGCTACTACACGGATTTTGCGAAAGCGCTCCCAAAAGACACTGTCATTTTAACGGCAGGCTGTGCCAAATATAAGTATAACAAACTGAATCTGGGTGATATTAACGGAATTCCACGTGTTCTGGATGCAGGACAGTGCAATGACTCCTACTCCCTCGCAGTAATCGCTCTGAAACTGAAAGAAATTTTTGAATTAAATGACATCAATGAGCTGCCGATTATTTACAATATCGCGTGGTATGAACAAAAAGCTGTGATCGTCCTGCTTGCCTTACTTTCCCTCGGAGTGAAAAATATTCATCTGGGACCTACACTTCCGGCATTTTTAAGTCCTAATGTAACGAAGCTTTTGATCGAAAATTTCCAGATTTCAGGAATTGATACAGTTGAACACGATATGCGCCTTTTCTTCGGTGAATAATCTGTCTTTCTGACCGTCAGAGAATGCACAAAAAGTGCAGAGCCCTTTTTCGCTCTGCACTTTTTCTTATCTTTTTATTCTGTTTCTTACAGTTTTAACTCCTGGTACTGTACATGCTCTTCCAGTGCCTGTGTCATCTCCGCCATACGCTCACATCCCCGATCAGGATCACGCCACAAAGACGGTTGTTCAGGAAATAGTATTTCTGATACTGTTTTTTGCCCATATCCTTCAATTCAATCGTCTTGTATACCAGATTTGGATTTTTTCCGTTGTCTCCTGCTGCAAACAATGCGGTTCTCATTCCGTGGAAGCTCAGTGCCGCCGGAACTGTCTCATATTCCATCGCTTCTCCTGCTGCATTCGCTCCTGCCACTTTTCCCTGTTCAGATGCTTCCGGCCAGATTGCATAGTTGAGACCGTCATACTGTGCACAGTCACCACATGCATAAATATCCGGCACATTCGTCTCCATTTTAGAATTGACGATCACCGCACGGTCCACTTCGATTCCAGCCGTCTTAGCCAGCACCGTATTTGCACGGACTCCTGCAGATACAATCACCAGCTCTGCCGGGAAAGTTCTTCCATCTGCCAAAGTCACTCCTGTCACATTGTCTTCACCGTCAATAGAAGCAATGCTGACACCTGTGTAAATCTGCACGCCCTGCTGTTCGCTGATGTGCTTGAGCATCTCACCTGCCGCGTCGTCAAGCTGACGTCCCATCAACTGACAAGCCGCTTCCAGAACCGTCACCTGACAGCCGGCCTTCTTCAATTCCCAGGCAGCCTCCAGTCCCAGAACTCCGCCTCCGATTACAACAACATGCTCCACATCCGGCAGCATTGCCGCTACCTTTTTCGTATCATCCAAACGGCGGATTGCGATCACACCTTCTTTTTCCGCTCCTGCGATTGGTGGAATGAAACACTCAGATCCCAATGCGTAGATCAGCTTTGTATAAACAAACTTTAAACCGCCTTCCAGTTCGATTTCTTTTGTTTCCGGATGGATCGCAACCACCTCCATATCCAGAACCTGCTGGATATTCTGCTCCTCATACCAGCCTGCATTCTGCACCGCGATCTGCTCCTCATCCAAATCTGCCATGATCGACTTTGTCAGCATCGGTCGGTTATACGTGCGGTAAGGCTCATTGGAGATCATCAGAATGGAAGCTGTTTTATTTCTCTTTCTGATCTCAGCCGCAGCATTCCAGCCTGCAGTTCCGTTTCCAAGAATTACATAGAAATCTTTTGTATCATTGGAGAAATCACTTTCCTGTGCATCCACCGGAACAAAATTTTCTTTTCCAACTCCGCAGACCGGACACACTTCCAGTGAAGAATCAAAGATTTCTCCACAGACCAGACATTTTACAAGCTGACGTGCACCACTTTTTTCTACTCTTTTATTTTCTTTATTCTGAAGGATACATCCGAAATTATATCCATAGTCAAATGCATCGATCAGATTGTCCTCGCCCGGTTTAAACCGCACACGAAATCCGTCTGCTACTTTCATCCGCAGCTGTTTCAATCGTTCGATTATATGAGGAACGCCTTCCCCGCTCCATCCATAACTGCCGAATGCACTGGCCAGTTTTCCGCCATGTGTCCCTGCAAAGATAGAAGTCGTCAGATCCCAGATTGGCTTAAGCGCCTCTCCCACAATGGTAGGTGTTCCAAACAGGATTCCGTCTGCAAAACCGAGTTCTTCCAGCACTTTTGCCTGATCTGCCTCTACCATATCATAGCAGCGCACATCTATATCTCCGCTGGCCTTTATTCCTTCTGCGATCTTCTGAGCAAGCTGGGCAGTATATCCATAAGCACTTACATACGGAATGATCACTGTTTTCTTCGGATTTGGATTCACGACAGTACACCACTCTTCATAAGTATCCAGCATCCACGAAATCTTGTCATCGATCACCGGTCCATGTCCGGTACAGATCATACTCAGATCCAACTCCCGCACTCTTGCCAGTGCTTTAGACATAAACGGCTTAAACGGTCCGATAATATTGTCAAAATAATATTTTGTGGCACGCACATAATCGTCCCACTGTGTCACCTTGCTTAACAAAATATCATGGAATCCATAATGAGAACCAAAAGAATCGCAGGTCACTAAAATCTGCTCTTCTTCTATATAAGTGTACATCGTATCCGGCCAGTGCAGATTCGGCACGCTCAAAAACCGCAGCGTCTTATTGCCTATCTTCATGGTCTCATTGTCTTTCACCGGAATCGCCGTAAATTCTCCGTTTACAATCTCCTTTAAAAATCCGATGGCACATCCTGTGGCAATAATCTTCAATCCCGGATTCAGCTCCAAAAGCCGCTCTACACTTCCTGCATGATCCGGTTCAGTGTGGTTGACTACCAGATAATCGATCTTTCTGATATCCGTAATCTCACTTAATTTTTCCAGATATTCGTCAAAAAACTTTGCTTTTGCCGTCTCAAACAGAACCGTCTTATCCCCTGCTTTTAAAATATAAGAATTATAAGTTGTTCCAAACTCTGTATACATAATAATGTCAAATACACGAAGCTGGTCATCTACAATTCCAGTCCAGTAAAAGTCCTCTCTTAACTGTAATGTCTCCATTGTCATTTCCTCCTTCTTCGAAATTCTTTACATACACATTCTATAAATATTCACGACATCTTCTGTTTTCAGCGGAACGTATGCCTCTGACAGTCCGCCAAAGATCACTGCATGTTCTGCCATTTCTGTAAAATGTTCTTCTGTAATCCCTACCTCAGACAAGGTCATCGGGATTCCCAGGCTTTTTAAGAATTCCTCTGTCGCATCAATTCCTGCGTTTGCAGTTTCAAAAAGATCCGCTTTTTCTGCGATTCCCCATACATTTTTTGCATATTCTGCAAACTTTTCTACCGTATGTTCATTCAGAATATATCGCATCCAGCGCGGAGTCAGGATCGCAAGCCCCACTCCATGTGTGATATCATAATAAGCACTCAGCTCATGTTCCATCGGATGACAGCTCCATGCACAGTCTTTTCCTGTGGAACAGATTCCGTTGATCGCCAGCGAAGACGTCCACATCAACTCTGCACGTGCTTCATAATTTTCCGGCTCACGCACTGCGATCGGCGCATACTGGATCACAGTTTTTAAAAGCCCTTCACTGATCCGATCCGGAACCGCTGCATTTCTGGTATCGAAATACACCTCCAGAATATGTGACATAATATCTGCACTGCCTGCTGCCGTCTGGCTTGCAGGTACTGTAAAAGTATTCTCCGGATTCAAAACAGATGCCTTCGGCAGCAACAGCGGATTTCCAAAGCCCAGTTTTTCTTTCGTCTTCAGATTGGTGATCACTCCGCCATTATCCATCTCACTTCCTGTTGCAGAAAGCGTCAGCACTGTACAGATTGGAAGCGCTTTTTCAATCCGATCCGGATGTAAGATCAGATCCCACGCATCTCCCTCATAATATGCAGCAGCCGCAATGGCTTTGGAACAGTCGATCGTACTGCCGCCTCCTACTGCAAGAATCACATCGATATCCTCTTCCCTGCAGATTTCCGCACCCGCATAGACACTCTCAATCCTCGGATTCGGCTCGATCCCGCCAAGTTCAAATATCTCAAACTCATGAAGCAGGTTTTTAATCCTGTCATAAAGTCCTGTCCGTTTGATACTTCCGCCGCCATATGTCAACAGTACCTTATTTCCATATGGGCGTAAAAGCTCCGGCAGCTTTTCTTCCTGTCCTTTTCCAAATAAAATTCTGGTACCAACACAAAAATTAAAATTTTCCATACTGCTCCGCCTTTCCTACGCTATACGTCTATTTTCCATCGGATAATTACATTTTACCATTGAATTTTAAAAATGTCTTTCTTTTTATGTTTTTTCATATATTTGATGCTCTTGTTTGACGCATTAGCTGTCTGCGACCGGGAACAAAATCGTAATCCGAAACCCATTCTTCTCCTTCATAACCGCACATTTTCCCGTCATTTTTTCCATCATATTTTTTATGCTCTGTAATCCGATTCCATTACTCTGCGTTTTTTCTCCCGAAAGCCGAATCTGATTTTTTTTATCCGGCCACCGGACTTGAAAAATCGTCTGAAATCCCCTCTGTTCCAGATAACTGCACGTTTCTGAAAAAAGATCATATAGTAATGTCTCAAAATTATCTGGTTCTTCCAATTTTACCTCATCTTCTCCGGAAAGCAGAGAATATTCGAACAAATGCTCCGAAAGCTGCTTCATACGACGTGCTTTCTGATCGATCTTTTTCAGATATTCCAACAACTGTGCTTCATTTTCATACTTTCCTTTTTTCAGAATTTCTGTATACAGCATGATCGAAGTAATCGGCGTTCTGAGATCATGCGACATCTCCGTCACAATTTTCTGGTTTTCTCTTACAATCTCTGTCTCCTTATGAATCATCCTCTGAAACGATTTTCGCATATTCTCAATTCCTTCGGCGAGCTTGGACAACTCATCCTTCCCTTTTACAGTAATCGCATATTCCACTTCCGCCCTCTAATATTTGAATCTCCTTACTAAGCTGTAAAATGTAATCCATCTTTCTGCGTATTCCGATAAGAACAAGCAGTAAAAACAGAAGAAATGAAAAAGTACCTCAACGATCATCGCATAGTGATAAAATTGATAATCATAGATTCCCCATATGTTCACCTGAGCCGAACCATCTGCAAATTCGATCGGGTAATAATCCATCCACTCATATTCATTTGCCGGAATCTCCTCTTCCCATAATTTTTGTTCCGGATATTCCGATTCAAATACTACAATATCACCCTTATATACCCGGACATGCAACACCTTTTGTTGTTCAACCCACCTGTTTAACTGGTCTGCATCCTTAGAACTGATATTTTTCTCATGGATATATTTCTGCAGCTCTTGTATGTAATACTCATTCTTTTTTCTTCCTGCTCTGAGCTGTCATAATACTTGTTAATGAGCATTTCTCCTGCATAATTGATGGCTCAATATACAAAAAATGTTATCGCCGCAGATAAGGTTCTGCTTCTTCACGGACTTCATTATTTCTGCCTCTGTATATATTGTACCGACGCAAAAGTGCTTTGACTCTTCCCAATAATTCTGCATAAGAAAAAGGCTTGGCCAGATAATCATCTCCACCCGCCATCAGACCGATCAGTTTGTCTGATTCCTGAGCTTTTGCCGTCAAAAAAAGAACCGGCACATTGGATACTTTGCGGATTTCTTCACACGTACGAAGTCCTGACATCCCGGGCATCATAATATCTAAGATCACCAGGTCTGTTTCATCACTCAACAGTTCTAATCCACTTTTTCCATTTTCCGCTTCTTCCACACAATAATTTTCACTTTCTAAAAGATCCGTACGCCTTCTCTTATATCTGCATCATCTTCAATAAGCAATACCTGTTCTTTCTTCATATCCAGCTCCTCTCCGGAAAAGATTTCCTGCAAAAATTAAGAGCGTACGTCTGTTAAAACATACACTCTTACGATCATCTTTAATCCACTTTACTTTCTGATGTTGTTCCTGATGTAGTCCCTGAACTTGAAGAACTGCCAGTCTTGTCATTTGAAGAAGTTTCTGATTTCTTACTTGTAGAATTGTCTATGCTGCTGCCTGAAGTACTTTCTGTGCTCTTACCCGCTTCTGTACTACTGCTGGCTGAACTTTCTGTACTCTTTTCAGAAGAGCTTGCAGATTTACTGCTGTTCGATCCACATGCTACTGTTCCAAAAGATAACATTGCTGCCATGCATAATATAGTTCCTCTTTTTAAAATATCTTTCGTTTTGTAACATCCTTTCATCTTGTGATATCCTTCTTCCTCTTGATTTTATTTCAAAGGCTTATCTGTCTTTGATGGGTCTTATTATCCATGAAAAATCTTAAACATTTCTGATTCAATTCTTAACAAATCTAAACTTTCACTCACGATCGCCCTTTGCTTTATTGAAGTAATCATCCAGAAATGCTATCATATCCCCTTAAATCCTTCTCCATTTTTATCTTCTCGTTTCTTTTTCCACTTTTTATATCTCTTATTCCGCAAGGGAATTCCCACACCCAAAAACAGGACAACGAGCAAAATTGTCAGCTCCATACCGTACCTCCCTTGATTCTGGCTAAAACTCCTTTTTCTCCATGATACGCACACTGATTTTATAAGAAATTACGATAAGAATCACGGATACAATACAACCGATCACACTGACTGTACCTGCCCCCATCTTTTCGACCCTTTGCAAAGCCGCTGTCATCTCAATATCAAAAACTTTTCCAAGCTGAATTCCACCGACAATCACTGCAAATCCTCCAACTCCAATTGCAACAACTGCCAGCCTTCCTTTTTCATTTCCGTACTTTAACTGTACCGGAATGGAAATCCCCATAAATACAAGAACGAGTATGATTGATACTGCATAATTCACCATAAGTGCATCATCGATCGGAATCTCTTTTGTGATCCAGACATAGATAAGACTGATCAGAACAGACAGGGTCCATATTCCTCCACAGAAAAGTAAGCCAAACACATACTTTTCTTTCACATATCCCCGCCTCGATACAGGAAGTGTAAACAAAAATGAATATCCTCTGTCAAATTCATCATATGTAAGTGTTCCCAATACAAGAAGAAAGCCATACAGCGGAAACAGATTGACAATATAAGTGGGACTTTTCATGAAAACTGTGAATACCACACACATTACCAGAAGTACCAGCACTGCATTCTTCTGCAGCTTCAGAATACAAAAATCTTTTACCAACAGCCCTTTCATACTCTCTCCCCCTGATCATCATCAAAATTGCTTCATCAATGGTTCCATTTTCCACCACGACCTTCGGATAATTTTCCAGATAAAACTGTTTCTGATTCGTCAGAAGCTGATATCCGAAAGCTTCCTTCTTTCTGCTGAGAATATACTGTTTATCCAGAGTCTGATACTGCTCTTCATCCACTTTTAATACCGCATATTCGCCAAGCAATACATCCGTCTCCTCATGCAGCACGATCTTTCCATTATGGATCATATACAGATCATCACACAATCCTTCCAGATCGCTGGAAATATGGGAACTGATCAAAATCGCACGCTCTTCTTTTTCCTCCATATATTCCCGCAAAAGATCCAGGACATCTTCTCTTGCTGCCACATCCAGTCCGGCTGTCGGTTCATCCATAATCAGGAACTTCGCATCATGAGATAATGCAAGAAGTACCTTAAGTTTTGCCTTCATTCCGGTGGAAAACTCTTTGATCTTCTTATCCAGCGGAATCTGAAACTGCTCACATCTGGAAATAAAACAGTCCTTTTCAAAATTCGGATACATGGACTTCATTACAGCGATCACATCTTTTACCTGCAGATACTCACTGAAACCTGCATCAGAAAGTACGACTCCCAATTGCTGTCTGTCACTTTCTTTCAGCTCTCTCTCCGGCTTTCCCAGCATCTCAATGGTCCCTCCATCTGTATGGATCAGTCCCAGAGCCGCTTTAAATGTCGTGGACTTCCCTGCTCCATTCTGTCCGATCAGTCCGGTAATACATCCCGGTCTGACTTCCAGTGAGCAGTCCAGTGTAAAATTTTTATACTGCTTCTTTACTCGTTCTAACTTCAGCATGTGCTATCCCTCCAATATCAGCTCCAACATCTCCCGGATATCCTCTTCCGGCAGGCCGTATCTTTTTGCTTTGCGTATCACCTCGGTCAGCTCTTCTTCTACCTCTCGGCGATACTCTTCCATCATCATCTCTTTGTTGGCGGCAGCCACATAGGTGCCCTTTCCGTGTATGGTAACCGTAAATCCTTCCTGTTCCAGAGAATCATATGCTTTTTTTACAGTCAGTGCGCTGATCCTCAATTCTTTTGACAAAGTCCGGACAGACGGCAGATTGTCATCTTCTTTCAGCTCGCCGCTTATAATCTGTGCCTTGACCTGGTCTACGATCTGTTCATAGATCGGCACCATCGATGAACTGTTGATTATAATTTTCATATGTGCCTCCTTTATTTATAAACAGTATATAACAGTTTGCATCTGTTGTCAACTGTTATATACTGTTTATTTTTTCATTTAAAAAAGAGAAGGCATTTCGCCTTCTGCTTCTGTCCAAAACTTATCTTTCTAATTTTACAAGATATTCCGTTGTATTTTCTTCCAGTCTTTTCCTACCTGTCACTTGAAATCCATGCTTTTGATAAAACAAAATTGCTCTTTTATTCTTTTCCAACGCCCATAAATTGTCTGCACCAAATTCTTCTATCGCATATCGGATCAGCACATCACCAACTCCCTGACTCTGAAAAAATGAATCCACATATATTTTACTCTGTTATTTTATTACCATCATAGTTCCATATATTAATTCAAATTGCCAACAGCATAGATTTCATAGGATATTGCTTACATTCAGATATTTGCTTTTAAAAGTACGGTTCCCTCCGGAAATGCGGTTCGAAATACTTTTCTTACCAACGGACCGGCGATCAACAGCTGGAATGGAAGTGCCATAATAAAATTCTTTGGAATATTGGTCAGCCAGATCAGAAGTAAGCTTCCCCATTCTCCACTTTTTACGCAGGCTTCCACACCTCCGTAAAACGACATAATGATCACCATCGGTATTACCATGCAACTGGAAACAGCGATCACCTTTTGAAGCACACTGCTGTCCGGTTTAACCAGAAACCGGAATGCGAATGCTTTGGCCGGCCCTGATACGACAAACCAGTCAAACACCATCGCAAAAATATAAGCCACCGGGAAGCCAAGCCATGCTTCCTTTAAAGTCTCCACACCGAATTGTCCCATATGCAGCGTCACGTTGTAAACACTCATCCAGAGTACCATCACGAAACACATCATTACCGTATAAATCAAACTTTCTCTCTTATGCTTTGGCATATTTTTCTCCTTTTCTTACCTTCTTTTTCATTGTTGCTACATTCGCTTATTATAAAGATATTTTTTTCTCTTCGTAAGTTTCTTTTTTCATTTTGTCGTTTTGACTGTATCGTAAGAAAAGGACTGTCATTTTTTAGGAAATTTTACCACTGTTTCAAACACGATTTATCCAACCTGATGCTCAGATATTTTTCTTCAAGCTCCTGCCTGTAAAATACCGGTTTCCAGATTGTTTCTTTCACCGGATGAAAATGAGGGGATGAATACGCCGCCTGATCACCGGGTTCTATCGTCCCCGCCAGAAAAACGGATGTGGGACCAGACTGACCGCCGATTACAGATACCGATCTTTTACCATGTGCAGTCGTCCAAACGGTATCCCCTTCTTCACGATCCTGCAGATAAAAATCATCCTTTGGCTGTGGTGCAATTTCATACGTAATCTTCAAAACATGCTCCGGAAATTTCAGACCTTCCATATCCGGAACCTCGATCCTCTCATCAACAGATTCTTTTATATTCAGTTCATAGTATTCTTTTGTCACCGGATGCATGACTTCCACTTTCTGATCGACGACCCCCGCTTTGACTGCAAAAGACGTTCCTTCGTACCGCGTTTTTTCCGGCATCACACTTAACTCTAACCTCTTCGGAATTTCTCCTGTCCATTCATAGAAATATCTTTGAAACTTCCAGAATCGTTCCTGATCACACTGATAATATTCCATCCACTTTTCAGCCCGCACATCCTTTGCTTCCCCCGCTTCCACCGGCACCCAATACGTTCCGTCTGCACAAAAGGGGATGACCTGTGTATCTTTTTCTCTCAACGTAATGTTTAAATATTGCATCGCCTGTTCACCCAGATGATCAAGCTCCTCGCAAGTATCGATCACAATTCCATGCTCACAAAAAAAGAGTCCTCTGACTGCTGCTTTTCGTGTTTCCCACTCGCACATCTGATCAACACGAAACTCCTTCCTGATTCTCCCCAGATTCTGATGTACAAATTCTCCTTCAAAGACATGTGTCATGTGTTTTCCTCCTGTCTACTCCCGTATCACATCTACCACCTGTTCTTTCAGCACAGACTGTCCGGAAATCACCACTGCCGCTGCACAGATTGCCAGGTTCACCAGGATCATGATCAGAATCGGCACAATCTGAATACCTGATTTTGGATGCAGATACAAAAATACATGTGTCATAAAATAGTATAACACTTTTTGTACCGACAGATAAAGTGCGACCATCACAATACTGGAATATACCCATACCGCAGCCCTTCTTTGAGCAGCATGATCCGAAAACCGGAATCCGTGATCCCCATCGCCCTTAAAATTCCAAATTCGTGCTTTCTGGCTGTCACCAGATACTGCATACTGTTCATGATATGCAGAAGGCTGATCACCAGAAGGACAAGCGCAATTCCATAGAAGAACAGCATTTTCTGATTCAGATAAAAGTTCTGCACCTTGATCTGTTCCGTATAATCCTTAACGACACAGTCGGATACTCCGGAAACAACTTTACGGATCTCATCTGTCACTGCGACCGCATCCGCATGTTCTTTCAATGCAATGCTGATGGTCCGGTATCCTTCGATGCCAAAATATTTCTGCATCTGTTCATTTGTCATAATAATGCTGGCTGCTCCATTCCCGTAAAACCGATCCACTCTTGCCAGTGTTCTGCTGACAACTGCCTGGACTTGAAGATCCGAATTCTGATACAGAGAGTCTTCCCCCTGAAATTTCAGTAATTCTGTCTGGGCAGTCTTCGGTGTCCTGACTGAAAGCGCATCTCCGGGAGACACACTGATTCCATCATAATTTCCCTGTCCGTCCATCAGCGTCGCCAGTATCACCGTATCCTCTTCCCGCATTTTCTCCGGATCGATCTCTCCCTCCAGAAGATAGTCATTCAACTCCTTTAACATCCTGTCGTCATATCCGTAGATATTGACCTTTAATCCATATTCTCCGTTTGCTTTTCTCACCAGTCTTCCATTGAATTTTTCCACCATATCCGAATCTGCATCCAGAATGTTTTCCTTCGGATTCTCGTCGCCCATATAATACTCCGTCCAGTGAAAAACATCATCTGACATCGTAAGCTCTCCCGCCATATACCGCACCGGTCTGACAGACTCCAATCCGCTTATCTTTTTCATCTGCTCTGCACATGCCTTTGGAATCAGACCGGACAGTGAATCTGAATCTTCATACACCTGAATATCCGAACCAAGTCCGTCATCTGCCTTGAATGTCAGTTCATTGTTGATCTTTGCATTTTCTGTCAGATAGGCAGTCCCTAAAAAAAGAACACTTCCCACAGACAGAGACAATATGATTCCGATAAAAGTTTTCTTTCTTGAAAACATAAACCTTTTTGTCAGGATACCTGTCAGATCTTTTTGTTTCAAACTGTAGATCTGCCGTTTCTTTGTCTGTGATTTGTCTTCTTTTGTGATCATTTCCCGCAGTGTCAGCATTTCCATCCGCCTCACTAAAATCAAACTTACAAATGTAAGCAGGCACAGCAGAAAGACCGCTCCAAAGAAAATCGTCTCTCCTGAAACCTGAAATGCGCCCGCCTGTGCACGTCCTGCCTGTGCAGCCTCTCTGGCCGCCTCTGCTGCGACATACATATTCGTATGCTGAATTCCCTTTGTCCCTACAAAAATACTGCCGATTTTCTGATAAATCCCCCATGCTGCTGCATTTCCGAGAACACATCCAACCGGATAAGCCACTGCAAAAATCATCCACAACTCACTTGTCAGCACACCAAACGTACATTTTGACTCCATCCCCAGTGTCTGCATGACACTGTACTGTGACATTCTTTTCCGTACTGATACCTGGAACAGACTGTAGATCACAAATGTTCCGAATACACCTATCGCTGCCAGCACAGCTTTATCCTTCAGATTCCACTTGTCGTCCAGATTCCCCCAGATATAAGGCAATCCCGCTTCCTTCCAGTGGAGGATCCCGGTCTTCACTGCTTCTGCCGCATTGATGCGGTTTCCGTTTTTCAGCCATTCCAGCAGCTCCCAGTTTGCCGCAATTTCCTTTTCGGAAATTCCAAATGTATCTGCAAATGCGCTCATCTGTCTGTAAATATCCTTGGACTCATCAAATTTCACATACAGGAATGTTCCGTTTGTTCCATAGTCCAGCGTCGGGTTCACAAATACCTGCATCCGCTGCGTAAGAGCAGACGGCTGCTCTGACACAATTCCGCACAACGTAAATGTTTCTCCATCCAATGTAAATGTCGTGCCGATCTTACGCGGAATATCCAGATTCCGAAGTGTAAATTCATCCAGCGCCGCTTCTCCTTCCTCTTCCGGATACCTGCCCTCTTTCACTGTTCTTCCCATCATGGAAAGATAGCCTTCTTCTGCGTAATCCAGCTCGATCTCATAAGGCTCCTCTGTCACTTTGCGCATCGTCAGCACACCGGTTTTTTCCACGCAGTAACCCTGCTCTTTTTCTCCCGGCTGATACGTTTTCTCAAACTCCTCAAACCAGTCTGTGTCACAGCGCATCGTATAGTGCCAGTCTCCGGATTTTGTGCGGGCATTTTCTCTTGCTGCATGATTTCCGCTCTTTTGAAGTGAACCGATTCCGGTAAACAGAGCACAGGACAAAACAATCCCCAGAAACAGAGCCATCGTCTGTTTTCTATAATATTTCAGATAGGACCAGGCAAGACGTATGATCTGCTTCATTACAGCTCACCGCCTTCCCCGTAGAATGCGTCTTCTCTCTGATACAGCCTGCCGTCCTCAATTCGGATAATCCGGTCACAGGACTGTGCCAACGCTTCATTATGTGTCACCATCAGCACCGTCTGATGGTATTTCTGACTGCTGGCTTTTAACAGGCCGATTACCTCCACCGCAGTTTTGGAATCCAGATTCCCGGTCGGTTCGTCTGCGAGCAGAAGGGCAGGTTTGTTTGCAAGCGCTCTTGCAATTGCAACTCTCTGCTGCTGACCGCCGGATAGCTCACTCGGATACCGTTTCCGTTTCTCCCACAATCCCAGCTCGTTTAATAATTCCCTGATATGCTCACGATCTACATGACTTCCTTTGTCAAAGGTGACAGGAAGCGCCACATTGTCATACACATTGAGCACCGGCATCAGACTGTAATTCTGAAACACAAATCCAATATTGCGTCTCCTAAAAATCGTCTGTTCCTTTCTGGTCAGACTTCCGATATCATGCCCCCTGATGCTGATCTTTCCTTCTGTCGGAACATCCAGACCTCCAAGCAGATTCAACAATGTACTTTTTCCGGAACCGCTCGTTCCTACGATTGCAATAAATTCTCCCTGTTCTGCAGCAAAGCTGACATCGGAAAGTGCCGTTACCTGATTTTGATGGGAACCATATGTTTTCACCACATGCTGTACTTCTAAAATCTTCATTTTCTTCCAGTTCTCCTTTTCTCTTTGATACCATCAGTGTAACAGCCCCATCTTACAAAAATCCTACAGCAGAAAAGAAAGTTCTTACAAAATTGTCATTTTTCCATCCGCAGAAATACCGAAAAGCAGCTTCCCTTTCCATAGACAGATTCCACCTGAATGTATCCCTTTTCCTTCTCCGCGATCAGCCTGGACAAATAAAGACCGATCCCGCTTCCTTCCAGATTTTCTACATCTTTACTCCGATAGAATCTCTGAAAGATCCGCGGAATCTCTTCTTTTCGGATTCCGATTCCTGTATCTGTGATCCGGATTTCTGCGTACATTTCATACTGCTTAACATCAATCTGAATCGTTCCGCCCTCACCGGTATATTTCACTGCGTTTTCCAGCAGATTTGCAAACACTTCTGACGTCCACTTTGCATTGTGATAAAGAAGCAGATCCGGGATATACCCTGTTTTGATCGGAATCTGTTTCCTGGCAGCCTTTTCATACACCAGATTCACCGCATCCAGAATGGTCTTTCGAATCGGGCACATCGAAACCTCAAAGACCATGACATTCTGTTCCAGCTTCACCATTTTAAACAGAGAATTTAAGATCCATTCCAGTTTTTCACTCTGCGTCTGCATTTTTGCCAGAAACTTTTCTCTTGTCTCCGCGTCCTGGTTTTCTTCCCTCAAGATTTCTTCGTACATCCGGATATTGGCAAGCGGTGTTTTCAGCTGATGAGACATATTGGAGATCAGACTTTTCACCTGCTCTTTTTCCTCTTCTGCCTGAGATACAGACATCTCCTGCATTTCCTGGATTTTGCGGATTTTCCCGGAAAGAGCTGACACTTCGCCTTCCTTCAGATCCGAAACAAGGATCGGATCTCCCTCCAGAATAGATTCCAGCATCCGATCTGTCTCCCGGTATAGTTTTTTCCGCCTGCGATACTCATACATCCCAAACAAAACACCGGACACACATCCTGCTGACAGAATTCCTGTTATGATCGATTCCATACCTTTATCGTTTCTCCTCTTCTCTCCAGATATATCCAAGTCCGTGAACCGTCTGGATCCACTGCGGATTCTGCGGATCTGCCTCGATCTTTCTGCGAAGTCTCCGAATATTGACGGAAACGGTATTCTCATCCACAAACTTTCCGTCTTTGTCCCAGATCCGCTCTAAAATCTGTTCCTTTAACAATATCTGTCCCGGATTTTCCAGAAAATACAAAAGCAGTTTGTACTCGATCTTACTCAGCTCCAGCACTTCTTCTTTGCAGATCACCTGACAGCTGCTTTTGTCCAGACGGATTCCATTGGAGCTGATCCACTGTTTTTCACTCTTTCTGGAAAGCAGCTTTTTGATCCGCGCTTTCAGCACCGCGATAGAAAATGGTTTTGACATATAATCATCCACTCCCATCTCCAGTGCTTTCACCTCATCCAGTTCCGTATCCCTCGCCGTCAGCATCAGAATGAACACATCACTGCTTTTCCGAATCTCACTGCACAGCGAAAAGCCATTTCCATCCGGAAGATTGCAGTCTAACAGAATCAGATCGCAGGAAGATGTCTTCCATAGCTTTCGTCCTCTTTCTGCATTTTCCGCTGTCAGGATCTGATAGCCTTCCCCACTCAATGTATACTCCAGCCCTTCCCTGAGATCTGCGTCATCCTCTATGATCAAAATTGTATCCATGTCTATTTCCCCTGTTTTCGTTTTGTCTTTATTATAACAACAGGGAGTGTGGAAATCTATCTTTATTCTCGTTACTGTTCCATATTTAAATATCCGTAAAGAAAATCAAGACCAATCTCCAAATTCCCCTTGTACTCTCTTTCCCCGTTTATTATACTTAGTACAGAGTTTCTAAACCCATCAAAAAGAAAGGAGCATTTACCATGCTTTCAAAAGATTTATTACAGCAATTTGAAGATAATATCACAAGATTTGATGAAAACATACATGCTTTCGAAAATGGAGAGATTGACCGCCAGACCTTCAAAGGCATCTCCGGAGGCTTTGGAAGCTATGCACAGAAGGAACAAGGATATATGCTGCGTCTTCGTCTTCCGGGCGGTCATATTACAAAAGAGAAATTAAAATTCCTTGCAGACAAAATTTCTGAACATCAGATTCCTCTGCTCAAACTGACTACCTGCCAGACCATCCAGTTTCACGATTTGTCTGCAGACTCTGTTCCGCAGCTTGTTCGTGATGCCTTAAAAGTCGGCATCATCACACACGGCGGCGGTGGCGACAACCCGCGTAATGTCATGGCAAGTCCTCTGACTGGTACCGCTGTGGATGAGACATTTGATGTGTTTCCTTATGCAAAAGCTGCCGGAGAATATCTCCTGACCAAGATGCCGGGACTTCACATGCCCAGAAAACTGAAAGTCGGTTTTTCCAATACCCCGGCGAATGAAGTTCATGCCACATTCCGTGACCTTGGATTTGTAGCCAAAGAAAACGGGACATTTTCCGTTTACTGTGCCGGCGGACTTGGACCAAATCCAAAGCTTGGTGTTCATATTACAGACAATGCAGATCCAAACGAGGTTTCCCTTTACGTCCATGCCATGATCCGTCTCTTTACCACATACGGCAATTATGAGTCCCGCGCAAAATCCAGAACCCGCTATCTGCAGGATACCCTTGGCGAAGAAAAATCCGGAACTATTTCCTCCAGTTTGTGGAAGACGCGCAAAAAGAAATGACTCCATGGCCTGTAGAACCAGTCCATCCGATTTCCAAATCTGCTGACGGCACTCTGTCCGAAGCACTTCTGACAGAAAAACGGGTACTCCCACAGAAACAGAACGGCCTGTACACGGTTTCTTATCATCCGCTGGGCGGACGGCTTGCACCTCAAAAACCGTCTGAACTGTATGCCGTGATCAAAGAGATGCCGGAAACCGAGCTTCGGATCTCACCGGACGGCACCTTGTATATCATCAATCTGACTGCAAAAGAAGTACCTGCTGTGTTAGAAGCCACAAAAGACGGAGCTACTTCTTTATTTGAAAGCAGTGTCAGCTGCATTGGCGTTCCAATCTGCCAACACGGACTGCGCAATTCCTATGCACTGTTAGAGTCCTGCATTCAGCGGGTCCGCAAGGAACAGTTCGCCGACAGAGTCCTTCCATGTATCCATATTTCCGGATGTCCTTCCAGCTGCGGAAGCCATCAGGCGGGAAGTATCGGTCTTGTCGGACACTCCAAACGGGTGGATGGAAAAATGGAACCTGCATTCAAATTATTTGTAAACGGAGACAGCGAAGAACCTGGAGCACATCTGGGCATCGAAAAAGGTGTTCTTCTGGAGACTGTAATCCCGGAATTTTTCGCAGCTCTCGGAAAACGAATTGCCGCAGCAGACAGTACCTTTGACGTCTGGTATCCGACTCACGCAGAAGAATTTGATACACTTGCTGCTGAATACGCAGAGAAGACACAATAGCTTCAAAATAAAAACCAGGCAGGATGCCTTCCTTTTTACGGGAACATATCCTGCCTGGTTTTTCTGATTATTCTGTTTCTATAAAATATCAATATGTTCGCCTGCAAGTGCCTTGTTCATACTTCGCACCGCACAGAATTTTCCGCACATGGAACAAGTATCCTCATGTTCAGGCTTTCTCTCATTCCAGATCCGTTTTGCCGTCTCCGGATCCATGGCACACTCCCACTGTGCTTCCCAGTCCAGATTTCTTCTGGCTTGTGCCATCCTGTCATCTGCCTGTCTTGCTCCCCGCACTCCTTTTGCAATATCTGCCGCATGTGCCGCAATCTTAGACGCCATGATTCCCTGTTTTACATCTTCCAGATTCGGAAGGGCCAGATGCTCTGCCGGTGTCACATAGCACAAAAATGCCGCTCCTGCCGATGCTGCCACGGCTCCGCCAATCGCAGAAGTAATATGGTCATATCCCGGAGCAATATCTGTCACAAGTGGTCCCAATACATAAAACGGCGCTCCCTGACAAATGGACTGCTGCACTTTCATATTTGCCTCGATCTGATCCAGAGGCATATGTCCCGGACCTTCCACCATCACCTGAACATCCTTCTCCCATGCCCGCCTGGTCAGTTCGCCCAGACGCACCAGCTCCTCGATCTGGCAGACATCCGTCGCATCTGCAAGGCATCCTGGTCTGCATGCGTCACCGAGTGAAACCGTCACATCATATTCCCGACAAATATCCAGAATCTCATCATAATACTCATAAAATGATTTCTTCCCCTGTCATACACATCCACGCAAATACAAGAGAACCACCTCTGGATACGATATTCATTTTTCGCTTATGCTGCCGAATCTGCTCGATTGTTTTGCGCGTGATGCCACAGTGCAGTGTCACAAAATCCACTCCATCCTGTGCGTGAAGACGGACCACATCGATAAAATCTCTGGCAGTCAGCGTATCCAGATCCCTTTGATAGTGGATCACGGAATCATAGATTGGAACAGTACCGATCAGCGCCGGACACTCACTGGTCAGCTTTCTTCGAAATGGAATTGTATTTCCATGAGAAGACAGATCCATGATGGCATGTGCGCCCATCTCAACTGCCTGCATCACCTTCTGCATCTCCACATCGTAATCTTTACAGTCTCTTGAAACTCCCAGATTCACATTGATCTTTGTACGCAGCATCGAACCGATTCCTTCCGGATCAATACAAGTGTGATTTTTGTTGGCACAGATGACAACCTTTCCTTCTGCCACCAGCGGCATCAACTCCTCGGTCGTCATGTGTTCTTTTTGTGCCACGATCTCCAGTTCTTTTGTCACAATCTGTTTTCTCGCTGCTTCCATCTGTGTTGTATAGTTTCTCATATGCATTCCTTTCCATGCCCGCCGCGGAGTATGCAAAAAGCTGCTGCAACGCAAACGCATCACAGCAGCAATTTTTCTTCTCAGATCCTATCACTTTCTCTGTATATCCTACGTTGGCATTATCCAAATCAGGTTACGGGTTTTAAGCGATCCAGCTTTCTCTCAGCCTGCTTTCTGCAAGCACCCCTTTTTTGTTTCTGTTGATATTATAAACACTCTCATTCTTGGAATCAAGTGTTATCTGAATTTTCTTTTTGCCCTTGAGGAAGCTCTTCGCGAAGTCCCAGTATCCCTTCAACCAGAATCTTCACGTCATCCAGAATATAATCAAATGCACCGGCCTGACACATATTGATCAATACCAGTCCCAACGGAACTGCCAGAATCATACCAAAGACTCCCTTGATCTTATATCCCACATATAAAAGCAGCAGTGTCACCAGCGGATTCATTCCCATGCTGTCACCTACCAGCTTTGGCTGCAAAAGCTGACGCACTACCTGGGAAACTGCATAGATGATCACCAGACCGGCTGTAATTTTATATTCACCGATAAATACGGAGTAAATTGCCCATGGGATCAACGCAGTTCCCGTTCCAAAAAATGGCAGAAAATCCAAAAATGAAATCAAAAATGCAACCAAAACCGCATAATGAATTCCAAGCACAAGAAATCCGGCAAACAGGATCAAAAAAACAACACCCATGATCTTAAACTGCGCCTTGAAATATCCGCCTACTGCATATTTCAGATTATCCATCACCAGGATCATCCTCTTTTCCACAGACGGCGGTGCGATTTTATGAAACCATGCGATCACTTCTTCTCTCTGGATTGTAAAAAAGTAAGCTGCCAGTATCGCAACAATGAAAGAAATCAGATAGGACGGAAGTCTTTTTGCAAAATTTCCCGCAGCCGTCACCGTCGGCTCGCTGATTTTCGAAACAAGATTCCCCATATAAGTATCCAGATTCTCCACTATCGTTGTCCACCCATTCTGCACTCCCCGGGGAAGCCTGCTGAACGCACCGGATAAGGTATTTCCAATCTCACGCATCCCCTCTTC
>ENA-OQDE01000370-OQDE01000370.1-human-gut-metagenome-genome-assembly--contig:-NODE-370-length-27963-cov-2.887520_pt1 | contig 27963 bp, 33 predicted proteins | sample MGYA00242768_ERZ504595 | MGnify/ENA primary metagenome ERZ504595 (study PRJEB26092, sample SAMD00036307) | human gut metagenome | host: Homo sapiens | study: EMG produced TPA metagenomics assembly of... | reverse complement strand
TAGAAGACTTGTAAGACAAGACATCAAGCGGAGAACGCAATACAGGCTCACAATAAGCCACTTCTTTTCCATTTATATCAAGAATAGTAGCTTCAATATCAGTTCCTTGTATTTTAGCTCCGATCTTGATAGCACCTAAAGTCTTCACATCTACAGCCGGAGTTACAGTAATAACATTACCAGCAATGCTTATCTGACTATAAACAGCTTTAACAGCATCAGACTGTTTTGCTTGCGGAGCCAGATAATATTCAATAACTTCACTAGAAGTACTGTTATCTGTATTAAATGCAGCATAAAGAACTGTCAAATCAGCTGTCATACTGAATGACTTATCAGCTTCAGTCCATGCACCGGTAATAGTTGTCTTACCATTCACAACAAATGCACTATTTTGCTTGATGATTACTTTACGTTCGCACTTAACAAGATCCTTCAATTTCAAAGTATACTGTTTGTTAGAACCGTTAACGCGATGAGTTGTTGTGGATTACGCCATGCATATTCTTCAGAATTTGTAATTTCATATTTTGAGTTTCCACCACCTGGCCATGTTTCGAATGAATACAATTGCTGATCTCCATTGATAACAGTTCCGGCAGGGAATATCAATTTAAGATTATCCAAATCTGTGCTTGTACCCGGTGTGAATTCAATATATGCATCAACCTTGTTAGCATAAGTTTTACCATCTTCATTAGTCAAGTAATACAAACCATATTTAACAGGAGTTACGTTTTCATTGTCAGACATATAGTCACGTCCACCCAGTGAATTCAAGAATGCACGCACATTCAAGTCAATAGTTTGTTCACTTGTGCTATACTGCAATTTAGCTAACTTATCAGCAGCAGCTGCATCTTTCGTTTCTACATCAATATCAACCAATGCCGGAGCCACTTGCTGCTCGCGAACAGCTTTCACTGCAAAGTCATAAGAAATGATTTCCGTACCTTTTTCATTCTTATAAGTTGCTGTCACATAGCATAATTCATTGATAGCAGAAGCTTGTTCACTAGATTTAGCTGTAATAACACCGTCTTTAATTTCAAAGATACCTTTTGCCTTATCAGCTGTTTGTTTGAATTCAACAGTGATACCACTAAATCCTAAATCAGCCATTGAAATGAAATCCTCTTCCACATCATGTCCCAATGCTACAGAATCATTCAAGTTATAAGATTTGTTATAAACAAACGTATATTCAACATAAGATGAAAAATCGGATTCGGTAGTTGCATCAGCCAAAATATCAGTAGGAACTTTAACTGCATCTTTTGTATGCACAAAACTCAAATCAGCCGGAGTCCATTTTTCAGCTTTGAAGTTGAAATAATCAGAGGCTGTTGTATAACCGTTAATTGTTACATCCAAAGAAGAAGCGTAAGGTTTATCAACTTCAATGTTTTCGGAAATCATATTTACACTCAAGATACCTTGTCGGTTATCCACCCATTTTGCACTACCTTCTACATATTTCAGTGCAGGAACAAGTGCTCTGGTTTTGTATGTATCGGTAAATGCAAATACAGCTTTACCCAGATCCAGTGTAGTAGGCCATACTTGAAAGTAGCAACTGAAGCACTGGTTGCCAATAATTCCGCTTCAGGATCATTGGACGACATCAACCCGATTGATTTTACAAAATCTTCTTTATCATTAGCAGCTTGTCTTCTGTAAATAATGCTTTGCAAACCATTATAGGCAGAACCTTCTGCCAACATTTTATATTCTTTACCGTCAAGAGTGATGACGTACAAACCATCTACCTCATTTATAACAATAGAAGGAACTTTAGTATCAGTTTTCAAGCTTGTTACCACATCACCGATAACGATATACCCATCTTTATTAATAGACACGTTAGCTGATGCATCCTGACCTGGTTCGCCAGGCTTACCAGGTTCACCTTGTTCCCCCTTCTTCCCAGTAGCATTAACTTTATTTCCATCTGCATCTAAAACATACTCATAGGTTTTGCCATCATCAGTACTTACCTGCCAATAGTTGTCACTTGATACTTTAAATTTAGGAATGACCGTTTCACCATTTAATCCCGCTGTCCGTTCTCTCCATCTTTACCATTGGTGATAGTCAATTTAGAACCATCAGAAAGAGACAATTCATAACCATTTGCTACAGGAGTATAGCTGACAATAAATTTACCGGCTTTCATTGCAGCTTCCACCTCTTCAATTTTACTCTTATTGGCGTCGACCTGCTGTTGCAAACCATCTATATCATCATCGTAGTCTTTGCATCCTACGTAGCTGATAGCAGAAAGCGCCAGCGCCCCGAAGAGCATCACTTTTACAAACTTTTTCTTCATAACTACTTAAAAATTACATTAATAATATATTATTAAACACTAAGTTTCAATAATAGCATACCTGTTACTTTGTAGGTAACGGGAAAACCTTTGTCCCTGCTCTTTTTGAGTAGTCAATACTAGAAAATGATATAATATACAATGAAACTTTTTAACCCCTACTTCGAGAAAGAGGTAGAGGGAGGGAAATCTTATGCAAAATTTAGAGGTTAACATACCCTAGTACAAAGAATCCACGTGTTTTATCTATTTATGTTCTTCTTTTGAGTGCTTTAATGGAAAAATGTGCGATTTCGTTTGGTTGTTTTAAGAAATATGCTCATATTTGCACCGGTATTTATTCCCGTTACCTACAAAGTAACAGGCTTATTTTCAGCAAATTGCATTCCGAACTGAATACCGGATAAAATCAATAACCCGTTTATTTGCTTCATCTATTTTCTTATTCTGAAAAGGCTTCAGATAAGTTTCCGTCACCGTAATGGACGAGTGCCCCATCGCTTCGGAAATGATGCCCGGATGAATTTCACAATAATACGCTGTTGTAGCCCATGTATGACGGGCAGTGTATGAACTCAATTTATCACCCAGTCCCAACAATTCACCCAACAACATTAATTGTCGGTTAAATGTGCGCAATGCTAACTGATACTCTCGATATGCCTCTTTTGTTCCTTCACGACTTTTCAACAATGAGAAAAGGTATGGAGAAGAAGGGTCACAATTCATGTGCTTCTTCACCAAAAGCATTGCCTCCGGAGTCAATGTCACCGACAATGTACGCCCCGTCTTACGCCTACGATAAGTAATCACATTATCATGCAAATCACTCTTACGCAAATATGCGAGATCGACAAAAGGTAAACCACGAAGTAAAAACATCAGAGTAAATAGCTCTTGTGTACATCGCAAAGCCGGAGTTGCAACCGATGAATGTAATTTTGCAAATACCTTTTTTATGTCTTCCTCACATAAAGCTCGCTTACGATCAGCGCGAGTACCGGTATAAACCGAATGAAATAAGTTCGGCACATAAGGTGCTTTTCGAAGATCGACTGCACGGTTATATACTGCACGAAATGTACGCAAATAAGTTGAAACTGTGTTCCAACTACAACCACGGCTACGAAGATGTATTTCGAAACCTTTCAACCATCCCGGAGTTACTTTATCAAAAGTGAAATCTCCTTTCCCACAATAAACAATAATGGCATTGAGACTGCTACGATATACGTGAGCCGTCCCAAAGTTTCCCCCCATTTGTAGCCCGTTAGCCACTTGCCTCATAAATGCTACTACTTTTAACATATTACTATTACTTAATTTAATTACACAATAAACATACAGGTATTTTTAAGAACAAGCAAACCTGTAAGTTACAAATAACAATAATAATAACAATGTTGTTTCTTGGAAGTAAATGAAAGGAGCGATGAGGTAAAACTAAGACAAAAAAGACGGGGATGTGCCAAGATTGGCACATCCCCGTACAATATAAATCAATTCTGTTATTATTTCTTCAGAATATCCATTGTATCGGATGCAATCAACAGTTCTTCATCCGTCGGAATCACTACTACTTTCACTTTAGAAGCAGGAGTAGAAATAATTGCTTCCTCACCACGAACTTTAGCATTCACATCGTTGTCAAGCTCGATACCCATGAATTCCATATCCTTACAAACTTCACGGCGACATTCCATCTGATTTTCACCTACACCACCTGTAAACAGAATGATATCTACACCGCCCAATGCAGCAGCATAAGCACCGATGTATTTCTTGATACGATAATAATACATCTTCTCTGCAAGGATAGCTTTCTCATTGCCAGCTGCACAAGCAGCCAAAAGTTCGCGCATATCGCTTGATACACCTGAAATACCGAGTACACCGCTCTTCTTGTTCAACAAGTTGGAAACACCTGTAGTATTCAAGCCTTCTTTTTCCATGATAAATGTCACTGCACCGGCGTCAATGTCACCGCTGCGAGTACCCATCATCAAGCCTTCCAATGGAGTCAAGCCATAGTGGTATCCATACATTTACCATCTTTGATAGCGGCGATAGAACCACCGTTACCAATATGGCAAGTGATAATCTTCTGTCCCACTGGATTCACGCCAGGAATTCGCATACACGTTTTGACACGTAACGATGAGAAGTTCCGTGGAAGCCATAACGACGCACACCATACTTTTCATACAGTTCGTGAGGAATAGCATACATGTAAGCATAATCCGGCATGGTCTGATGGAAAGCCGTATCGAATACACCTACCTGCGGAATGTTAGGAAGAATAGCAGAAACTGCATTCACACCTTTCAGGTTAGCAGGGTTGTGAAGCGGAGCCAGATCATTGCAAGCTGCAAATGCCTCCAATACTTCCTTGTTCAGCAATACAGATTCGCTGAAACGTTCGCCTCCGTGCACCATACGGTGACCTACCGCATTAATCTCATCCAGAGATTTGATAGCACCATATTCAGGGTGAATCAATGTATTCAGGATAAACTCTACTCCTACTGTATGTTCAGGAATATCTTTTTCCAATACTTTCTTTTCGCCGTTCGGCAAAGTCAGTTTCAAGAAAGATCCTTTCAGACCGATTTTTTCGATACCACCTTGTGCAATCACTTCTTTGCTGGTCATATCGAACAATTTATATTTAATAGATGAACTTCCGCAGTTCAATACCAGAATTTTCATGTCGTTGTCGATTTAATACTTACTACTTTATGCCTAATACTTATTTATTTGCCTTTGCTGCAATAGCCTGATTAGCAGTGATAGCAATCATGCGATATACATCTTCGATAGACAACCACGAGACAAGTCGTTTACCGGACAAGCGATACCCTGAAGAATCGGACCGACAGCGTCAGCATGTCCCAGACGTTGAACTAACTTATAAGAGATATTACCAACTTCCAGACTCGGAACAATCAATACGTTTGCTTCGCCAGCCACAGGAGAACCCGGAGCCTTGCTTGCACCGACTTCCGGAACAAGAGCAGCATCAGCCTGCATTTCACCATCCAGATCAAGCGTAGGAGCCATCTCCTTTGCAATCTTAGTAGCTTCTACCACTTTATCCACTACTTCATGTTTAGCAGAGCCTTTGGTAGAGAAACTCAACATAGCTACTTTCGGATTTTCGATACCGGCAACCGCCTTGGCAGTCTGCGCTGTACAAACTGCAATCTGCGCCAATTGGTTAGCATCAGGAACCGGGGTTACGGCCACATCACCCATGACCAAAATTCCATTCTTTCCATATTCGGGAGCATGAGTCAGGAGCAACATAGCACCAGATACGCAAGTGATTCCCGGAGCAGTCTTGATAATCTGCAAAGCAGGACGCAATACATTACCAGTAGTGTTGCGGGCACCAGCCAACTGACCGTCAGCATCACCGCTCTTAATCATTAAACAACCATAGAACAAAGGATCGCTCGTCAATTTGCGGGCTTCTTCGATAGTCATCCCCTTCTTTTTACGAAGTTCACACAACAACTGCGCATATTCTTCGTGTTTCGGAGAAGTTTCAGGATCAATGATAGTAGCTTTACCGATGTTTCCCAATCCCCATTTTGTAGCAAGTTCATTAATTTCTGCCGGTTTACCCAGTAAAATTAGATCGGCTACTTCGTCTGTCAAAATCATATTGGCAGCTTTCAATGTGCGTTCTTCAGTTCCTTCCGGAAGAACAATACGTTGGCGATTTGCTTTCGCACGCGCCACGATTTGGTTGATTAAATTGAGCATAGATATATTGAATATTATTATAAAACGTCCTTACAATTTGTAATTGGCGGTGCAAAAGTACTCAATTTTGCAATATCCACATTACAATTTCGGCTATATTTCTCTCCCAAGTCTAAAATATTATAATATTTAACACTGTACTCCTATTTTTCATACCTTTGCAGCGTTTTCAAACAAAATCAATAGGTTATTAGTATATGATACGTCAGTGCGCCATTTTATTTGGCTGTTTGGCTTTGGGTGAATTAATAGTTTATCTTACGGGTATCAAGCTCCCCTCCAGCATCATCGGTATGCTGCTGCTCACCCTCTTTTTAAAATTAGGTTGGATTAAATTACACTGGGTACAGGGATTGTCCGACTTTCTGGTTGCCAACTTAGGATTCTTTTTCGTTCCGCCCGGTGTGGCTCTTATGCTGTACTTTGACGTCATTGCGGCAGAGTTCTGGCCGATAGTGACAGCGACCATTGTCAGCACCGCGCTTGTACTTGTCGTTACGGGATGGGTGCACCAAATCGTCCGCAAGTTCAGGCTGGCACGTCAGATCAAACTGGCACGCAAACTTCATCTGTCAGATTTCCATCTGCCGGAGAAACTACACCTTAAAGATAAAATCAACTTAACGAATAAAGACAAATGAGCTTCTTAGAAAATAATTTCTTCCTGCTGGCCATTACCTTCGGGATTTTCTTCTTTGCCAAACTACTTCAGAAGAAAACAGGACTGGTATTATTAAATCCTATATTGCTGACCATCGCACTATTAATCATCTTCCTTAAAATGACCAATATCTCTTATGAGACATATAATAAAGGAGGACATCTGATCGAATTCTGGCTACGCCCGGCCGTTGTGGCTTTAGGCGTACCTTTATATCTCCAACTGGAAATGATAAAAAAGCAGTTATTGCCTATTCTACTGTCTCAACTGGCAGGCTGCATCGTCGGAGTTATTTCAGTAGTACTGATTGCGAATTCATGGGAGCCTCACAAGAGGTAATCCTGTCACTGGCTCCGAAATCGGTTACGACCCCGATTGCGATGGAAGTAACCAAAGCTATCGGCGGTATTCCGTCACTAACGGCGGCAGTTGTTGTAGCAGTAGGTTTATTAGGGGCTATCTGTGGCTTTAAGACAATGAAAATCATGCGTGTAGGCAGTCCGATCGCCCAAGGGCTTTCGATGGGAACAGCCGCTCATGCCGTCGGAACCTCCACTGCAATGGATATCAGCAGCAAATATGGAGCATACGCCAGCCTGGGACTGACGCTAAATGGAATATTCACTGCACTGCTAACACCTACTATCCTTCGATTATTAGGTATTTTGTAAAAACAAAATCTCTTGATTTTCCGTTATATAAAGAGTTAAACGCAAAAAGCAATCTTATGATTCCATTTAAAGATGTCACGTTAGCAGACAGAGACACAATCACCTCATTCACGATGAAAAGTGATCGCCGCAATTGCGATCTTTCATTCTCCAATCTTTGTAGTTGGAGGTTCTTATATGATACCCAATTTGCAGTGGTCGACAACTTTCTGGTGTTCAAGTTCTGGGCGGGAGAACAACTCGCTTATATGATGCCCGTAGGCACAGGAGATTTGAAAGCAGTATTGTGGGAACTGATAGAAGATGCCCGCAAAGAGAACCAGCATTTCTGTATGTTGGGAGTGTGCAGTAATATGCGTGCTGATCTCGAAGCTATCCTTCCGGGACAGTTCACATTTACAGAAGACCGCGACTATGCGGATTATATCTATTTGAGAAGTGATCTTTCAACACTGAAGGGTAAGAAATTCCAAGCGAAAAGAAATCATATCAACCGGTTCCGCAACACTTATCCGGATTATGAATATACACCGATCACTCCGGACCGCATTCAGGAATGTCTGGATCTGGAAGCAGAATGGTGTAAAGTGAATCACTGCGACCAGCAGGAAGGGACGGGCAATGAACGTCGTGCTCTGATTTATGCCCTCCACAACTTCGAAGCACTCGGACTGACGGGTGGAATTCTTCATGTGAACGGTAAAATCGTAGCATTTACATTCGGTATGCCTATCAATCATGAAACGTTCGGCGTGCATGTAGAAAAAGCGGATACCAGCATTGAAGGCGCGTATGCTATGATTAATTATGAATTTGCCAACCGGATTCCCGAACAATATATCTATATCAACCGGGAAGAGGATTTAGGTCTCGAAGGTTTGCGCAAGCCAAATTGTCTTACCAACCGGTGACGATTCTGGAAAAATACATGGCTTGTCTCAAAGAGCATCCCATGAATATGGTTAAATGGTAAACTCTTTATAAATATGATGATAAAGGAGCAAGTAAAAGCATTGTGGAAAGTCTGTTTTGACGATAGTGAAGAATTCGTCGAGATGTACTTCAGACTACGCTATAAGACAGAGGTGAACGTTGCCATCAAAAGTGGTGATGAGGTAATCTCTGCCCTTCAAATGCTTCCTTATCCGATGACTTTTGGTGGAGAGACTGTACAGACCTCCTATATTTCAGGAGCCTGTACGCATCCCGATTTTCGAAGCAAAGGAGTCATGCGCGAGCTTTATCACAGTCTTTCGCCCGGATGTTACGGAATGGAGTACACTTCAGCACATTAATACCGGCAGAACCCTGGTTGTTTGATTATTATGCCCGTATGGGATATGCTTCGGTATTCAAGTATTCAACTAAAGAGATCGTTTTGCCCGAGTTTATCCCTTCTAAAGAGATAGCGGTCAGTGTTGTTTCAGAATTTCAGGAGGAGGTCTATTCCTATTTGAATAAGAAACTTTCCGAACGGGCTTGCTGTATTCAGCACACATCGGAAGACTTTCAGGTTATTATGACCGATCTTGCCATTAGTGGAGGTTATTTATTTGTAGCCAGACAGGAAAACGAAATCAAAGGAATAACCATTATATATAAAGGAGACAAACATATCATTATCAATGAGCTTTGCGCTGATGATAAAGATGTGGAATATAGTTTATTGTATGCGATCAGCAGCACACCGGCTGCAAGCGCATGGTTCAACTACTGCCTCCTGAAGATAAACAGTCTCAACATCCGCTAGGCATGGCACGTATCATCAATGCCAAAGAAGTGCTGCAAATCTATGCCGCGGCTTTTCCTGAAGATGAAATGCAGCTGGAATTATCGGACAAACAATTGTCTGTAAACAACGGCTATTATTACCTGTGCAAAGGAAAGTGTATGTATAATACCGAGCGACTGCCCGGTGCACATATACAAATGAATATTAGCGAATTAACCAATAGAATACTTCAGCCGTTAAAGCCATATATGAGCTTGATGCTGAATTAAATTTTAGGCACGGATTACACGGATTACGCTGTTGACTTATATTAAGGCATGCCTCTAAGAGCTGTGAAACCCGTGTAATCCGTGCCTGTATTTATTTATTCAAATAACGAACCCGTTCACAGGCTGCCAATAGAAACGCACCTACTCCAAAATTCGAAGTTGAGTTTGCGTCTACCACCTGACCGGGTATCGCTTTCTCACCAATCGGTTGCACATAACCAATCTTGCCATCAGGCTGCAAAGCAACTGTTGAGAGATATTTCCATGCTTTTTCAACCACCGGCTGATATTCTGCAGCATCCAGAAAACCGTTATTGATTCCCCATTGTAAACCATAGGTAAAGAAAGCCGTTCCACTGGTTTCCGGTCCCGGTGCATGCAATGGATCGAGCATACTGCGTGTCCAGTAACCTTCCGGCTGTTGACAAGCAGCAACCGACTTAGCAGGGTACGGAAACGATCTATATATTCCGGACGATACTTATCTGTTTCAGGAAGTTCTTTCAAGACTTTTGCCAATCCGGCCAATACCCAGCCGTCTCCACGTGCCCAAAAATCCTTTTTGCCGTTCACACTTTTGTGTTTAGGATACACGTATTTTCCATCCCGGTAATAAAGTCCGGCCTCTTCATCATACATAATACTATCAGCATAGGCGAGGTATTCATGCAGTTTCTCCAAATAGAGCGGATTCTTAGTAATGTTATACATCTTTGTCATGACCGGCATGACCATATATAAGCCATCTGCCCACCACCAATAATCATGATTGGGGGTACTCATCTGATATTCCATCACTTCGCGGGCACGGGCAATTTTCTGTGTATCCGGTTCCATATTATAGAGATCGGCATACGTCTGAAAACAAATCTGATAGTCACCGAAAAGCACATAATCATCACTTTCACCGTAACTGTACTTCCAGTTTTCCTTATGATCTGATTTTGCCCCTTTCCATTCATTATGTTCCGCCCAAGCTTTCGAGTATTCCAAATACTCCGGCTGCTTAGTCAAAAAATAAGCTTCCATATTTCCGGTGTGATAGGCGGCATTATCCCAAAAAGAACGTCCGTGTTCCGGATGATTCGTCTGCCAATAATTATTCACTTTATGAATAGTGTTTATCACTTCTTCAGCAAAAGCATCCTTCTTATCCGTACAACTTGCACAGATTGCACCGCCTAGAAAGAGTGCAGAAAAAAGAGTTGCATATAGTTTCTTCATATCTTTATTTATTTGTATCCATATTCGTTTCCAATACATATATCATTTGAGGCTCAATTTCCGCTGTGCGTTCACCGTCTCCCTGACGGGTGTGTTGTACAAAGAGATGCAGTTTCCGCTGCTTTTTCCAAAGTTCCGTATCATGAGAGGTTCCCAGGCATCCACCGAAAAATCCGTCAGATCCGTTATCGTCCACTTACTCGTACCCACATCAGTCGCATGTGCCATCGACACACGGCTTCCCCGTTCTTCGTCACGGAAAATATAAAAGACTTCTCCACCTTCTACCACAATACGCGGACGGGCAATAGGGATCATTTTCGTACCTCCACCCTTCAAGGTAAAAGGTGTCTGGCGATCGGTTATCTGCCGTTGATGCCACATCTTCCCGTCATTCCAGACGATGCGGTATTGAGGAACATCACTATCGGGTTCCCGCCAATAAGTAGCTATATACGGATTTCCTCCTGCATCAGCACTCATGCTCGTCTGATTAATCAACTCACAGTTTTGAGGTAAACGACAGGCATACTCCGCATTGGACAATTTGATCGGGAGTTCATATCGTTCTCCACTCGTCTTATACCAAGTTACCCCATTATCAAAAGAACGGGCATAACAAATATCATGGTTTGTTTCCACATGCCAGTCTCGCGCCATACCCATGAAAGATGAATCGTCCTTTCTCATCAACATATAACTGCCAATAGGCATTCCGTTTATTTTCTCCGTCGATCAGTATATCCTGCACACGAGTCCATTTGTGTTCTTTCAGCGAATAACGGTTCATTACCAGATTTCCACGACCCGAAGAACCGGAGCGGTAAACAAACAATAAATCTCCTCCGGATAAAGGATAGAACTCCGGATAGGTGACATTTCCTTCGTCAACTCCGGTCATGGGCATTTTATCCCCCAGTTCCAAAGAACCGGGAGCAATGCTCCGGCAGTAATTCAATGGATGTCCGTGATGGTCAAAAGATACGTGCATGTATCCTTCTCCATCTATCATCATACTAATTATATTATGAGCATCCTTCACATTTCCCTGATATTGGGTGCGATGTAATGTCCATTGTTCCGAATCCAGTTTCCGCTTTCCAAGTACCAGATAGCCATCGTTATCGTAATAACTGATATATTGTTCATCACCGTGTGTAACCAGCGAATTATTCCGAAAGACCGTCGTATTGACCGAAGTACAGCTATACCCCTTTCCCACTTCAACCAAATGCTGGGAACAGGCAATAACGGGAACGAGCATTATTCCGCAAAGTAGTAGCAGTATCCGTTTCATATTTATTTTTTTATTTGTCAAAGATAGAAAGGTTCCATTTTTCATGCCAAGGGATAGTTATTTTCCCATCTTTTACCAACACAGGCAGCCATACATAACGGGAATCTTCCAAATCCTTCTTCTTCCAACGGTCGAACATGGCAATATATGCATTCTTCTTTCCGACAACAGGCTGGACATAAGTACTCTGGGCATAAAACGTTTTATCCGCATCCGGTCCCGTACAAGGATTTCCGATTGTCTTCCATGTTCCCATAATAGAATCGGCTACTGCGATCTCGCTATATTAGGATCCCAGCCAGTACAACCGGAACTCAACATATAATATTTACCATTATATTTAAATACTGCCGGAGCCTCTCTCGATTCTTTTACGAAATTGCGTGTAAAACGTCCGCTCGGTTTCAGATAATCATCAGTCAGAAGGCTGATATACATCGTTTCATTATTTTCTGAAGAATAAAACTGATAAGCACGTCCATCATCATCCACAAAAACAGTCTGATCGCGGCTCATCGCATTGTTCGGACGAAAACTTCCCTGATAAACGAACGGACCAACAGGAGAATCGGAAACTGCCACTCCGGCACAAGCCTTACTGTAATCAGCACTTTCCACATGGACCCACATTACAAATTTGCCCGTTTTCTTATTATAAACCACTTTCGGACGTTCCAATACTTTGGAGGGATGCAGGTCATGATTCGGATCGTCTTTAACTGCCGGAAGTACAATACCCTCAAATTTCCAATTCAGCAAGTCTTTAGAAGAGTAACAACCTACTCCGGTCACATCCGTACGATAACACTCCCACGTAGCCCAGTCAGGCAAAATGGTTTTCCCTTTCTTGTATTCGCCATACCAATAGTAAGTGCCATTATGATATAAAAGTCCACCACCATGGGCATTGATCGGATTCCCGTCCGTATCTTTCCAAACTTCACCGGGGATAAACTCCGTATACTTCTGTGCATGCACTGATACAGGCAGTAATGATATACAAACCACCCCTAATAATATAAACTTAATTATTCCACAATGTCTATTCATATTCATGATATTAAATAAGATTTCTTGTCTACAAAGATAGATGATACATAAAATATAAAGGTCTACTTATATGTCAAAAAAGGGCTAAAAACAATCATTCTCTATTAAATGTATGATATTATGGAGAATTTGTACTTCGAACTTAGTCCTCATTTATTATATAATACGATATAAACGAGGATTCCACTTATTAGCCCACTCCATAAAAGAGTTCGCTCGCTTTCAATCAAAGTCAATTCTCTGATCGAGCAAGTCATTTATATATACACATAAAACACCTTTCTTATATTCCATCCTCAAACGAACCTCCCCATATTTCTGCGGAGTATACCACTTGCCACCGGTTCCACGAGCCTGTGTTTTCCAACAATCCGATGTTCCCAATACATTTGTGCTGGTATATACCTTCCCTTTATATCTGATTTCAGGTTTCATCGTTTCTCCGTTTAGATAATATTCCAGATCACCGAGTTGCAACAAGCAACCTTGATAATTATCTGCGCCAAGAGTAATCGTCTGTTCCAGCACAAAAGGTTTTTCAGGATCAAATCGTATTTCTTTGCCGGATGCCGCTATCATCTTCTTCTTTTTTCTATCGGGGAATCCTTTGAAGTCGCAGGCTATTCCTGTAGAATAGCCTTGTGGATGTTGTAAACTGACAATCCAATCATAATAGTTGCCATACATCCAAGTCAGCCGCAATGGGGTACCCTCTGAAGCCGGTATCATATAAGGACGGACATTATTCAGTTGCGAGTCTTTTGTGACTGCTCCTTAGAAATAACCTCTCCATCTTCACTCATGATAAATCTTACAATCTCATACACCTTACCATATTTTCCCTCTACCGGTAATGAGCAATATACCTCATTAACATTCGACGGATCGATAGCCATACCGGCACTATAACACTTTTCTAAATTCGGCGTCTGATGAAAATGTCCACCGGCATTAATAAGAAAAGTCTTTTTCCACTCGTGTCCGTTCCATTTTGCATAGTAATAATCATGAGATTCTTTATTATCGCTGATACGTACCATTGCTATCACCGGATTTCCGTTCCTGTCCGAAGCTATTTGCCATACCCAGTCACGTTCAGAAGGATTATCCACTACCGTAGACGGTATTGTTTCGCATAATCACCTGTCTTGTTCACCTTAAATGTGCCGTCGGCAATAGTAGAAAGTACGGTTCCCCTGACATCAGTCAACTGCAATGTTTTGATATCGATATAATTAAAATAAAGGAAGTTGGGAAGTTCATTATCCGGATGTCCCGTGGTGTAAGTCAAATAAATCTTATCTTTCCCGTTAGACATGTATTTCGCATACGGACGGGCGCCGGTAGATTGTACGATTTGATACGGTCCCCATACTACATCCACCTCATCTTTGTCGTCCGGTAATGAAAGCTTGGCAATAGTCGGATGCCAACCGATTCCACGCCAGCATAAATAAATATGTTCAGGATCATCCGACAGAATAAACGGAGAAGGATAAGTCGTATTATTTTTTGTTTCAATCCTCTTTTCTTCACCTAAAGTAGTAATATCCCCCGGTATTCGGGAGACTCTGTAATAAAAACAAGGTTCATCCGTATGTCTTGAATAGAAAATCATGATTCTTTCATCGGGCAATACAAGAAAAGTGGGATTGTTATGATCGTCCGGCTGAAAATACGAACGGATCAAAACTTCTTCCTGTTCCTTCTTTTGAAAGTCATACTGCATCGCCTTTATATTACCATGAATATCGATGTAACCGATATATGTCTTATTTATAGTTCCCTCCTTGTTTTCATAATGCAAGGCTCTCGGATCGGCAAACCAACACCAAGCTCCTTCAGCTGCAACTTGATACCCACCGCCAGTAGGATTATTTTCTGCATTTTGGGCATTCAAATGAAAGCTACATAGATATAAAACGACAAAAATCCAAACAATCTTCTCTTTCATGATAGCAATATGTTTCTTAATTAAATATCAGTTACTTGAATGGGATTCATTACTCAAACGAAATAGTTTTTATTTCACCGTTTGATAAACAAACCGTCACCTGTTTCTTATCCTCTGACACATGGACAGATTTCACCGGTGTCAGCTCTTTTGAAGTAAAACCTCTTTTCTCATTCTTCTTCCATAATTGAAGTGTCACATATATTTTTCACCGGATAACTGATCGGAAACCATATTTAATGCACATTTCTCACTTACAGGATGCACTCCCTCCGGATATACCGTATATGTTTTCTCCCAACCTGTCAATGGTATCATTGCCAATTCATATTTTCCGTTAGAGAGTACCGGAATATTCTGTTTACCCACCTTACAACCTGTTTCCTTTATATCGGAATCCAGACGAGGCAGGGAATAATGTCCCAAACAAATCTCCGCCGGTTCTGAAACAGTCACCTTATCTACCCGCAGAATTCCATCCGGCAGCGGAACATCCGCCAACTGATACTTCACAGTGCTATCCGTTTCGAGCACAGCGTCACGACGATAAATTCCATTTTCGAAACTTTTGAACGTATACAACCGCAACACTTCCCATTCCCCTTTTTTATTCCTTGTTCCATAATTCATGGAAATCTCCCCATTCTTCCCATCTGCCATCCAGGGGAACTCTGTATGGTAAGCCAGTTTATTATAATTTTCGGTACTGCGGAATTTCTGCCAATCTTTTGCCACAGTCTCATGACACCATGAACGCATTTCAGATCCGCCACAATTCGGGTAATTGGTTATCAATAGATTAGTTCCCTGCTGGAACTTATTATACACTTCCCCTTTTTTCAGTTCTTTCTCCCAAGGACCGTTATTCTCTGTAGCCGACCAATAGTTAGAGTTTTCCGGCAACAACAAACTAAGAAAAGCTTTTCCGCACCAATAAACACTACCCCGGCAACTATAAATCTGAACAGCAGGAGCAAAAGGTCCGTAGAAACCCATTGTCGGAACACCATCTTCCAGAAATTCCGGACGTTCTAAAAATTGCAACAACGTAGAAGAAGCTATCCTTCTCATCCATCCATAATTCACATTACCACTTTTGTCATATTCATACAAAGACAAAGGAGCAGTAACGGCAAAACGATAACAAATACTCCGTCCCCACATATTCATCCTGCCATCACGGCTGAACAGAAATGGATAATTATCAACCATGTCATGCTGATTTTCCATAAACTGCCTTGCATATTGAGGGTATTGTTTCTTCCCGAACATTTCCGCCCAAATAGGTCCGTAAGTCTGATAAGCCCACGCACTATAATAGTCATAAGCCGGAGCGTCATTGTACCAGCCTTCGCCCCGATAGCGTGCGAGAAGTTTTTGCAGGTTCGACTCCAGATAGCTTTCATTCACGGCATATCCCTGATCTTTCAGAAAACTCAAGATAAAGACATTGAAAAACATCCAGTTGGAACCAATAGTCGGTCCCTCTCCATAACTCAACATGGTAGCAGCCAGTGAATCTTTCTGTTTCTTAGTGAGAGGATTCCATAACACTTCCTGTGCAGCTTTCATCGAGATTGCCAAAGAGCCCAGTTCCAACAATGTCTGACTGGGACCTCCCGTACGATGCGGAATATAGCTCCTACTTTCAGGGTTAGAGATATTTATCAGTTGATAACGATAATAGTCTGCCACTTTTATCCCGTTCATCTCCAGTTCTGGATTATCTTTCAAAAGAGGAGCAGCTACAAATAGAGTCCGTGCCAGACCTTCCAGCTTTGCTACCGGAATTTCTCCCGTATTTCTCGGATATGTTTTATCCAGCTGTTTCGGAAAATACATTTGATCGTCTAATGTATGTATATAGTTAAATGCACCTTTTAATAAATACTCGCCTGCCTGTATCCAGTGCTGACGAGTCATTCCCGTATAAGGGCTTTTCTGATAATCCGGCTGCCAGACGGTGAATATGTTTTCCTGCGCAAAGACCACAGAGAGTTTTAATGATAAAATAGCAAACAATAAAAATAATGCAAATCTTGCTTTCATGGTAATGATATGTTTATAATGTCAGATTCATCGCAAAAGTAAAGCTTTATATACAAACATTCGTCTGAATATCATTCATAAAAGCCCAAAATTAAGTCAAAATGCCACTTTTTATCAGCTGAATGATAAATAACTGCCTTTAACAGATAGAAAAGTCGTGCTTCATAAGCCGACTTTTTTTATCTTTGTAATCTTGAAACATAGCCATGACTACCAATAGTTTGAGAAACATACGGATTCTGCTCTGCTTATTTTTCTGTTTCAGGATGACACCGTTCATATATGCCGGTGAATTCCTGTTCACCACCATCAATGCGTCGCAAGGATTGAGTGATAACCAAATACGTTATATCCTCCAGTTGCCCGACGGAAGAATGGTATTCACCACCAGCGGTAATGTAATCTATACGACGGTGTACATTTCAGCTATCTTCACCGCACCACGGAATACGTATATCCATTAAACCAATATAACGGGCATTACCGCATTTACCAGAGTGGGGATTCTCTGTTATGGATTAAAGATACTCACAAACTGATGTGCATTGACCTGTACAGAGAGGAATACATTCCTGATTTAGATGCTTACTTTAAGAACAGAGAGATACAAGCCCCCGTAGAAGACCTTTTTGTAGACGATTCAGGACACATCTGGCTACTCATAGCTAACGAATTACTGGAATTAAACAACAAGACCCGTATAACCTTGCCCGGCAAGTATTCCGGAAAATTGCAGGACCTGAATGCCGACAGTACCTCCCTATATTTATTCTATGACACAGGCGAAGTGTCCTGTTACCACATAGCCGACCAAAAAACCGTATACAACATAGCCGCTTATCCTGCATCCGAACAGGCTGAATATCAAAATACTTCTCTCGTCGTCAAAAGTGCAGACGGCTTCTATCAACTACGCAACGGGCGTAAAGGCGGTTTATTCTATTTCAATAGCCACAAGCGCACATGGAAAAAACTCTTCGAACAGAACTATACTCTCAACACCCTTATCATTACCCCTAATGGTGAGAAAGCCTATATCAGTTGCGTTCACGGGTTTTGGATGATTGACCTCCACACAGGAACACAAAAATACATCCCCCTATTGGAAACCGGAAACGGACAGATTGTCTCTACCGAAATCAGCACTATCTTTCAAGACCGACAAGGAGGGTTATGGCTCGGAACTTTCAATCGGGGATTATTATATCATCACCCGTCCATGCATAAACTGACTCATATAGGTCGCAATGCATTTCCCGTCTCTCCGGAAGAAGAAATCAATATTGAATCTTTCGCCGAAGATAAAGATGGAAATATCTATCTGAAAGCTCATTCCCGAATTTATCGACTGACAGCTAATGAACAAAAATCCCATGTATTGAAGCCGGCAGCTATCCCTACAAATTCTCCTGAAATCCAGAATCGGTTGAACCCCAACAAGAACCATCATTCAGAAATAAAGTATACAATACATTATATACCGACACACGCGGATGGACATGGGCAGGAACTCCTGACGGACTGGAACTTTTTACCAGCGAAAACGACTCTGCCCCACGTATCTTCTATCGTGAAAACGGATTGAGCAATAACTTTATCCAGGGCATTATTGAGGACAAATATCGAGACATCTGGGTAACGACCAGTAACGGCGTCACACGCATCCACATAAATCCGGAGAATAAGAACATCAGTTTCACCCGGTTCAATCAGTTGGACGGTGCTTTGGACGGCGAATACATAAAAGATGCCGTATTCAGTTCTTCCGACGGTACTCTCTATCTGGGTGGTATTGATGGCTTTAGCATATTCCATCCCGACAAGGACTCCATTCATCCGATGCTTCCTGATCCGCCGGTTTTCACAGCCTTACGCTTGTATGGAGAGAAAGTGAATACTGGAAAAGAATATGGCAACCGCATCATCCTGTCCAAGCTGCTCCTTATACAACCGAAATCGAACTGGACTATAACCAAAACTTCCTGACTTTCGAATTTTCGGCATTGAATTATATCAATCATGAACGCACATACTACCGTTATCAACTGGAAGGTATCGACCGCAATGGATGAGTACATTTGCAGGAAGACAGGGAAATGCGACTGTAGGGAAAGGTCTTCTTCAAGCTGTTTACACCAATTTACCACCGGGAGATTATACATTCAAAGTCATGGCCTCGGACAATCCTCTTCAGTGGAACGGCAAAGTGACAGCAATAAAATTAACCATCCATGCACCGTGGTGGAAAACAACCACGGCTTATATCCTGTATGCAGTCATTTTATTACTGATTGCTTTCACCGGTAGCGATTGTATATCTATTGGAGCAGAAAGGAAATGGAACGCAAGCATAAAGAAGAGATTCTATTACTCCGTATCCGCAACCTGATCGAACAAAATAATTCTCTAACCTGTGGCATAGAAGAAACGTCTCCCGACCATCAGCAACAGGACACAGAAGAATCTGCATTTCTGGCACAAGCCATCAAACTGGTGGAACAGAATCTGCACGTCAATGGCTATTCGGTGGAGCAACTAAGCCGCGACCTCTGTATGGAGCGAACGGGATTATACCGCAAACTGGTGACTATGCTCGATCAGTCTCCCAGCCTCTTTATCCGTAACATTCGTCTGCAACGGGCAGCACAACTGATAACAGAGGGCAAGCTAAGTATTACAGAAATTGCGGAACACACAGGTTTTAGCAGTTCCAGTTATTTAAGCAAATGTTTTCAGGAAATGTATGGATGCCGCCCGTCAGAATATGCCGAAAAAGCGAAGAAATCAACGTGATTACTGTTTGTTTCAACCTGATTGTTGTCCGTTTTGCTTGCCTCTGCCCTACTTTTGCTGCATCATAAAGTACTTAAAAACCATGAAAATGAATCTTATTAGAAAAGCCGGTTTCTTGCTTGTATGTGCAACAATGGTTGCAGCAGGCAATGGTACAGCACAAAATGTACAGCGTACCTCACAAGGCATCAAGTGTGCCACACAGGGATGGATGTCAACGTAGAGTTTTATTCACCCTCCATTGTCAGGTTTATAAGACGCCCAGTCAGAAATCTTGCAATAAAGAAAGTCTGGTCATTGTCAAAACGCCCGAGTCGACTCCTGTTTCTTTCGGTGAAAAGGGGAAAAATGTGACATTAAGCAGCCGTCTTATCCAAGTGGAAGTGAACCCGGAGACTGGTGGTATCCATTTTTTCGATTCGTCCGGGCAACGTCTGTTGACGGACAAGGATTACGGAACACAATTCACTCCTTTCAATGATGCAGGTGTTCCGTCTTTCAATGTCCGCCAGGCCTTTTTGCTGGATAAAGACGAAGTAATCTACGGTTTGGGACAGCAGCAGACGGGTAAAGTGAACCAACGCAATCAGAAACTGTTTCTCCGCAATCAAAATATGAGTATCTGCATTCCATTCATTCATTCCGTCAAGGGATATGCCCTTTATTGGGATAATTACTCTCCTACTACTTTCCTCGACAATCCGCAAGAGATGTCGTTCGACTCGGAAGTAGGCGATTGCGCTGATTATTATTTCATTTACGGCGGCAATGCGGACGGTGTAATAGCCGGAGTGCGCGAGCTGACCGGTCAGGCCCCGCTCTATCCGCTCTGGACACTGGGATTCTGGCAATGCCGCGAACGCTATAAAAGTCCGGACGAACTCTGCGAAGTAGTAGATAAGTACCGTGAACTGAAAGTACCACTGGACGGTATCATCCAAGACTGGCAATATTGGGGATGCAACGAAAACTGGAACTCGATGAAATTCCAAAACCCACGCTATATCAACAAAATGGGTGATCCGGAATACATGAAATTCCTCCCGAACGGAGAAGACAGAAATGCTAATTATGGAACGCCACGCATCAAAAGTCCGAAAGAAATGATCGACTATGTACATAAACAGAATGCACATATCATGATTTCAGTATGGGCCTCGTTCGGTCCGTGGACAGAGATGTACCAGAAAATGGATAGCCTGAAAGCATTGCTTCACTTCGAGACATGGCCTCCCAAAGCCGGAGTAAAACCTTACGACCCGTTCAATCCGACAGCACGCGATATGTATTGGGCAGAAATGAAAAAGAACATCTTCGATCTCGGTATGGATGGTTGGTGGCTCGACTCTACCGAGCCGGATCATCTGGAAATCAAGGACAAAGATTTCGATACCCCCACTTATCTGGGTTCATTCCGCAGAGTGCACAACGCTTTTCCTTTGATGTCCAACAAGGGTGTATACGAACATCAACGTGCCACCACTTCCGACAAGCGGGTATTCCTGCTCACACGTTCGTCTTTCCTAGGACAGCAACGTTATGCGTCACATTCATGGAGCGGCGATGTAGTCTCCACCTGGGAAGTGATGAAGAAACAACTGGCGGCAGGACTAAATTACTCACTATGCGGCATACCATACTGGAATACCGACCTAGGCGGATTCTTCGCATGGAAATACAACAATAATGTACACAATATCGCTTATCATGAATTGCACGTGCGCTGGTATCAGTGGGGAGCATTCCAGCCAATCATGCGTTCACACAATTCCAGTCCGGTAGCTGTGGAAATATACCAGTTCGGCAAGAAAGGAGACTGGGCTTATGACGCACTCGAAAAATATACTCACCTGCGCTATCGCCTTTTGCCCTATCTCTACAGCACTTCATGGGAAGTTACCAACAAAGCGGGCAGTATCATCCGACCACTCATGATGGATTTTCCTAAAGATAAGAAAGTACTCGAGATGGATACAGAGTATATGTTTGGCCGTAATTTCCTTGTCCGCCCCGTAACTGATTCGCTTTATACATGGCAGGACGACAAACAGAACGGCTATCAGAAGAATATGAATAAGATAGGAAAGACAGATGTTTATCTACCCGCAGGTGCCCAATGGATTGATTTCTGGACCGGGAAAAGCCTGAAAGGCGGACAAACCATCCAGCGTGAAGTGCCTATCGACATCATGCCTGTCTATGTCCGTGCTGGTTCTATCCTACCCTGGGGACCGGCTGTACAATATTCCACCGAAAAGAAATGGGATAATCTGACACTTCGCATTTATCCGGGCGCCGACGCTGAATTTACTCTTTACGAAGATGAGTTCGACAACTACAATTACGAAAAGGGAGCATACACTACCATTGCCATGAAATGGAATGATAAAGACCGTACCCTGACGATTAACGACCGGCAAGGTAACTACAAAGGAATGCTGAAAAATCGTAAATTCAACATTATCATTGTAGAACCGGGAAAAGGTTGTGGTGACGGTGATGCTACGACATTCGATCAATCTGTTTCTTATAGGGGAAAGAGAGTAGACTTAAAATTATAAAGTTTCAACTTTATTCCCACCATCTCACACTGGGGAAATAAACAGTAACCAATCGGTAAATTTCCCTCTAACACCTGTTTTTCAATTTTACAAGTACAGCCTTCACCCTTCACAATGCCCTATTCATCGGCATTAGCGGGTGAAGGCTGCTCTTTCATCCGCCTTTCACCCTCCGTTTTCTTAACCCTGTATAATTCTTCTCCACCTGTTACTTCTAAAAACATATCTAACCTGTTTCCCACTCATTACTAACTAACTTCTTTTTCATTAATAACAAACTTCTTTTGATTACTGGTAAACTTCTTATTACCAGTATGTAAACTTGTTTTTCATTAAATGCAATTTATAATTGCAAGTTGCGTTTATAAAAACAAAAGCTTTGATTATATAAATGCAAGTTTCATTTATATAATCAAAGCTTGCATTTATAGTTTTCTTATGATGCAAAGAAAGTTTGGTTCCTATACAAAGGAAGTTTATCCCTTATAGAAAAGAAGTTTTCCTATAATAGTCTGGAAGCTATCTGCTAACACTTCTTCTGCCAACTATAGATAAAAGATTTAGCAGACTAGACAATCTGTGAAAACCAGGGTAGAAAGGTGAAAGGAAAGTGAAAGCCTGCCCTTCACCCGCTAATGCCGATGAATAGGGCATTGTGAAAGGTGAAGGGTATTTTCTTGAATTTCCATAAGATCCCGCAACGATTCAAAACGGAACTTTCCGGGAACTATCGTTTCAAATAAGTCTTCTAAAACGAATGTACTCTTCCTTCAACAATGGCAAATCTATACAGAGAGAAATTATCAATCAGCCATTATCTTCACATCAGGCGACGGAACACGGAACCAATACTCCACCCATCGTTTTTCTTTATCGGGCATTGAGAACGATAACTTAATCAGATTGTCGTGGAGACGTTCAACACTAATTTCATTCTCTGTTCCCGGAACGAAAACAGGATCGGACGATTTTCCCAATATCTCGACATACACGCTGTCTGAAGGCAAACGATACTCTCCCTGGGAAAATATAATGGCATTCGATTTCGCATCCCTGCCACGTGTCATGATGTTTATAAATGTTTTATCGGCAGAAATTACTTTTAAGACCGGTAATAATGCAATCCGAAAATCATGTGCACCGGGCTGCACAAGACAGCTTTGCCATACTCCCTCCAGACTCTTATTAGTGACTTCCTGACCGCTAGGGACAGTAAGTTCAGGAATATTCATATTCGGAGTATTGCCATTTTGCTTTTTCGACAGGCTAAACATTACAGGAATAGTGAAACGCACTTTGACAGCCTTGCCATCCGCCATTCCGGGTGACCATTTAGGCATTGTTTTCACCACGCGCAAAGCCTCTTCATCCAACAGCGGATCAACTCCTCTCACTACCTTTCCCTGTCCCGGTGTTCCATCTTCCATCACTACGAACTGGATAATCACCCGACCGGAAACTCCTTTCTTCTGGGCTTCGACAGGGTATTTTACGTTAGTTGCCAAGTATTTCATCATGGCTTGCATGCCTCCCGGAAACTTCGGCATCTCATCGGGAATTAAATAAACTCCCTCACTATCTATTCTGGGGACTGACTCTTTCTGTGCAAACAATGGCAAACACAGAAACAACGCTATGAAAAGACTTACTAGTTTTGTATGCATGGTTTTCCGTTTTAAGGTTGAACAATAAACGAAGATAACATCTTTACGCTAAAAGAGCAACAAAAAAATCGTTTATTTTCCTCATACACAGCAGTTATTTATTGCACAATAAATACTGTTGCCACCAAGCCACAAGTAAATAACAAATAAAAATGTGAGTTCGGGATAAGGGTATTTATCAACTCACATCCAAAGAAATATCATCTAGTTGTTCACCAATACAACACCTCCCTGTGGAAGGATTTCCAGTTGCACTTTTCCGCTTTCTTTTACTTTCAACGTCACAAGTTGAGGTTCTCCTTTTTTATCATCCTTATACAGAGAAACGATTTTTCCGGCAAACATATCTAAATCCAGTTTCAACTTTACGATTTCTTTCCCGGCATTCACAGCAGCCAGATACCAGGTGTCACCGTGCGACGTGCCAAGACTACATATTTTCCCGGATATCCGTCAATGAAACGTGTTTCATCCCACGTGGTAGGAACCGTTTTCATATAGTCCACACAAACAGGGGAAGCATCTTTTAGGTTGTTGGGAGCAAGCGCAAAATTCTGTACCGGATTCTGGAATAATATGGTAGTGGCTAATTGAAATATATCAGTAGTACGGCGGGTAGTTCCTCCGTCATTGTTGCGATTCAGCCGTTTGTTCAGGAAACAACCACCGAATTCCATGCAACCCACCACGTTGCGGATAAACGGATGCAGACAGGCATTGAAAGCCTCTTCATCACAGAAGTGCTGGCCGAAAACCATATTTTCGGAGGCCAGTACAGCCTCGCTGCCTACATAGTTCGGGTACATACGTTCCCATCCGCGAGGGATGGTGCAACCGTGGAAGATTACCATCAGACCGTGGTCGTCAGCATCACTCAAAATATCTTCATACAGGCGCATCGTTTCCTGCTTGTCGCCACCAAAGAAATCAACTTTGATTCCTTTCACTCCAAGACTTTGCAACCATTTCATTTCACGTTTGCGGATAATAGCATTGTCCATGTGATTCACCGGCCCTGCTCAATATCATTCCAATAGCCGGAAGAGCTATACCATAAGAAGAGTTCAACTCCTTTGCTTCGTGCGTATTCTATCAAAGATTCATGCGGTCACGGCCGATGTTCGTATCCCACCAGTTATCGATCAAGGCATACTCATACCCCATTGCAGCTGCAAAATCAATATAGCGCACCTGATCGTCATAGTTAATACTACCATCCTGCCAGAGAATCCAGCTCCATGTGCCGCGTCCGAAACGGTAGTCATGCTTCGTTTCATAAAGAGGACGTACGACATCCCAGATAACGGTTGTTTCCACAATCGGTTTCAAGGTTTCGCCAACAGTTATGGTACGCCAGGGAGTAGCACCGGGAAGGGCAAACGCCGGAGCAGAAGTTCCGTTACCGTTATTTTCTGCTGCCATCGGGAAAGCAACCGTATACAGATTACCTTCGCTTACATCGCTCAAACGAGAACCGCAATAACGACTGTCTACACCTGTTTCGCTGACTAATACCCAACCATCGTCACCGATACGGAACAGACAAGGGAACGTGTAGCCATGCCCGTACTGCGAACGGTCACTCATGGGAGCATCTGCCTTATACTCTTCCTCATAACTGGGTTTGGTACGCTTCCAACCTATCATGGCATCGCTTTGCGACATAAGAAGTAGTTGTTTGTTGCGGAAAGCGAAAGCCGGTTTCTTCGGCAGTTACCGTTACACTTCCTTTTCCATCCTGACGCGGAAGAGTATAGCGAAAAGCTACATCGTGATTGCTGACACGAAAGACTACATCTATTTTCTGCCCTTTCGGATTCTCAAAATTACAAATCAGTTCGTTTGCCTGATAATGCACTTTGGAGGTTTTAATACGATCCTGATGATAGACAGTGTCAATCGGAGTAACAGCGTGTCCTGTCAGTTTCATTCCTTTTACAAAGTCACCGATATTCGTATTCATACCCAAAGGAGATTTCTCCAACATTGTCTTTCCATTGTAGGTAATCGAATAACTTGGCTTTTCGGCTGGAGAAGCAGATACAACCAATTGCAGTTTTTCATCCGGCCCTTTCACTACCACTTCCTGTGCTATCAGAGAAGTCAGACAGCAACTAGCCAGCAGGGTACTTATTATCTTCTTCATATTATTTATGTCGTTATTATCTTCACTTTTTTCTGTTATTTCTCATTTGCCTTCTTTATGCGGATCACCGTAAAAGAATAGGCAGGTAATTGATAGTCAAACTTTCTGCTACTTCCATTGTGTCTTCAACAGGTAGCGGGGTATCGGCCGGTTTGCCGGTCAGTACGGTTCTTTTTGCAGAAGACTGTATAGCACCGATTCCGGAAAGGTCGACATTCGTATTCACCTCTACGGGAAGTAAATTGACCAGCTTCACAATCACGTCGCCACTTGCCGAGTCACGGACAATAGAAGCGGCAATGCGTTTCCGCACTTGATCGTCTCTATTATCAAGAGTGATCTTTGACGGCAAATATTCGTTTCCGGCATTCTGTCCGTAGAGTTTCTGAACATAGTAGCCGGTGGTAGGTTTCACTTCCCGGTTATTGAAGTAAATCAAATCCGGATTCCACTGGGTATGTCCTTCTTTTGCGAGAAGAGGGGCATAGGAAGTCATGTGTACAACATCTCCATTACGTTCCAAGGCAGCAAGATAAAGAGCTTCTGTCAGTGCTGTTTCGATATTCGCCTTTCGTCCCGGTATGTGAGTTGCATATTCGCCCAAGTATACTTTTGTCTTTTTCGAACGATCGTATTTGTCGTAGAAATCCTGGTTGTTCAGGAACCATCCCGGAGTCTGGTAATAATGTTCGTCGACCATCGGAATACCCAGTTTGTCCGCCAGCTTCCATCCTTCCACGTAGTCTGTACCCTCATTGAACGGTCCCACTGTACCGACAACAATCATTTCAGGATATTTTTCTTTGATGGCATTGAAGATCATTGTGAAGCGTTCTTCGAAGATATCAGTGATAAGATCTTCATTTCCGATACCGATGTATTTCAGATTGAAAGGTTTCGGATGCCCGGCTTCGGCACGTACCTTTCCCCATTTGGTCTTCTTAGCGTCACCGTTTGCCCATTCTATCAGATCAAGAATATCCTGAATATAAGCTCCCATTTCGCTCATCGGGATACCACCTTGTTGTCCTCCTCTCAAGTCGCCGTGACAGGCAGAGTTCTGGCAAGGAACACCGGCCGCCAGCACTGGAAGCGGTTCCGCACCAATATCTTCGCAAAACTGGAAATATTCAAAATAACCCAATCCCATGCTTTGATGGTATCCCCAAAGGTTACGCTGTGCTTTTCTTGCTTCCAACGGACCTACTGTATTTTTCCATTGATAAATGTTTTTCAAGCCATCACCATGAGCACACAGCCACCGGGGAAACGGATGAAACGGGGATGAATATCAGCCAACACTTGAGCCAGATCTTTGCGAAGCCCGTTCTTACGTCCTTTAAATGTATTCTGCGGGAATAGGGAAATCATGTCCAGATTCAATTCACCAACAGATTGAGGGATGATTTCGAGATGAGTGTCCGCAGTAGCTTTAGCAGTTATCACCGCTTTATATGTTTTCCATTGACGGGAAGACACTGTTAGAGAAGTCTCTCCACACACATTTCCTTTTCCATCTACCAGACGAACCTGCAATTTATTTAATTTACCCTGCGGAACCCGGGCGAAGATGGAAAATCATATTTCTCTCCGGTGTTCAGTGCGATTCCATCAAAACCTGTATTTTCTAATGCAGCTCCCGGTTGTTCTACATTCAGCACGGCATAATGTGGGTTATTGATATGAATAGGGTCGGTAGTATCAATAGTGAAAGTAGTTTTCTCTCCTTTCAGTGCCCAGGAATGAGTGCTGTTCCAGTTCTTATCTCCTTCCCTGTCCGAAGGGTCGTACTCGA
>ENA-OQDE01000369-OQDE01000369.1-human-gut-metagenome-genome-assembly--contig:-NODE-369-length-27994-cov-3.154950_pt1 | contig 27994 bp, 32 predicted proteins | sample MGYA00242768_ERZ504595 | MGnify/ENA primary metagenome ERZ504595 (study PRJEB26092, sample SAMD00036307) | human gut metagenome | host: Homo sapiens | study: EMG produced TPA metagenomics assembly of... | reverse complement strand
CTGATTTCTGCGCCACAGTCGGTTCATAGGCAGTTACTTTATGATTTAATGCTACTGCACCACCAAAACCCTGGTTAGCTTCCTGCTTTGTCCAGTGTGGTAATGTCTCGGCGCACTGTGGATTCTGATGCATCCAGAAGTTCTCTCAGTTCTGTTACTGTAACACTCTTCCTTTCTTCCAAAAGCTTCAGAATAATGTCAAATCTCTGTTCTGTAAGCATGTACTTCTGCCTCCATTATATATTTACTTTGATTATTTACTTCTGATTATTTACTCCGATATCTACGAATTGCTCCGCTGCTTCGCAGCTCCCCCAATTCTGCAAACATTCGGAATCCGCAGATTTACTTCGTAAATCGCTACTTCCTCATGTTTGGCGGGTCCCAAGTTCAAAAGTCTTATCGTGCAAGCACGAACGACTTTCTGACCTTTTGACCCTGATATCTCATTATAACAGAAACAGGAGATGAATGCATCATCTCCTGTCTGTCAGTTTCTTATATTTAATTCTATGAATTACAGGTTCTCCTGCATGAATTTGCTTACTGCTTCATATGCTGCTTCTTCATCAGCGCCTTCGATTGTGAATGTTACTTCATGACCTTTCTTAACGCCAAGTCCCATCAGTGCAAGAAGTTTTCTGCAGTCTACTTTTTTGCCTTCTTTTTCAATAGAGATAGTGGATTCAAAGCCCTTTACCAGTTTTACAAGTTCTCCTGCAGGACGTGCGTGGATTCCTTCATTGTCTGTAACCACATACTTAAATTCTTTCATTTTGATATCCTCCATGTTCTTTATTTAATTATTGCTTTTCTTACTTTTATCTGCTGATCTTCTATTCTGGCAGTGACCAGACAGATATTCCTCGCTACTTATGCTGCTTTCTTCTTTAACAGGCCAAGCAGAACTGCAGAAATTACTGTTCCTACAACCAGTGCGACTAGGTACATAACTGCATTTCCAACTACAGGGAATACGAAGATTCCACATGCGGTGCCATCAGTGTACAGTCAAATGCCATGGAAATCGCTCCTGCCGCTGCTGATCCAATGATACAGGACGGAAGTACACGAAGCGGGTCAGATGCTGCGAACGGAATCGCACCTTCTGTGATAAATGCAAGACCCATGATAAAATTGGTAGGACCTGCGTCTCTCTCTTCTTTTGTGAACTTATCCTTAAACAGCAGTGTTGCCAGTGCAATCGCACACGGAGGTGTCATGCCGCCGATCATAACTGCTGCCATAATATCATAGTTACCTGCTGCAATTGCAGCTGTTCCGAATACATATGCTGCTTTGTTGAACGGACCACCCATATCAATAGCCATCATTCCACCAAGCACTATGCCAAGTATTACTTTACTAGAACTTCCCATTCCTGTCAAGGCATTATTCAGACCTGTGTTGATGCCTCCCATAATTGGCTCTACGATAAATGTCATCAGGAGTCCCATAATAAGAATTCCAACTACAGGATAGATTAAAACAGGGGCAATCTTTTCCAGTGCTTCCGGAAGTTTATCACATAATTTACGAAGTCCAAGAATAATATATCCTGCTGCAAAGCCTGCAAGCAAAGCTCCAAGAAAACCAGATTTACCGCTGGCTGCCATCATACCACCTACCAGACCAAGTGCAAGTGCCGGTCTGTCACCGATTGCCATCGCAATAAATCCGGCAAGGATCGGAAGCATGAATCCGAATGCTGTATTACCGATTCCTTTAAACAGAGCCGCTACCGGAGTAATGGTACCGAAGTTGCTCTCTGATCTGCCGGAAGTGCACTTAAATCTACACTTAATCCATCAATCAGAAACGCAATTGCAATCAGGATACCGCCGCCTACAACTAATGGAAGCATATGAGATACGCCATTCATCAGCTGCATATAAATCTTATGTCCTACACTGCCGCCGGATTTATTACCGGCAGAAGATGTCTGGGAACCTGCTGCTGCGTGATAGACCGGTGCATCCCCGTCGATTGCCCTGTCAATGAGCTGGTCTGCCTTACTGATTCCGTCGGATACCTGACATTCGATCACTTTTTTACCATCGAAACGTTCCATGGGAACCTTGGCATCTGCTGCGACAATAATACAGTCTGCATCAGCAATCTCCTGATCTGTCAGCACATTCTTAGCACCGCCGGATCCACGGGTTTCAATCTTGACAAAACAATTCTTTGCTTTTGCAGCTTTTTCAATTCCTTCTGCTGCCATGTACGTATGTGCAATACCGGTAGGACAGGAAGTAACAGCAAGGATCTTTGCCTGTGTTCCTTCTGCTGATCCGGTATCTGCCAGTCTCTCATCAATATCTTTCTTTTCACTGTCTGCCCTGTCAATAATGTCCATAAACTCATCTACAGAAGATGCGTTGCGAAGAGATTCTGTAAACTCCTCATCCATCAGCATCACAGAGAGCTTACTGAGTACATCCAGGTGAATGTTATCCTCTGTATTCGGCGCTGCGATCAGGAATAATAAGGTTACAGGTTCGTCATCCAGTGCTTCAAACTCTACACCATTTTTGATGACCATTGCCGCAAGCCCCGGCTTCTTAACTGCATCACATTTACCATGAGGAATGGCAATTCCCTCGCCAATACCTGTTGTGCTCTCTTCTTCTCTTAAATATACCTGTTTACGATAAGCCTCACGATCGCTGATCTTCTCACTTTTTACCATCAGATCAACTGCCATATCCAGAGTTTCTGACTTTGTTTTCGGAGCAGCTGTCAGCGATACGCTTCGTCTGTCAAGCAAATCTGTTATTCTCATCTTTTCTTCCCCCTTTATTATTTTCCGGTTATCTGACCATAAACCGCTTCTATTTCTTCCTTTGTTGCAAGATTTTCAGAAAATGCACTTGCACTTCCTGCCGCAATTCCCATGTGGAATGCATGTTCGTAATCCTTCTTCTCCATCCAGCCTGCAACAAATCCTGCTACCATGGAATCTCCAGCACCCACACCATTGACCAGTCTGCCTTTCGGTGCAGGTTCTTCAAATACCTGTCCGTCCTCTGCTATCAGAACCGCACCTTCGCCAGCCATGGAGATCAGCACATTTCCTGCACCTTTTTCCTGCAGTTTCTTTCCATAAGGAATTACATCTTTTCTTGTTTTTAATTCTACACCGAAGATCTCGCCCAGTTCATGATTGTTTGGCTTTACGAGGAATGGATGATATTTCAGAACATTGACCAGAAGATCCTTTGTTGCATCAACTACGATCATCACACCTTTTCCATCCAGCCTTGCCATGATCTGTTCATACATGTCATCCGGCATAGAAGATGGAATGCTGCCTGCCAGGAAAAGTACATCTCCTTCTCCAAGTTCTTCCAGCTTCTTCATCAGTTCCTCTACTTTATCCTTGCTGATCATCGGTCCTGCACCATTGATCTCGGTTCCGTCAATAGATTTCAGTTTCAGGTTGATTCTTGAAACCCCTTCGCTGATCCGAATGAACTCGGATTTCACTCCCATCTCATGTAATCTGCGGATAATTTCTTCCCCTACAAACCCTGCTGCAAATCCAAGTGCAGTGTTCTCAATCCCAAGATTCATAAGGACTGTGGAAACATTGATTCCCTTTCCCCCCGGAAGCATCAGCTCTGAACTTGTTCTGTTTGTCAGCCCCAGTTTAAAATCATCTACCGAAACGATATAGTCCAGAGATGGATTAAAAGTCACTGTGTAAATCATCTCTTCTTTCCCTCCCGTTTTATATTGGTATCCTTTCGGAGTCTTTATTTCACTTGCACCAAAAGATTCCAAAAGTACATATTGTCATGTCTTTTCTGCATGTTCGTGACTGTTTTTGTTTACGTTCTTAGTATACTGTCATATTCGTTCAAAGTCAATCAAACTAATTCATAAAATAATGACTGATTTTGGTTTACTTTGCACAAAAAAGTCATAATCAGTCAAATGTAAACAAAAAATCCTCTGATCAGGATTGCTATAAATTCCATGATCAGAGGATTTACTGTTTTCTGTTATTTTATTACTTTTGATTCCTTACATTTTATGCTTTTCTGCTGCAAAGAACGCTTTTGTTTCTTTTACGATCACTCCACTTAATGCGAACAATGCAATCATATTCGGAATCGCCATCAGTCCGTTGAAGATATCTGCGATCGTCCATACAGCACTTACTGTCATGTACGGTCCGATAAATACTGCCAGAATGTAAAGCCAGCGGTATGTAAGGATTGTTTTCTTATGTCCGTTTGTCAGATATTCCAGACATCTTTCACTGTAATAATCCCATCCAAGAATTGTAGTAAATGCAAAGAATACCAGACAGATCATTAATACAAATGCAGAAATCTGTCCAGGGATCGGAAGTCCATGCTGGAATGCATAGGTTGTTACCTGAACACCTTCCAGACCTTCTACCTGCCATGCACCTGTCAGAACGATGGAAAGACCTGTCATTGTACAAATCACGATCGTATCAATAAATGTACCCGTCATGCTTACAAGACCCTGACGTACAGGCTCTTTTGTCTGAGCTGCTGCCGCCGCGATAGGTGCGCTACCAAGACCTGCTTCATTTGAAAAGATACCACGAGCCACACCTTTCTGCATGGATACGATCATTGTTCCTACCACACCGCCTGTCACTGCTGACGGATTAAAAGCTCCCTTCACAACTGTTACGATAGCTGCCGGGATCTCTGTGATATTTAAAAGAATCAGCGCAACACTGAAGATCAGATAGATTACTGCCATAAACGGTACAATAATCTGGCTGACTGTTGCAATTCGTTTCAGACCACCGATGAGGATTGCTGCAACACAGGCTGCAAGAATCAGGGAAGAAATTACAACTGCCCAGGAATACTCTCCAAGGAACGGAATATTTACGCAGTTTGATTTGTTCGGGTCAAAGAAGTTCTGAACTGCACTGGAAATACCATTTACCTGGCTGAATGTACCGATTCCGAAAAGACCTACACATACACCAAAGAATGCAAAGATCTTTGCAAGCCATTTCCATTTTGTTCCCATTCCTTTCTCAATATAATAGAAAGGACCGCCAAGGCTGTGACCGTCTTCTGCTACCACACGGTATTTTACTGCAAGAAGACCTTCGGAGAATTTTGTTGCCATTCCGAAGAACGCTGCAAGAATCATCCAGAATAAAGCTCCGGGACCACCGGCGCAGACAGCAGTTGCAACACCGACTATATTACCGGTTCCGATTGTAGCGCTCAGTGCTGTACATAAAGCTGCGAAGCTGGAAATCTCACCATCGCCTTCTTCTTCGTTTTTAAACATCCATTTTAATGCAAGGGGGAGTCTTCGTATCTGAAGAAGTCCGAGTCTGACAGTTAACAAGATACCACCTGCCATAATCAGGACCATAAGGGGTACGCCCCAGACCAGATTGTCTACTGTTGTCAAAAAAGAATTGATCGCTTCCCACATAATAATAAATCTCCTTTTTCTTTTAAAAAGTGTAATATATTGTACAGCTGGGAAACAAAGTAATAACAGACCGTTTCAAAAATCAGAAGTTCAGAAAATACTGTTCATATATTCAAATGAATCAGCAGGGATGATAAAGCATCCTCTGTCCTTTTGCCTGAGAGATTCAAAACACGGATCAGATAACCAGTTGTGGGAAGTTATCCACATTCCATGTTATTTGCACCTTCGGCCCCCGATCTAACGGGTGTCTCCAGAGAAACGATCCATTTGCAGTTCTTCCCTGCATCCAGGGAACCTGAGAGTTTTACTCCTTCGGCGGGTATAGCCTTTTGTGTGGCTTCCTCTTTCCTGCAACTTCACCTCGTTAATTTGCTGTTACTGTGGTATACTATAGCTCTTAAATTTGAACTCGTCAATAGAAAATTAAACTTTTATAAAAAAGTATAAAAATTCCAGAGATTTCCACCTTGTAAAATCCCTGGATATTTAAATAATTTTTATACATCAGCCATATCAGCTGCAAACAGCGCCGCGCCAAGTGCACCGCAAAGCTGAGCCTTGTCACTGATTACCAGCTTTGTTCCAAGCTTCTCTTCCAGTGTCTTTACCAGGCCCTTATTCTTAGAAACACCACCGGTCATCATATATTTCTCCTCACCGCCCACACGTCTGGTAAGAGCTGCGGTTTTTACGGCAACCGCCTTATTCAGACCATGAACAATATCATCTGTTGCCTTATTCTGGGCGATCAGGGATACAACTTCTGATTCTGCAAATACTGTACACATACTGGAAATTGTAATATCTTCTTTGAATTCCAGCCCACATTCGCTCATCTGATCCAGATTCATTTCCATGGTACGTGCCATCATTTCCAGAAATCGTCCGGTTCCTGCCGCACATTTGTCATTCATAACAAAGTTTGCAACTGCACCGTTCTCATCCAGTCGGATCACCTTGCTGTCCTGTCCGCCAATATCAATAACAGTACGGACTTCCGGATTCAGGAAATGCGCACCTCTTGCATGACAGGTGATCTCTGTGATACTCTTATCACCATTTTTAATAGCTGTACGTCCGTATCCGGTAGTAACCAGCGCATCAATATCTTCTCTCTGCAATCCGGCCTCCTTCAATGCCTCTGCAAGGGCACGGTCTGCTCCGATAGCAGCTCCTGCTCCTGTAGGCAGGATAATGCTGGTCACAATCTCATGATTTTTATTTAAAATCACCACATCTGTACTGGTGGAACCACTGTCAATCCCTGCGAAATAACCTTTTCCCATTTTTCTCTCTCCTTTTGTGTCTCCATCTATGGTCTGCTCCAGTGTTTCAGGCTGAATGCTCTCTGCAAAAGCTTCCAGTCTGGTAAGAAGCTGACCGCTGCTCTGAATAGTATAATCTGATTCAATTTTTAAAAGAGGTACATCTGTATGGTTCTTGATCTCAGCATATTCGAAGCTGTAAAAATCACAAAACTTCACTGTATGATAAATAATCCCCGCAACAGACGGATCATTATAAAGCTTCTTACGACCTGTCGGGTCCATCATACGCATACATGGAATCTGCCCCAGAAGCTCTCCTGCATACCAGTCCATCAGTTCATCAAAAGAAGCACCCTCCGGTGGAAGTATATTTCCCACAGAACGGTATGCACACAGGTATCATTCTCTACAGGAAGGGGCATAGCTTGCTAGTCATTTCAAATAATTCCTGCCCCATTCTGGCACCAAGCACTGCAATATGAGGCTTTGTGATTTTCTCCTGTACATGGAAAGCAGCCCGGAATTTTCCGGCATCAAACTCTGTGCCTTTGTACTGTGCATAAGCCTTGGCCAGCCCTTTTAACTGTACAGCCATACGCTCTCTGCTGCAGGCACTGTCACAGTGAAGCACATCCAAAATATAAAGAAAATCCAGCTTACCGCTTTCCAGCAGAATATCATACACACTTCGGATGGTATCACAGCAGCTCACCAGAACAAGTTCCTTAATTTTTCCTTCCATGACTCCTTCCAGAAGTGTTTTCCCAAAACCACAGATATTGGGATGTGAAACCTGATCAGCCAGGTCAAAACCATCCGGCATATGGTTAAGTTCTCACATTCCCCGCCAAGAGATTCCAGAAGCTCAATTGGAGTATATTTACAGACATAATAAGTTTTATTCATTCTCAGCACCTCCCAGCATTTCCAGAAAAGCTCCCAGCCTGGTGGAAGTCTGTCCTTCTCCTCCATGGCTTCGATCACACCCGTCACCGTCCAGGATCAAAAGGGGCAGTCCGGCTTCCTCAAATTTCTTCTTTGCAAGCTGTGCAGCTCCAAGGGTATGTTTACAGCCCCAATGTCCAAACCACACAGCACCGTCTGCTCCTGCCTGTTTCGCATGACGGATGCCGGCTTCAATCCTTCTAAGGGCACTTCCGTTCAGTGAATGATATACCATTCTTTCTGCCATTGCTTCAAAGGGGTTCTCAGGATCAAAGTCCGGCTCACAGGTTTCTGCAAGTTCACATCCCACAATCTGGGCTTTCTCGCTGAAGCAAAGCTCCTGGCGCACTGCATCCGACCAGAACGGAATGGTATGCATCCAGTAAATGTGTTTCCCTTTCGCTGCCGGTGCTTTCTTAATATCTTCAAGAAGCATCTGTGTATACTTTTCTTCTTCTGCTGTTCCAAGAAGGATATTGTTGGTCATTCCTGCATATAACGGTGTGACCAGATCAGAGGGCACATATCTGTCCGCACGCAGCTGCTGATATTTCCTATAATTTTCCAGAGTCCGCTTACTGCAGACAAGGCGTTCCTTTAATCTGTCCTCAGAGATTGTTTTTCCTGTATTTTTTTCCAGAAATACTTTTAAATCCCTTAACTGATCTGCCACATACTGTACATTCTCTTTCGTCTGATTCCATGGTACATCAATGGCAAATACAGGTACCTGGTAGAAATCTGCCAGGGTACGGAATGTAAGCAGGTTGGCATCGCAGGTCAGGTTGGTATAAACAATACATTTGGGCTTTGGCAAAAGTCCTTTCTGCGCTGCACCCAGAAATGTCTTATGATAACTGCACAATGTCTCTGCAATTCCCTGATTCTCTGCCTGCTGTAAAAATGCTCTCTCCGCTTTGCTTGCAGAAAGATAGCAGGAAAATCCCTCTACATTATAGGGATGTAATCCCACCTCCTGCATCATTTCGCAGGGAGTAAAAATACTTACAATAACAGAATCTTCCGGTTTCTGAAGGGGACGCAGCATGGTATCCATCATCAGATTTGCAAGATGCCTGTCTGCAGGCATCAGTCTCTTGTCCTGCATATAACGGAACTTCAGATTCTGTGCTTCCCAGCCGGTTTTTAGCAGCCAGCGGGCTGAGTCTGGCTTTGTATTAGTCAAATTTTCAACATAATGACCAAATGTCTCAATAATCTGCATAATCTTCTTCCTCATTATGGTGATGATAATTTATCAGTTGTTGGCGCACAAATAGCGCTACGGAATATTTTAGTAATATCTTTTTTTCAAGTCAAGCTGAATTTTCTCCAAAGTTCACCTGTTTTTGTACATTTTTCTTGACAAAAAAGTCTTAAATGATACACTTTTGAATGTATTATTTTTCAAAAAAGGCAGAAATAATATAGGAAAGATTTTTACGAAAGGAAGGAATTTTTAAAATGCGTTCATTGGCAGTTTATTTAAAAAACTACAAAAAAGAAAGCATCCTGGCGCCATTTTTTAAATTTCTGGAGGTTGTATTTGACCTGATCGTGCCTATTGTCATTGCACAGATCATTGACGTAGGTATCGCAAACCATGACAACAAATACATTGTCCAGAGATTTTTTATTCTTATTTTAATGGCAGCTCTTGGTCTTGCCAGCAGCATTACAGCTCAGTTCTTTGCAGCCAAAGCCAGCGTAGCTTTGCCACTAAATTAAGACAGGCAGTTTATGACCATGTACAGCATCTGTCTTTTACAGAGCTGGATACCCTGGGAACAGACACCCTGATCACAAGACTTACCGACGATATCAATCAGGTCCAGAACGGACTGAACATGGGGCTTCGTCTTCTTCTTCGAAGTCCGTTTATCGTACTTGGATCCATGGTCATGGCATTTACCATTGATTTTAAATGTGCTCTGGTTTTTGCTGTTGCGATCCCGTTTCTGTTTCTGGTTGTCTTTGTCATTATGTTTCTCAGTATTCCTCTGTTTAAAAAGGTACAGGGAAAACTGGACACAGTAACCGGACTGACCAGAGAAAATCTTACAGGCGTCCGCGTTATCCGTGCATTCTGCCGCGAAAAAGAGGCAGTTGCAGAATTTGATACCCGCAATCAGGAGCTGACAAAGTTAAATCTCTTTGTAGGAAAGCTTTCCGCTTTGTTAAATCCGGTCACTTACGTACTGATCAATATTGCTACTGTTATTCTGATCCAGAAAGCAGGAGTAGAAGTAAATCTTGGCGGTATGCAGCAGGGACAGGTTGTTGCCCTTTATAACTATATGGCTCAGATGATCGTGGAACTGATCAAGCTTGCCTCCCTGATCATCACTCTGAACAAATCCGCAGCATGTGCAGGACGTGTGGCAGATATCCTGAAAGTGAAATCTACTATGAACTACCCGTCTTTCTCCACATATTCTGCTCAGACATCGAAGGACCTTGCAACAGCAACTGCTGATGCATCACTTTCTGAAACTTCCATCGCATTCAATGACGTAACCTTTGAGTACAGCGGTGCTGGTGCCCCCAGCCTTTCCCACATCAGTTTTTCAGTAAAGAAAGGCCAGACAGTAGGTATCATCGGTGGTACAGGAAGCGGAAAAACCACTCTGGTAAATCTGATCTCCAGATTCTATGATGCCAGCAACGGAACTGTTCTGCTGGATGGTCAGAATATTGAAAATTACACCAGAAGTGATCTCCGCTCCAGAATCGGCGTTGTTCCACAGAAGGCAGCTCTTTTCAAAGGTTCTATCCGTGACAATCTGAAATGGGGTCGGGAAGATGCCTCTGACGAGGATCTGTGGCAGGCACTTACCACAGCACAGGGAAAAGAGGTGGTAGAGGGGAAACCGGGACAGCTTGATTTTATGCTGGAACAGAACGGTAAAAACCTTTCCGGCGGTCAGAAACAGCGACTTACCATTGCCCGTGCCCTGGTAAAAAAACCTGAAATCCTGATTCTGGATGACAGTGCCAGTGCCCTAGACTTTGCCACTGATGCAGCACTGCGTAAGTCTCTCAACAGACTTGACTGGAGAGTAACCACATTTCTGGTATCCCAGCGTTCCTCCAGCATTCAGCAGGCAGACCTGATCCTTGTCCTTGATAACGGTACTCTGGCAGGTAAGGGTACTCATGCTGAACTGCTGCGCACCTGTGATACTTACCGGGAAATCTATTTCTCACAGTTTCCGGAAGAAAGAGACAAATACGCCTCTGTATCTGCAGATAATATAATGAAGGAGGTGACTGTATGAGCAGATCAACAGTAAAGGATCCTGCTAAGAGCAAAAGCAGTGAAACCTTTTTTAAAGTACTGCGTTTTATCGGAAGATACCGTTTCCTGCTAATCCTCAGTATCATACTGGCGGCAGTTTCCGTTATCCTTCAGCTGTATGTCCCGATCCTGTTCGGAAATGCCATTGACCAGGTCATTGCCCAACATCAGGTAAACTTCGAATGATGTGGTACTATCTGTCACGTATTCTTGTAATGGTCATCCTCTCTTCTGCTGCCACATGGCTTATGAATGTGATCAATAACCGCATGACCTACCAGACAGTTAAGGATATCCGTGCCAAAGCCATCCGACACATCCAGGTACTTCCCCTCTCTTACCTTGACGGACACAGTACCGGTGATATCATCAGCCGTATTATCGCAGATACAGATATTCTGTCTGATGGTATGCTGCTTGGATTTACCCAGCTTTTTTCCGGAATCGTAACCATCATCGGAACACTGATCTTCATGTTCTCCAAAACTTCTGGATTACTTTGATGGTCATTGTCCTGACCCCCGTAAGCTTTTTGGTGGCCAATTTATTTCTTCCCATACCTTCCAGATGTTCCGTAAGCAGAGCGATGCCAGAGGACGTCAGACTGCTCTCATTGAAGAGATGATAGGAAACCAGAAGGTGGTTCAGGCTTTTGGATATGAGGAAAAATCTTCTGAACGCTTTGCAAAGGTCAACGAAGAATTACAGGAATGCAGCCTGAAAGCTGTCTTTTACAGCAGCCTGACAAACCCTTCCACCCGTTTTGTCAATAATATTATTTATGCCAGTGTTGCACTGGTGGGTGCGTTCATTATCCCGGGAGGCAGACTGACAGTCGGAGGTCTTTCCGTACTCCTCTCCTATGCCAATCAGTATATGAAGCCATTCAATGACATCAGTTCCGTTGTTACAGAACTTCAGAATGCTCTTGCCTGTGCAGGCAGAATCTTTGATCTGCTAGAGGAGGAACCAGAAGTTACAGAGGCTTCTGAGACGCTGAAAGATGTGAAGGGTGAAGTAGATATTAAGAATGTATGCTTCCATTATGATGAATCAAAGAAACTGATTGAGGACTTCAACCTTCATGTAAAACCAGGTATGCGCATTGCCATCGTAGGACCTACCGGGTGCGGTAAATCAACCTTTATCAATCTTCTGATGAGATTCTATGATGTAAATGCCGGATCCATTTCCGTAGACGGCAAACCGATCAGAGACATTACCCGCCATTCCCTCAGAAGCAGCTACGGTATGGTTCTGCAGGAAACATGGATCAAGAACGGAACTGTCCGCGACAATATCTCGATCGGCAAACCGGAAGCTACAGATACCGAAATCATCGAAGCAGCCAAGCTTACACACAGCTGGGAATTTATCCAAAGACTTCCCAAAGGACTGGACACCATGCTCAATGAAGACAGCTTAAGCCAGGGGCAGAAACAGCTGCTGTGTATCACAAGAGTTATGCTCTGTCTGCCTCCGATGCTGATTCTGGATGAAGCGACTTCAAGTATTGATACACGAACAGAATTGCAGATTCAGGAAGCGTTTGAGCGCATGATGGAAGGACGTACAAGCTTTATCGTAGCTCACAGGCTTTCAACTATCCGAAATGCAGATCTGATCCTTGTTATGAAAGACGGCAGCATTATTGAGCAGGGTACTCATGATGAACTGATCGCAAAAGGCGGCTTTTATCACACTCTGTATAACAGCCAGTTTGCTAAAGTCTCTGAATAACCACAAAAAAGAGGAACTACTGTCCATCACAGCCGTTCCTCTTTTTGATTTTATCAAATATTTTTACTTAATTTTTATCAGATTGCTCTTGTGGCATCTTTCAGCCATTCTCTCTCTTCTTCATCCAGATATGGAGAAATCTTCTCATATACCTGTGCATGGTAATCATTGAGAAGGTTACGTTCCCGGACACTCATCAGTTCCGGCACCACTCCATCCAGATCAAAAGGTACCATGGTCAGAAATTCAAAGCACATAAACTGACCATACTCTGTTTCTTCAGCTTTTTTGCAGACCATCAGATTTTCATGACGGATTCCAAATCCATCCTCTCTGTAATATCCCGGCTCATCGGAGGTGATCATTCCCTCCTCCAGCACTGCATTTCCACCCGGAACAGTTTTCCATCGGAAACTATTGGGTCCTTCATGGACATTCAGAAGATATCCTACTCCATGGCCGGTTCCATGCTTAAAATCCTCTCCCATTCCCACAGTGGCTGTCTCGCCAGAATATCCAGATTTACGCCGGTACAGCCATGAAGAAATCTGGCGGCTCCCAGATTCAGAGTTCCCCGTAAAACTGCTGTGAAGTACTTTTTCTCTTCCTCAGCAGTCGGTCCCATGACAATAGTACGGGTAATATCAGTAGTTCCCTCTTTATAATGTCCTCCTGTATCTGCAAGAAGAAAACCGGATGGTTCCAGAGGAATATCCGTTTCGGGTGTTGCAAAATAATGTACAATGGCAGCATGCTTTCCATAGGCAATAATCGGATCAAAACTATTATCTGTGAAATTCTCCTGTTTCGAGCGGAATTCATACAGCTTTTCTGCTGCACTTAATTCTGTGATTGAGATCCTTCCTACATTCTTCTTTAACCAGTATATGAACTTTGTAACTGCAACTCCGTCTCTGATATGCGCAATGCGTTCATTTTCCACCTCAACAGGATTCTTAGTCGCCTTGGGAAGAAGTGTAAGATTTTCTTCATCCAGAATCCGGGTGTCTGCCGGAATATTACTAACCAGACGACTGTTGACTTTCTTTTTGCAGAGAAGAACTTTTTCGTCCTTTTTAAATGTTTTTACATACTCATAGATACTGTCATAGGGAAAAAGAGTCACACCATCTTTTTCCAGTGCTTCCAGTACGTCTGTCTGAAAGGCTTTCTCATTTGCAAAAAGTCTGATCTCTGTTTTTGTCATTACCAGATAAGAAAGAACCACCGGACAGCAGTGGATATCTCCCCACGTATATTTAACAGCCAGGCAATATCATCCAGAGAGGTCAGTACAAATAAATCTGCACCCTTTTTCTCCATTGCTTTGCGGATTCTTGCGCATTTATCAGCTCTGGATTCTCCTGCCCATTTTATATCCAGCTCTGTAACCGGTTCACAGGAAGTACCGGGCGGTTTTCCCATATATCGCCTGCCAGATCATGATCAACACTGAGAGACACACCGTTTTCATCCAGCATTTTCTCTAATTCTGCTGCCTCTTTTGCACTGACAGTACGTCCGTCAAATCCCAGACACATTCCCTGTGTCAGATTTTTTTCAGGAATTCATGAACTGTGGGAACTTCCGGCTCACCCATTTTAAATAAAGTAATTCCTGTTCCCTTCAGCTGATTTGCAGCCTGAATAAAATAACGTCCATCCGTCCATAACCCTGCCATATCCTGCATAATCAACGCAGTACCTGCAGAACCGGTAAATCCTGTGATATATTTTCTGCATTTGAAATATTCACCTACATATTCTGAACCATGAAAATCATCTGTAGGAATCAGATATGCATCAATTCCTGTTTCTTTCATGCGTGCACGAAGTGCTGCTATTCTCTCTTTTACTGTCATTCGTTTTTACCCTTAAGGCTGCTATCTGCAGTCGTTTTATCATTTTCGCCAAGTGTTTCGTTCATACTTCCCATGCGGTATCCCAGAATATCCATGGTCACATAAGTAAAACCATACTCTTTAAACTTCTTCGCAATATCCTCACGGACATTCTGTTCCAAAAGCTTTGGAAATTCCTCCGGCATGATCTCAATTCTTGCAAGTAATCCATGAATACGGACACGTACCTGATGGAATCCATAGTCAAGTAAAAGCTGCTCTGCTTTCTCAACCATTCCAAGCTTTTCCTCACTGATGGTCTCTCCATAGACAAACCTGGAGGACAGACAGGCAAATGACTGTTTGTCCCAAGTCGGAAGCCCCAGTTCCTTTGAGTATTCTCTGATCTCCGCTTTCGTCAGCTTCGCCTCACGTAGCGGGCTCTTAACTCCAAGTTCTTTTACGGCGATCAGACCTGGTCTGTAATCGCGTTATCATCCATATTTGATCCCTCTGCAATATATTCAATCCCATTCTTTTTTGCAATATCGCCAATCTTCTCAAACAGTTCTTTTTTACATAAATAACATCTGTTCGGAGGATTCTTTGAAAATCCTTCAATCTCCAATTCCTCAGACTGGCAGATCACATGCTGAATCCCCTCTTTCTCGCAGAATGCCTTCGCTTCATTCAGCTCTCTTTTCGGGAAAGAACAGGATTGAGCCGTAATCGCAATCGCCTTATCACCCAGCACATCATGAGCTACTTTTAATAAGAATGTAGAATCCACTCCACTTGAGAAAGCAATTGCTACACTGCCAAGTCCCTTCAGATATTCTTTTAAATGTTCCAGTTTATTTTCCATATCAGTCTGCCTCTTGTCCGTTTTTTATTGTACCTGTAGCACTCCTCGTAAATAATGTATATTGATCCGGCTCAACAGAGCGTGAAAGTTGAACTTCTCAAATGTATTATTTAACAGGGTGCTATAGCTTCATTATAATATAGGCAACGACTGTTCAGCAACTTATTTTTCGCATTGCGAAATGTGTTACTGAAAATAGAACGAACAATATTGATTTATGGATGTTTTTCATTCCAATCGTAATTCTCAACTTATACTACCAAGGTGAAAGGATCTTGAGTATCAAATTATCAACATTAAATTCCTTTTCTGTGCTGTCAGTCATGCGGAAAGTGATTTTATACCAGGGTTGTTCCTGTAGTGTAAAACCATGCCCACCTGTAGCATCACCTGCATTTGGTATCTGCTGTTGGATCATTCCCTGTTGTTTTGCTACCACAAACGCATCTACAGACTCCATTGCTGAACATTTATTTATCGTCCATTCAAAAATGCATCTGAACAAAATCGCTGTAAATATAGCAATTATCAGAACTAACATAATTTCCATTTGAAGATCAAATCCCTTCATGATTTATATTGTTCAGATCGTATCATTTAAATCACATCCGCTGATAATCCGATCCCAGCGGTTTTCACGCTTATCCATTTCACCAGTAAAATATGGAAGTCTGGTCTCTTCCAGTTCTTCCAGTCTGGAAACCTTTCCATTCAGATAATCATCAATCCGGTGTCCTGTGCTTTTAAGTCTGGTGATCACTCCACCTAATTTCACATCAAGCAGCTCATAGCCAAATGGCTTTGCATCTGTCATCCAGATTTCCTCTCTGATCCGTTTCATCTCTTCCAGATTGCAGATGATATCAGGGATTTCATTATGACTGATTTCTTTTAGTATCTCTTTCTCTTCCCTGTCATAGGCATCTTTGATACGTACTCCCAGATCAGCTTTACCAGCCAGTACAGCTGCCAGCTTTTCGTAGAAAGAAAACACAAGTCCATATTTCGCTGATTTCGTACAATTTTCAGACATACAGCTGTATATTTCCTGATAATATGCCTTAATATCTGTACCTGATGCCTTTACATGATAATCAAAGATGCCCAGCATTGGATCCTGATATAACAGATACTTGGACGGATTCTGAGCTTCCTGATTCCCTTTTTCATTCAGGAATAAGGAATCAAAACGGTCCAGTTCCATGAAATCGTCTAATTCCCCTCCTGTACAGTTTTTAAACTCTTCCTTCAGGATACTCTCATCATATTCTTTATGAAAACCAAGATGTGCAAAAAGGGCAACTCCCGGAAGTAACGCATCTACCGGAGTCTCTGCCCCGTTGTCCATCCATGCAGTGCACAGAACTTCTTTCATGTCATATTCTTTACATGCCCCAAGTGCGGCATTGGTACATGCAAAAGTTTTGGAGTAATTGGGAGAAATTCCATTCCATATCCATGATCCGCCTGCAAATATAATATTATCTGAAAGCTGTTCATGAATATCCAGCATTTTCTCATAATCCCTGATATCATCATGATAATAGTCCCAGTATACCAGCCCTAAATTCCTGTCCGGTTTTTCCCATTGAGAGCAGTCAGCATTTTCCGGCACATCATAATAACCACCACGCGTGTTTGCAGTAATATACATATCACTCCATATCATCGGTTTTAACCCCAGTGTCTTACAAATATCCATGACTCTGTCACAATGTTCCCTGATCAGCAGAGAGCCTTCTTTATATCCATTTTCTCTCAGGGAATTTCCCAGTCCCAACATAACCGCTTCATCCATTCCAAGATGTACCCTGCTTGTAGAAAAATTCTCTTTCACTGAAATCAGAAGTTTTTCAATAACTGATAGGTTTCTTCCTTCCCCGGCTGAAGAATATCAGCGGAATCACGGATTTCACTCATTTCCGGCCATTTAAGGGCATTGTGCAAATGGGCCAGTGTCTGAATACATGGAACCAGTTCTATTCCAAACATAGCAGCATATGTATCAATTTCCCTTATCTCATCTCTGGTATATTTTCCACGATAGGCTCCAAAATAAGGTTCACTCTTTACTTCGTAAGTATCTTCCGTATAAAGCATAAGCACGTTCATTCCCAGCTTTGCCAGTATTCGAATCAGGAATTTCACTTTTTCAACTGTAAACACAGCATTTCTGGAACAATCCAGCATCAGACCGTTTCTTTCAAAATAAATATGCTCCTGATACTGGAATGTTTTATCTTCCATATGATGTAATACATAGTTTAATGCACGGTAATAATGAGCTGCTTCACGGCAGATCACGTGGATCTGGTTTCCATTCTTACTTACCGCAATTTCCGGTCTGTCCTGAAATTCTACAGACAATTCTATATTTTCAGTAAAAATGTCACTTTCACTGAGTAATATTTCTGTCCCCCGCCTGATATTTTTATATGTTTCTTTATTGGATGTAAAAATAATGTTCATTAATATTCTTTTCTCCTTAAAATTTTACTCTTCTCAGCAGTACGTTATCCTGTCTTATATCTCCCCTGTACATAATCTCCGTCAATACAGGTTTGTAACCAGCCCCCAATACTTTATTAGCCAAATTGACGTCAGTTTCTGCAGTTTCCCATTTTCATAGGAATAATTATAAGATAGAAATCATTACTTTAGAGGTTTATTAATACAATTATAACTCTGTTTATCTCAAATTCACATAAACGATATAATACAAAACATACACAAAATGTTATATTTTTTACAAGGAACAGCAAATTTTCTATTTTCTGCAGTTTTATCTTTTTACACCACTTTATAATCTGTCAGGTTTTCAATGACGGCATTACTTTTTCGGTCAATCAGGCCATGCCTTCCCCACAGCATCGCTGGAACTGAAATCCCATATAAGCCCGCTTTCCAGTCTCGGACATCTGCTCATATTTGCTGTTATCCCAAAATTGTTCCAGGAGTACCTTGCCATTTTCCAGCTGTCTTCCGTAGGTCTCTGCAGCATTATTGAGGCTTCGTTTTCCTGTGATATAAAGACTTAGCGTTCCCACTGGGATCAGGCACACAATAGCGTTACCAGCATAAGAAGTACTGTTCGTTTCCACAGCTTCATCCCTATTCCTCCAGACGGTATCCAAGTTTCGGGATCGTCCTGATCTCATCATAAAGTTCCAGCTTTTTTCTGAACTGTCCGATATGGACATCCACCGTCCTGCTTTCCCCCAGGTAGTTTTCTCCCCAGACCCGTTTTAACAGTTCTTCCCTTCCAAGCGCAATGTTCTTATTTTGCAGGAGCAGCACAAAGAGGTCATATTCCATTGGCTTTAGGCTTACCGGAAACCCGTCTTTGCAGACTGATGGCTTTGCATGTCCACCAGGATGTTCCGGACCGTTAAGACTTTCTTTGTCCGTCCCGTCCTCTCCAGTACCTTCTCAATGCGTACCAGAAGTTCCAGCATCTCAAAAGGTTTTACCATATAATCTTCCGCACCCAGCTTTAATCCTTCACCTTGGAAGCCACATCATCCTTTGCAGTCAGGTAGAGCACCGGAAGCTCTTTCTTTTTAAAATCCTCCATCAATGCAAATCCGTCTTTTCCCGGCAGTATGATATCCACCACTGCCAGATCCGCGTCCTCCTGCCATAAGAGCAGCCTCTGGGCTTCTTCCCCATCATACGCTGCCACAGTCTCATACCCTGCTGCCTCCAGGTTCATGCACAGCAATTCTGCCCAAAATCTCCAGACTGCCGCACTTTTTGTATCTGGTATAGGCAAAATTGAAGCACATATAGCCCAGCCTACAAAAAGGCAAACGTTTTTAATGATACCAATACTAATTTCTTCATGTAATATTTTCCTCTACAATCCTGATTTTCTTAATTTCACAGACTTGAATCCGTCGATTCCTTTATTGTCTAATCTGTTAGCAATTTATCCAACAGCATCTGCCTGTTGTTTATGAACATTTCTGTTACCCGATAGCTCTCTGTTTCTTCATATTCGCATAAATGTATTCGTCCATTATCAAAACAATAGATACCTCGCTTAGATTCTTGCTTTTTTCTTGCAATTGTATTGATAATATACTTTGACACCACACCTCTTTAAAATCAATACGGCCGGTACTGAATATCAAAATCCTGCACCGGCGTTATTCATTTAAATTATTTTATTATACTTTCCTGTGACTTCCACTCTGTAAATTTTTTTCTTAAATATTGACTTTTCTCTCACAAAGTGATATTATAATGATATCAAATAAATTCATTTTTATTTCAAAGGAGGAATCACTATGAGCGAAAAAATATTATCAAATAAGAAAAATGGAATGGGCATGCTTCTGCTCTTTTGCCTGCTCTATCTGATTGCAACTGCAGGATGTGTTCTGTCCGCAATCGCACTGAAACATGAATTTGACGCTCCTCCAGTCATCGTGGTACTAGTTGTCAGCATTATCTGGCTGTGTATCGGATGGATTCCATTCCCTGGACTGAAAGTGCTGAAACCACAGGAAGCCCTGGTTCTTACACTTTTTGGAAACTATATCGGCACGCTGAAAGAAGCCGGATTCTATTTTGTCAATCCATTCTGTACCAGCGTAAACCCTGCTTCTAAGACAAAACTAAGTCAAAGTGGAGATGTTGACAGCAATTCCAAGAAAGGCGCAAATCTATCCAGTCTCCTGGGCGTTTCTACAACGGGAACCAGCGAAGAATCTTCAAGTAAAAAGATTTCACTCAAGGTTATGACACTGAACAACTCCCGTCAGAAGATTAATGATTGTCTCGGAAATCCGATTGAGATTGGTATTGCCGTAACATGGCGTGTCGTAGACACTGCGAAAGCTGTCTTCAATGTTGATAATTACAAAGAATATCTCTCACTTCAGTGTGATGGTGCTCTTCGTAATATTGTCCGTATCTATCCATACGACACTGCTCCTGATGTCGATACTACCGGTGACGGAAAGGCTGATGAGGGAAGTCTCCGTGGATCCAGTGAGATTGTTGCAGCGCGAATCCGCGAAGAGATCCAGACTAAAGTGGCAGACGCGGGACTTGAGATCATCGAAGCAAGGATTACATATCTTGCTTATGCACCGGAAATCGCTGCTGTCATGCTTCAGCGCCAGCAGGCTTCTGCCATCATTGATGCAAGAAAGATGATCGTAGACGGAGCAGTTGGCATGGTTGAAATGGCACTTGATCAATTAAGCGAGAAAGAAGTCGTAGAACTGGATGAAGAACGTAAGGCTGCTATGGTATCCAATCTGCTTGTTGTTCTGTGTGGAAACCATGATACACAGCCAATTATTAATTCTGGAAGTCTGTACTAAAGATGCCCGAAAAAGACAATAAAAAGAAACAGATTCCTCTCCGTCTCTCCGCTAAACTGTATGACGCAATCGCAGCCTGGGCAGAAGATGATTTTCGTTCCGTAAACGGTCAGATTGAATATCTTCTGACTGAGTGTGTCAGGCAGCGTAAGAAAAACGGAAAATATGTTTCCGAACATTTGGATGAACCGATCGATTTGGATATTTCATAGTCCCCAAAAAACAGCAACAGATGATGATAGTATACAACATCTGTTGCTGTTTCTTTTTGTTCTATTCTCTATAACCGCTTCTGTATTTTCTACAAACCACTCCGCAAGTGGAAAGCTATCGAAGAGGAAATCTAAAAACCTATTCATATAGAAATGAGAATGTCCGAAGAATCCCGAATCTTATCCAATCTTTTTAGCAGAGCATCACCCTGCCAATGTTCTATTTTATTCGTTTGTAAATAATCGGCTCATCATAACCAAAAGTTCTTTTCCCATTTACTTCCATGGACTCCGATACTTCCAATTGGTTTTCACTAAACTTTTCATACAGAGAAAATTTCAATACGGGAGAAAACATACTTACACTTCCGCCTTCCCATGTATCACCTGATTTTCTGAAAAATGCAGGATTAAATTTTGCAGAGCACTTTAGCTGATCATAGTCTGCACCTTTGAAGATTTTGTAAGTAAAATCCTTTTTATCATATCCTTCCGGTATCTCATAAGAAATCAGTTTTATTGAATTGCTTTCTTCCATGAAAAGGAACAAATGTGAAGAAGAACGGGTAGTTCCCTGTACAGAATAATAACTCTCTTCAATCATAAATACGCCTTCGAAACCTTTTGGGAGATTTTCAATTTTTGAATTACATATTGTATTGATGTGTTTTGCATATGGATACTGTGGATTTATCTTACACATTTTTTCAAATTGATCCTTATTATCAAATTCTCCATTCAACAGAGTAACAAAATTTGTCAAATCAGCCATAATCTTATGCCTCCATAATTCTTATCATATAATTTTTATTCACTATACACCTTTCATATAAAAGAGTCCATGTACAAAATAAGGGAATATATAAACAAAATGCATCAGTTAACAAGCATCGGCAGAGGGGCATATCCAAACTGTCTGTGTTATCTTATATTGATAAATTTGCGTATAATTATTACGTGCTACATCCTGTTTTTATGGCTGAATCGGGCTAATAAGAATGTTACTGTTAATTGTGTTTATATCTGCTTAAGCACGAATCAGTTTTTCTGACTCCAGCGGTTTGGTAAGATATTCGTCCATTCCGGCTTTCAACGCTTTACTCTTGTCTTCTGCAAAGGCATTTGCTGTCATGGCTATAATCACAACAGCAGATGCATCACTTCTGTTCATTGTGCGTATTTCTCTGGTAGCTTCCAGACCATCCATAACTGGCATCATAATATCCATCAGAATTACATTGATCTCACCAACACCTGATTTTTCAAATGCTTCAACAGCTTCCTTACCGTTTGAAGCCTTTGTAATTTCTGCTCCTGCATTTGTCAGAAGGAATTCCGCAATTTCCATGTTCAATTCATTGTCTTCGGCCAAAAGGATTCTCATGCCTTCAATTGATACATCGTCTTCCTGGCTTTCTGCCTGCTTCATATCAGCAGAAATAAGGAATGGGAGCTGTACCATGAATGTGGTTCCTACATTTTTCTCGCTTTCAAATTTAATCGTACCGCCCATTTTCTCTATTAGTTTTTTTGTAATTGGCATACCAAGACCTGTTCCTCCATAAACAGATCTTGCACCGCCTGTTTCCTGAGTAAATGGTTCAAAAATATGGTTCTGAAATTCTTTACTCATTCCAACTCCTGTATCCTTGCAGTGAAACTCAAACAGTATATGCCTGTCATCCACCTGTGTTTCATAATAACTGAGCAGTATTTCTCCTTTTTCTTTATTATACTTGACAGCATTACTTATGATATTCATAAGGATTCTTTTTAAATGGACCGGACTCCCATTCAAATATTTGTATTTCAGATTGTATTCTTTTTCAGATAAGCTGATTCCGCGTTCATATACCTGTTTTTCTATCACTTCTCTTATTTCGTGCAGTAGCCTGTTAATATCAAAATCCTTATTTTCCAGCACGATTTCCTCTGACTCTAATTTGCTCATATCAAGCACTTCATTAATAAGCTCCAAGAGGTATCCTGAAGCATCCCATATTTTCCTGCGGCACTCATCTTGCTTTTTTAAATCATCTTTATAATAATCAGCCACTTCGATCATGCCACGGATTCCGTTAATAGGAGTTCGGATATCATGACTCATTCGCTGCAGAAATTCTGTTTTTGCATTATTTGCCATGTCAGCTCTTTTGGCTTCTTGCAAAAGTTTCTGCTTATAAGCTTCTTCCTGCATCATCTGAATCTTCAACAATTGCGCTTTTGATCTCCTGCAGAAGGCAAATACGGAAGCAGCCACAAATATATACAACAGCAACACGACCAACAGGTTTTTAAAAACAGAAGCAAACGCCATCTGCTCATCTATAAACATATAAACATAGTAATCGCGTCCCTTAGTCATTCTGCCAATATATCTGCATTTTTTGTCTGATACACAGACCAGTTTGTTAGCTGGTTTCTGTTTTACCTGTTGGATAATATGAATACCTCCAGAGCTCTGTCCGATCAGATTTTCGTCATTTGAAGCAACCACATTTTTTCCGTCTGTTACAACGATCATTCCGCTGGAATATGTATCATAGCCACTAAGAAGGCTTTGGATCGTAAGATTATAGTTTCTGGCATACTCAGCCGATGTATGATAAAAAATAATAATTATGCCTTTTTCGTCAGAACGTCCATATGCAGCCAGATCCACCTGTGACCCATCCTCAAGAACGATACTTGCAGCATATGTTTCCGGGGATGCGCTGCTACATCAAGTACTGTTTTCTTTTGGATCTCATCCTGTAAAGCCCGGGAATTAAGATCGTCTGTGCTGTATTCACATTTTACCTTTCCATTTACATCAAGTATAATAATTCCGGTAAGTCTCTGCTCCTCTGCATATGTTTTCAGCTTATCCTTTGTAACTTCATCCTTTGTATACGTCAGATTACGATTAACCTGCTGGGCATTTTCAATTGCGCGCATTAAACCTTTTGTTTGGGATGCTTCATTATATCTGTTATAAATATAACATTGTTCTTTCACATATTTTAAAGTCTCGTCCATTTGCCCGGCAACTGCTCTTATGTCGGTTTTTACAGAATAAACTATAGTTATCAGAAACAGAAGCAGTCCTGTAGTAATAATGATGATTTGAGTCTGCCGTCTGGACAGTTTAGTTATTTTCAATTTTATCCACCTCCAGATATCCACTGGTTTCGGGAAGATATTTTTTTAGAATTTTCTCTTCACTTCCATCTTTTCTCATTTCTTTAAAGATTTCTGTGAGTTTTTCCGGAAGTTCACTATCCGTGTTTTTGGGAAAAGCTACTCCAATTCCTGTAGTCAGGATCGCTTCGTCCAGGATCCTTATCTTTGCCCCATAATCTTTTATATACTGTTGTACAGAAGTTTCATGAGCTGCTATGGCATCAACATAACCTTTTCCAAGAGAGGTAAAAAGCAGTTTTCGGTTTTCTAAGCTATACACATCTTTTACCAATGGAATAGAAGGATTCGTCCTGTTAAGAAAGATATCCTCAGGCTTTGTGGAAGCCTGTACTGCGATTACTTTTCCCGACAGATCACTAAGCTTCTTTATATTACTGTTTTCATTGACTGCAACGACCTGCCGGCTCACCATATATGGACCTGCCCACTTATAATCATTCTCCCGGCCATCCATGGAAAAGCACCCCCATAAACAGTCTATCTCCTTATTTTCCAGATCTTTATCTTTATCATCCCATACAATCTTTTTAAATACCGGCTTATAACCAAGGCGGCCCAGAGCTTCATTTGCAATGTCAACATCAATCCCTGCCGGTTCTCCATTTTCATCGGAATAATTAAAAGGTGGAAAATCGTCACTTCCAATGATTATCTTTGGCATATTTTCCTGTGAAGATGTATTTTTTTGTGTTGTAACTGAACATCCTGATATCAGTAATACCCCAAAAGCAAACAAAAACGGTATTACTGCCATGTACTTAGATTTCATGCTATGTACCTCAACAATTCTCTCTGATTTTTTGGATTTTACGTCATTATAATAACTCTGTTTATACTGAATTTACATAAAAGATATAATACAAAACATGCACAAAATTTTATATTTTTTACAAAGAACAGGTGATTTTTCAAGTGAATCATGTTATGTAAATTTCACTCAGAGTGGTGCTCCATCACTTTCACTCTGAAACTCCATCTTCATTTTTACTTTTGCCAGTTGTATTTCCGGTATTCCTTCAGAAATGGACATAAAAAGCGCCATAGGTTTTTTCCAATGCCTATGGCGTGTAAATAATTTTCTACTCTGCGGATACCTTGTTTATGATTGTCTACCATCCAAATGCGTCCCGGATCAAAGCTCCGGTTTCTCCGTCTATATAAAACAATTCCTGTTCTTCTGGTGAATCCTTCCATTGGTAAGGACAGCAAAAACTCCATACAGGTCTGTAAACAATTCCATCTGCAGTTTCATCAATATAATATTTCAGACGGATTTTCGTAACTGGAATCGTGATTGGTTCTGTTTTCTCCGTCGTGTCCTCTTCCGTAAAAAATCCGATTTTTCCTTCTTTTACATATTGTTCCACCGATTTCATAATTTCTTCCATGGGAAGCATAGTAACTGTTTCTTTCTCTTTCACCTGAAGCGGGATTGGTATTTTAAAATAGCAGTCTTCAGGCTTGGGACCAAATCCTGTGCTTCCCTGATAATGATACTGAGAAAGTCCACCTGCCGGTATTCCATTCAACAGAACTTCTGTGTCGTAATAATCATATCCTTCCGTCATGTCGCTAATTGATTTTCTTACAGAAGTTCCAGATAAATCAGCTTTGGAAAACAGTTGATTTATAATTTTTAATTTCTCATCTTCCGTATTCTCGCCTAAAAATCCCAGATCTTTTTCACTTAATCCATCACACTCTATCATCCCATCCGAAATAAATAACTGCAGTCCTTTTTCTTTATTTTCCCAGACCGTTTCATCTGTTACAGATTTTTCCCATCCATCTTTCCCGCCAAACCAGGAGCAGATATCTTTCTCTGATATACTGCATTTTTTCAGAACTCCCTTTGAAACGTCATCAGTATTTCCGGTAACATCAGCTTCTATTGTAAGGGTTCCTGATTTCCCTGGCAGAGAAGCTGTTACATGTTTTTCCTTTACCTGTAACACTGTTTTCTCCGGATCATATTTTTCATTTACACTCGTAGTATTTGGCGAACTTTCCAAATCTGTTGTGTTCTGAGTACTCTCACTCGAAGATGGTTCTACTCCGGTGTCAGCAGCCTGCAATTTCCCTTCTTTTCTATATTTTTCAATGATATCCCTTACTTCATCCTTTAATGGAAGGGTTAACGTAAGAGTCTGAGGCGTATATCCTCTGTAAACGTCCTCCGCAGGAAGTGCATAAGAAGCCCTTCCTTCTGAATCTGTAAAAGAACCAATTTTAAAAATCTTTTCGTAAGCTTCAGTGTCTTTCCAGGTATAATAAATTTTACCGTCATAAACAGGATATGCCTGAATAGTCATGGAAAGTTCTACTTCAGAATCTTCTTTTAATATTTTCTCAATCAAAGCGTCATCATACAAAGTAATATGCCCATAATAAAGATCTTCTCCTTCTATTTTATTTAAAGAAGCCAGTGCATCTTTTCCATTCACCGTTGCATGATCACGGCAAGTGACCATATAATTCTTTGCCTCATTGGAAGGTTCTCCCACAAAACTTAAACCGCCGCCATCAAAATACGCTTCTTTAACAGTCAGCATGGACTGATTCCAATCGACCGTCTCGGGAGTTATTGGATAAGAAGTAATATTTTCCACATTTTCTGCAGTTGACTCAGGTTCTGTGACAACCATTTGAGCTGCCTCCTGTTCAGCGACACCCTGTTGTTCAAGTTCTTTATACAGTCGTCCGATATTTGTTGCAAGTACACCAGTACTAACTCCTAATATAGCAGCTACCGGAAGAAGAATCCGAATTATTTTTTTCTTATTTCCTGAATTTTTCGTTCTTTCTCCATCTGTTTTTTTACTTAAAGCCCCGTTGTTTTCTCGTCTGGGGAATTTAAAATTCCGCTCAGAACATCTTCCATGGCTTTATCAATATTTTCCGGTATTGCAGTTTCTTCTTTTAAAATCCTTCTGATTTCTTTCATATAGTCTCACCTCCTGATCACCTTTTTTAATTTTGCTCTTGCCCGGGAAAGTTTGGTTGATACGGTATTGCTGTTCATTTCAAGAAGGGCACTGATTTCCTTAACTGAAAACTCATCAAAATAATAGAGTTCCACGATTTTTCTACTTTCTTCATCCAGGCATAAAAGCAATTGTTTCCATTCACAGAGATTCAGTTCTTCACAATGTACACCTTCTGCAAAATCATCCAGTTCTGCTGCATGGTTCTTTTGGCGGAGAATGTCCTTGCACTCATTTATAAGGATCCGCATCAGCCAGGTTTTAAAATACTTCGGTTCTCTCAGTCTCTGTATATTTTCATAGCAGGATAGGATTGTATTTTGCAGGGCATCAGCAATGTCCTGCTCATCCCGAAGATAAATCCAGGCAGTCTTATACAGGCTCTGCTTATTCATCCGGATTAATCTGACAAATGCTTCTTTATCTCCATTTTTAGCCTCTGTTATTAAAGCATCCATAAAGTACCTCCTTTTCTTCTTATAATTATTAGACTTGAAAAACAGCCATTTGCTTTCAAGAAAAAAATTTTATAAAAAACGCATAGGTTTTCGATACCTATGGCGTGTAGATATAGGGAAAAGCTGTCTTTTTTATCGGCAGTGGAATGTTTTCTTTTATTGCATATTGTTGAATTGGTATAATTACTATTCCTCTTCTTCCACATCAGTAATAACATCTAATTTTTCTCAAAAAAGCCCCAAAATAGAACGTATAGTTTGTTTCTATACACTCTATCTCAAATTTGCTATTAAATGCAGCTCTGTTTTGTCTTCATAGTCTGCAAGTACATATTTCTCCTACAAGGGCCGCTTTTGCATCATTTCCCAATTTAAACGGCATTTCAAAAGTTTCCATTCGTTTTTCCTTAAAAAATAAAA
>ENA-OQDE01000368-OQDE01000368.1-human-gut-metagenome-genome-assembly--contig:-NODE-368-length-27998-cov-2.844211_pt1 | contig 27998 bp, 30 predicted proteins | sample MGYA00242768_ERZ504595 | MGnify/ENA primary metagenome ERZ504595 (study PRJEB26092, sample SAMD00036307) | human gut metagenome | host: Homo sapiens | study: EMG produced TPA metagenomics assembly of... | reverse complement strand
GCTGCATTATCGGGCATAACCGTCTTGTCGGCACAGACTCCCGGTAAACCCCGTGTACAGACTTCGGCAGCTCCGGAGGAAACTACGGTTTACAAGCCCGACGGCAAAAAGCAGGAAACAGCAGTTGCGACTTCTTCAAAAAAGGAGGAGGATAAACGCCAATCCGGCAAAGAGAATGCAGGAAAGAAAGCGGCTGCCTTTGATGGTCAACGCTATCTGGCACTGAAAACGAATGTAGTATATGATGCTTGTGCTTTGCTGAACCTTGCCGTGGAAATGCAGGTGCATAAAAAGATCACGGTAGAGTTGCCGTTGACTTGCAGTTTGTGGGACTTGGGGGATAAGCACGGCGTGCGTACGGTAGCATTGCAACCTGAAGCCCGCTGGTGGATAGGAAATGAAACAGGACGGGGACACTTTGTCGGACTGCACGCTCACATGGCATGGTTTAACGTGAAGTGGAACGATGACCGTTATCAAGATACTGATCGTCCGCTGTTGGGAGCCGGAATAAGCTACGGTTACAAACTCCCTCTTTCCAAACACTGGGGAGCGGAATTTAATCTGGGAGTGGGATATGCCAACATGAAGTATAACACCTATTATAATGTAGACAACGGCGCACAGCTGGATACGCGTGTCCGTCATTACTGGGGGATAACCCGTGTGGGAGCATCGTTGGTCTACCGCTTCTAACCTTAGATAGGAACATACATATAAATAAGATAACAATATGAGAAGAAATTTATATATACTGGCACAGTGCACTTTCTTGTTGTTCATCACCTTGCTGGTGAATGGATGCAGCCTGCACGAAGAACCGGAAATGACTCCCGAAGGAGAACTGGGAGTGGACCCGACAGCTGTAACACTCAACCTTAATCTGGCAATGAATCTAAGTTTGGCAGAAAGAGCACCGGTGACCATCACCCGTGCGTCGGAAACCAACTATCTGCGTCGTTTCATCGTAGAAGCCTATCTGGATAGACAGGTGGCGGCACGGCAAACGGTATATGAAGAGGATTTTAACCGTGCCAGTCTGTCTGTTAGTATGAAGCTGCACGCCCGTAATTACCGCATCCTGGTGTGGGCCGATTATGTGAATGCGGAGACACCGGAACAGGGACTTGTTTACGATGCCAAGAATCTGGCTTTTATCCTTCCTGCCGGAAAGTATATAGGGAATAGCCGCTATAAAGATGTTTTTGCTGCTTCTGCTATGGCAGACCTGACTTCTTTCCGCAATCATTGGGGAGCTGAAACAAGTCTTGACGTTGAACTGTATCGCCCCGTAGCACGCTATGAACTGGTGGCTAAAGATGTGGCAACGTTTCTCAATAAACTGTCCACAGGCGGACTGAAAGGTGAAAGTTTTACCGCTCGTGTGAAGTACAGTGATTATTTGCCTACCGGTTACAATTTGTGGGATGATGTACCCAAGAACTCGCTCATGTACATGGAATATAAAGTGGCCTTTGAACGCCCTGCCGATGGTACGAAAGAACTGATACTGGGATTTGACTATGTGTTGACCGATGCCGGAGAAACCGTTTCCATCCCTGTAGAGCTCGAAATCTTGAATGAGAAGAATGAAGTGCTGGCACGTACAGCTTTCCGTATTCCTTGTGAACGGGGCAAAAACACAACGGTACGCGGTAACTTCCTGACTTCCGATGCTAATGGAGGAATAGGGATCGACCCCGATTATGACGGTGATCTGGAGGTAGACCTTGGAGAATTATAAAATAGATAAATCAATTAAGAATTGCTTAACCATAAAACAATTAAGATCATGAAAAAGAACTTATTTTATTCGCTAATGGCTTTGTTCGTAGTGCTTTTTGCATCCTGTGGACAAGAAGAAATCGTTTCGGACAACGGAACAGAAATCAATGCTCCTGTTACTATCTCTGTACAGGCTCCTGTAAATAACGTCTTTAGCCGTGCGGTTACCATCCCTGACGGTTATACGATGCAATGTATCATGCAATTACTGAATGCTGATGGCAATAAGATAGGCGATCAGGTAACTAAACCGGTTACAGACGGTAAGGTATCTTTCACTATTTCCGTAGATGAACAAAAAGAAGTGTCGAAAGCATTGTTTTGGGCTGAATACGTGCCGGAAAGTGGTGCCGCTAATAAAGTATATAACACTGCTGATTTGAGAGTAGTAGGATATAATACTGCGTCATTCGATCTGACAAATGATGCGTTGATGGCAGCCAGCGACGCTTTCTGCGGAAAATTGGAAACGATTGGTAATGCCAGTGTGACATTGAAACGCCCGTTTGCTAATGTGAGCGTAAAACCGAAGAATCCGGAAGTAGCTGCGGCAGCTAATAAACTGGAAATAAAATATAACGCTTTGAGCGATATGATATTTTAGAGGGTAAATGTTCTGCTACGACTCCTGTGACTTATACAAATGCAAGTTTTGCTTCTGCGGATGGCAATTGGTTCGCTAATTTCTTTTTTGCTCCTTCAAATGTAAGTAAATTTACAGAAGAAATAACCATGGCATTGAGTGGCGGATATAGTAAAGAGATTAAAATACCGGCAAATACATTACCTTTGGACGCTAATATGCAGATTATGGCTAAATTTGAAATCGGAGATGGAAACTTTGACATTGAAGTAGGAGTGGATCCGGATTATGAAGCATTGGAAATGAAAGTTGGTAGTTATATCAATGCAGAAGGTAAAGTGGTACGTGATGCAGCGGATGCTGTCGGTATTGTTTTCAAGATGGAGCTATTGGTAGTGATGTGCCGGCTAATTATCCTGTAGCACTTCAAGGTAAGACAATTGCCGGATATGCGGTAGCGATTGAGAATGTGGCGACTGCTCGTCAGACTCTTAATACTGAATTATTGACTACTTTGGCTGAAACAGCTGCAGGTATGACAAATGGTACACAGACTACGGACGTTTTATTAACAGGTCTTGGAGATGTTGCCTTTAAAACAACTTATGAGAAATGGGTGGGAGAACATGCTCCTGATAGTGAGAATTTGAGTGCATGGTATATTCCTACATTGTCGCAATTGAGTGCGTTCATGGGTACATTGTTTACTATGAAAGAGATACCAGCTACTGGTAGTGAGGACTTCAGAAACATGTCGGAGTTTGAATTTGTCAATGGCAAAATGTTTGATAGAGAAACGATTGCTACAGTGAATTATGCTTCTAGTACTATCAATAACCAAGGTAATGTTTCTGGTGTACGTATTAATGTAGCTGATGGTGTTGTTACTAATGCACAAGAGGCGGGTATCAGTGTTAAGACAGCTCTTAATCAACAAGCTCTTTGCCGCCCAATGATTACAATCTTTAAATAGTCACTGAATATTCGACCTTACTCAATAGAAATTCAAGGAAAGTGGGATCCCCCATCCCGCTTTACCTTCTTCTTACATTGAAACTTTTGAAAATAGCCCTCTAATCTTATACCAAGAAAAGAAAATAATATGCACACCACATTTCGCCTATCGGTTTTTCTTTTGTTCATGGTACAGCTGTTCTGTAGCTGTACATCTGACTCGCTGCCCGAACCGGACAGTACGCAGCCAGAGACGCCTGCCGGAATTCCCGATGCCTATCAGGATAAAATACGAACGCAACCTTATCCCAAAGCAGATAATGAATTGTATCTGAATCCTGCTCCTCTTATTGTTCCTCAAGCCATGAAGACGGGCGAAAGACTGCAATTTTCCCTTTCACGTACTGAAGATTTCAGCAGTTCCGAAACGCTACTTTCCGAACCGCAGGAATGGTGTATGTATAATCTTCATCGTCGTTTGGAGGTCGGCACATGGTATTGGCGCTTTCGTTCCACCAATCTTAATGGAACTACGCCCGGTGAATGGAGTGCTATCTATCGTTTCGAAGTAAAGAATGATACACCGGAATTTGTAACACCTCCTTTTCAGACATTCTTAGCAAATGCTCCCCGTCTGCATCCTCGTATTTACTGTTTTTTAGACGACCGTATCGGAGAGGCTCGTAACCGTGTCACTTCACACCCTGAATATGCAGAACTACAAAGTCGTGCTTCACAGGCATTGAAAGCCGAATACACCGGAATGACTGATTTATATAGCCGTGCAGAAGAGCTCCGGCAACATGCCACTTATCTTTATCAGGCCTATCATTTAACCCAAAAAGAAATTTATGCCGAAAAGTTACGCCAGCTTCTCGAAGCGTTGATTGTCGCTCCCCCTGCTGATGGACAGCTTTTTGCATCCAACTTTACTGCCAGCAACATCGCATGGTGTCTTGTTGCAGCTTACGATCTGCTTTATAATAACTTGTCTGCTTCCGATCGTACTGCTGCCGAAGAACTGATGATGCGTGTGGCACGTTACTATTACAAGGTAAATTGCGGTTTTCAGGAAAACCATCTCTTTGATAATCATTTTTGGCAGCAGAATATGCGCATCCTCTTTCAAGTGGCTTTGTCGCTTTACGACAAACCGGCCTATTCTTCCGAAGTGCTGCCCATGATGGAGTATTATTATGAATTGTGGACAGCCCGTGCTCCTGCTTCCGGTTTCAATCGCGACGGTATATGGCACAATGGTACCGGTTATTTCAGTGCCAATATCTTGACTTTGGCGTATATGCCGTCTCTTCTTTCATTTATCAGTCGGTACGATTATCTATCGCATCCGTGGTATCAGAATGTCGGACGTTCGCTGGTTTATACTTGTCCGCCGGGATCGAAAAGCAATGGCTTTGGTGACAATAGTGAAAAGGGTAGCGAACCCAACCGTTTGGTTGCTGCCTTTGCTGATTATCTGGCGTGTGAAACGGGTGATTCCTATGCCGGATGGTATGCCGGAGAATGTCGGGAGCTGTTGCGCCGGGATTATGAATTGCGTCTTTACCGGATGTGCACCGAGCAGGATTACAATACAACTTTTCCTGCCAGGGCTGATAAAATGGTATGGTATAAAGACGCTGGTGAAGTAGCCATGCACAGTGCTCCGGAAGATACGGGAAAGGATCTTGCACTCTCGTTCCGTTCCAGTACATTCGGGTCCGGCAGTCACACTACTGCCAGTCAGAATGCTTTAACCTGTTGTATAAAGGTGTCGATGTGTATCGCAGTACGGGTTATTATCAGAATTTCAGCGATGCTCATAATCTGATGTCCTATCGCCATACGAGGGCGCATAATTCACTGTTGGTAAACGGCATCGGGCAACCTTATTCTACCGAAGGTATGGCAGTGTGACGCGTGCTATGGGCGGACAGCATATCAGTTACTGTTTGGGAGATGCTTCACATGCTTACAGAGGTATCAGCAATGACCCGATGTGGGTTGGCTACTTCAAGCAGGCAGGTATTGAGCAGACGCCTGAAAATGGATTCGGTGCCACTCCGTTGACTAAATACCGCGACATGTGTTGATGCTTCATCCTCATACGGTGATTGTGTATGATGAACTGGAAGCATCGGAGGCTGTCCGCTGGGAGTGGCTGTTGCATAGTCCTACGGAATTTAAGATGGATGCGACAAAGAAAACGTTGTCTACAAATAATAAAATCAAAGGATGGATGGCTGTGACACAACTTTTTGGAGGACATGTTTTTACGCTGTCCCAAACGGACCGTTTCGTAGTGCCGCCCGCCATCACCGGAGCGGAGTATCCTAACCAGTGGCACTTGACTGCACGGGTTGACGGTTGTTCTGCCACCCGTTTCCTGGCTATTATCCAGGTAGGAGATGAGGCTGTCCCTATTATCAACCGTGACGGTGATACCTTTAACGTAGGCGACTGGACGATCAAAGCGGTTTTGGATGCTTCCAAAGCACCCGAACTTGCAGTGAGTCATCGCACCGAACAGGCGGTATTTAGTTATGGAACAGACAATCCTGCGTTGAATGGCAATTTTTACTCTCGACAATATACGGGTTCCTCGTTGCTTTACGACGAGATAGACGGGGCTTATCAGGTGGTAGAAATGACCGACCGGAGTCCTATATCTACCCGGGTAGTAAATCAATGATAAACAATGAAATATAGTGAATATAAATAACAAACAGAATATGATGAAAAGTAGAATTATTTGCATTTTGTTGCTTCTTGTCGGTGCATCCGGCATTTATGCCAGAGTTTGACCGTTACCGGTAAGGTGGTGGACAACGAAGGCTTGGAAGTGATTGGAGGAAATGTAACCGTGAAAGGAAAACAAAACACGGGTACCATTACCGATATCAATGGTAAATACACCATTACCGTTAGTGATCCGCAGAAAGATGTTTTGGTCTTCTCTTTTATCGGATTGGAAAATATGGAAGTAGCCGTGAAAGGAAGGAAACAGATTGATGTGACCATGAAGGCTGCGTCGGTATTGTTGGATGAGGTGGTAGCTATCGGTTATGCAACGGTAAAGCGTAAAGACCTGACCGGTTCCGTGGCTTCTGTGAGAAGCGACGATTTGCTCAAAGTTCCTTCGTCTGATGTAACCCAGGCTTTAGCGGGACGTATGGCAGGTGTGCAGATTATACAGACAGACGGTCAGCCTGGTGCTACGATGTCAGTGCGTGTTCGTGGCGGTATATCAATTACGCAAAGCAACGAGCCGCTTTATATTATCGACGGATTTCCGACGGAAGATGGCATGTCCAGCCTTGATCCTGCCGATATTGAAAGTATCGACGTGTTGAAAGATGCTTCGGCAACAGCTATCTACGGCGCCCGGGGAGCGAATGGCGTAGTGGTAATCACCACCAAAAGCGGTGCGAAAAGTGAAGGGAAAGCGACTCTTACTTTCGATTCTTATGTCGGTGTGCGTAGCTGCCAAGCGGTTAGATGTATTAAGTGTGGAGGAATTTGTGTTGGCGGATTATGAAAGAACATTAGGCGATGCTACTGATCCCGAGGAAAGTATGCGGTCATGGCAAAACCGTTATGGTGGTTTTGTCGATCTTCATGAAAACTATGGTAACCGTAAAGGTATCGACTGGCTGGACCGTACGATGGGACGCACTACCGTTACGCAAAATTACCGGGTAGGCGTCAACGGTGGTAATGATAAGTTGAACTACAATATGTCTTATGGTTACTTCAAGGATGAAGGTGCGATGGTATATAGCGGCAGCGACAAACATAATATTGCGCTTAGCGTGAAAAGCGAAGTGAATAAGCGGCTCTCCGTTACAGGACGTATCAACTTCGATTATCTGAAAGTGTATGGAGCAGGTGTTGCCGGAAACGGTACGAATGAAGGCGGAAGCAATGTAGATGCAAAGTTTAATAAAATGGTTCAGATTTTGCAATACCGTCCTACCATTGGTATACGTGGCAATGACCCGGATTTGTTGGCAGGAGAAGACCCTGTATTAAGCGATGCAGACGGAAACGTGATGCAGAACCCGTTGATTGCCGCAGCTGAAGAAAAGGATAATAAGGAAACACGTACTTTGCAAGCCAATGGCGGACTGACTTTCAAAATCATCAAAGGATTGACCTTCCGCAACAATACGGGTATGCGTTATCAGCTTTACCGCCGGGAACTTTTCTATGGCGACCAATCTATAATGGGAAGACGTAACGGTATTTACGGCTCTATCAGAAATACGGAGACCGGAAGTTTTCAGACTTCTAACGTCCTGACTTATGACAAACGTTTTCAGAAGAAGCATAAAGTGGTGGTACAATTGGGACAGGAATTTGTAAAACGCTGGACTCGTGTACTCGAATCCGGTGTCAGTGGGTTGCCTACCGATGAGTTCATTTTGGGAGATATGAGTCTGGGTACTCCATCCGTTGCTTCGTCCGATGAAAACTATGATGACAATCTGCTCTCTTTCTTCGCTCGTCTCAACTATGACTTTACCGATAAGTATTTGTTTTCCGCAACTTTCCGTGCGGATGGCTCTTCTAAATTCGGTAAGAATAATAAATGGGGATATTTTCCTGCCGTATCAGCAGCATGGCGTGTGGGTGAAGAGGATTTTATAAAGAAACTGAATGTTTTCTCCGACTTGAAATTCCGTATCGGATACGGTTTGGCGGGTAACAACAGAATCGGTAGTTATAACAGCCTTGCTTTGATGTCTTCCATCATCACAGCTATGGGAGATCAGCTTACTCCCGGTTATGCTTCCAAGCAGATACCGAATCCCGACCTGAAGTGGGAAGCGAACAAGACTTTTAATATGGGGGTCGATTTAGGATTTCTGAATCAACGTATCACCATTTCACCCGAATTCTATATAAATAGGAGTAGTAACTTGCTGCTTAACGCCCAGTTGCCTTATTCTTCCGGTTATCAGAGTATGTTGATTAATGCCGGAGAAACGAAGAATGTAGGTGTGGAACTGACTGTGAATACTGTGAATTTCTCTACAAAGAAGTTTAGTTGGAACACTACACTGACGCTGTCGCACAATAAAAATTCAGTGAAAGCATTGACCGGTGAGGCGGTGCAACTCTATGAAGCCAGGTTCGGCTTTAACCAAAACACTCATCGTATTGCTGTCGGAGAACCATTAGGACAGTTCTATGGTTACATCACCGAAGGGCTGTATCAGTAGATGATTTCAATTATGATGCTTCTACGCAGACCTATACCCTGAAAGATGGGATACCTTATCATGGTGATAAAGGCCGGATTCGTCCGGGTATGTGGAAGTTTAAGAACTTGGCCGGAGACGATAATGTGATTGATGAAAATGATAAAACGGTCATTGGTAACGCTCAACCGAAATTCTACGGAGGATTGAACAACTCTTTTACTTACAAAGGATTTGATTTGAGTATATTCCTGACTTTCAGCTATGGCAACGAAGTGCTGAATGCGACCAAACTGGTTACCAGTAAGGTAGGTAGCTTGAACTACAACGCATTGGATGTGATGAATAGCTCTAATCGTTGGATGACCATCAATTCGGATGGACAGAAAGTGACAGATCCCGGAGAACTGGCTGCTCTGAATGCTGGTAAAACCGTAGCTGCTTATCATGATGCCCAACAAGGAGACAATTATATTCATTCATGGGCAGTGGAGGATGCTTCCTATTTGAAACTAAGTAATGTGACTTTGGGATATACATTCCCTAAAAACCTGATTGCAAGGGTAGGATTGAAGAACTTGCGTTTGTATGCCACCGGTAAGTAATCTCTTGACTTGGACTAAGTATTCAGGTTTCGATCCGGAAGTCTCTACGATGAAAAGCGGTTTGACACCGGGTGTTGACTTTGGGGCATATCCGCTTAGCCGTTCTTTTATTTTTGGTCTCAACGTAGCATTTTAATTCTTTAAATACATAGTAATCATGAAAAAGATACATCTATTATATGCCGTATTCGCCCTATTGGCAACAGGATTTTCCTCTTGTGAGGATTTGCTAACGGAAGAACCTAACTCAAAATATGACCGGGACCGCTATTTCGATTCGGAAGATAAAGCGGAAATGGCAGTGATGGGAATATATAGTTCATTGTCGGACTTTAATCATTACGGTTGGTACGAAATGGCTTCTCCCGCATCGGACGATACCTATTATACGGCTCGTACGCAGTCTGACAATCAGGTTCACGATATTGCACATTATCAGCTAAACTCCACGAATACGTGGATTGAAAGTATCTGGAAACTGAAATATGAGGGAATCGACCGGGCTAACCTCACCATTGACGGAATCTGTGGCATGACAGGATACGCAGAAAATACCCGTCTGAAAGCATTGGAAGCAGAAGCTCGCTTTCTGCGTGCTTTCCTCGCATTTGATTTGGTGAGATATTGGGGAGATGTGCCTTTCAAAACATCTTATTCTTCATCTTACGAATCTGCTTTTGGTGAACGTGTGGACAGGGAAGTGATTTATGACGAGATTATATCTGACCTTACTTTCGCTAAGAACAATCTGGATTGGGCAACTGCTTCTTCCAGTCCCGAACGAGTGACGCAAGGAGCTGCCCGTGCATTGCTGATGCGTGTCTATTTGCAGCGTGCAGGATATAGCCTTCAGTCGAATGGACAGTTGAAACGTCCGGAGGACAGTAAGCGAATGGAATATTTCGATGCAGTGATAGAAGAGTGGGAGGCTTTTGAAAAGAAAGGGTACCATGATTTTTATGACGGTGGTTATGAGGCACTCTTTAAAAGCTACTCGCAGGGGGTACTGAATAATAAGGAGAGTCTTTGGGAGATTGCTTTCTATCATTCGCAAGGACGTCGTAATGGTGGAGCATGGGGGATTTATAACGGTCCGCAGGTGGCGGAACCTACCGGAGTTTCTGTATCTGAATCAAGTCAGTATATGGGACGTGCCAATGGTTTCTTTATAGTCGTTCCCGAATGGCGTAACTTCTTCGAAGCGAGCGATAAACGTCGTGATGTTGCTATTTGCACCTATCGTTATACTTGGAATGGTACTAAAAAAGAGCATGTAAAAGAAGAAAGAAGCGCAGGTAGCTGGTATGTAGGAAAATGGCGCCGGGAATGGATGCCGAAAGAGTCGTGGAACAAGAATATCAATTATGCGGATGTGAACTATTGCCCTTTGCGTTATGCTGATGTGGTATTAATGGCTGCCGAAGCGTATAATGAAACGGGAACGGACAGACAGAAAGCATGGGATTTGCTGAATAGCGTACGTACACGTGCTGAAGCAACCTCTATTACAGAAGCGAATTATGATGAAATGATGAGCGTACGGAAAAAGACACATAACCTGACTTTCATCGACGACTCTACACCGGAAGGAAAGTTTCGTACAGCTCTTTACTGGGAACGTGGCTTTGAGCTGGCTTTTGAAGGACAACGCAAATATGATCTGATACGTTGGGGAGTACTGGGCAAGGCTCTGAAACTGTTTGGTGAGATCAGTTCCGTCAATCAGAAAGAGAACAAACCATATCCGGCTTACCGTAATTTTACGGAGGGCAAACACGAACTTTTCCCTATCCCTCTGAAAGAGATACAAAGTAATCCGAAACTCAATGGAATGAATAATAACGGGTATTAAGAAGACTCTCAATAGAATAGGCGACTGGAAAAATATACAAAAATAGTTTGCCAATTCAAAGAAAAGCCGTACTTTTGCAAGCCGATTATTATCACAAAATGATAAGAGATTAATTCATAGCAAGTTAGTATTCCTTTGTCCGGGGAAGACTAATGAGTGGTGAAGAAAATTTTTAGTAGTAACATTTAAAAAACAAAATTAGAGTGGATACTTTAAGTTACAAGACCATTTCTGCAAACAAAGCGACTGTAACCAAAGAATGGGTTATCGTTGACGCTACAGACCAGACTTTAGGTCGTCTGGGAGCAAAAGTTGCAAAATTGCTGAGAGGAAAGTACAAACCAAACTTTACTCCTCACGTAGACTGCGGTGATAACGTTATCATCATCAATGCAGACAAAGTAAAACTGACTGGTAACAAATGGAATGACAGAGTTTATTTGTCATATACTGGTTATCCTGGTGGTCAGAGAGAAATGACTCCTGCCCGTTTGATTACAAAACCGAACGGTGAAGAGAGATTACTGAAAAAAGTAGTGAAGGGCATGCTTCCTAAGAATATCCTGGGAGCTAAATTGCTGAATAACTTGTATGTTTACGCTGGTAGCGAACACAAACAGGCTGCTCAGAACCCGAAAATGATTGATATTAATTCATATAAATAAGATATAATGGAAGTAGTAAATGCATTAGGCAGACGTAAACGTGCTATTGCACGCATATTCGTAAGCGAAGGTACAGGAAAGATTACTATTAACAAGAGAGACCTTGCAGAGTACTTTCCATCAACTATTCTTCAGTATGTTGTAAAACAACCATTGAACAAGCTGGGTGCTGCTGAGAAGTATGACATCAAGGTGAACTTGTGTGGTGGTGGTTTCACTGGTCAGTCTCAGGCATTGCGTTTGGCAATTGCTCGTGCACTGGTTAAGATGAACGCTGAAGATAAAGCTGCTCTTCGTGCAGAAGGCTTCATGACTCGTGACCCTCGTTCTGTTGAACGTAAGAAACCGGGACAGCCGAAAGCTCGTAGAAGATTCCAGTTCAGCAAGCGTTAATGTGCTGCCTGATAGAGGAATATGTTTAGTATCTAAACTACTGGGACTCTGCTCATAGACTACCCAGCGGTTGGTTTAGAAAAACAAAAAAGAAGTAAACGATTTAAAGAAAAAACAAGATGTCAAGAACAAATTTTGATACATTATTGGAGGCTGGTTGCCACTTCGGACACCTTAAGAGAAAGTGGAACCCTGCAATGGCTCCTTATATTTTCATGGAACGCAATGGTATTCATATCATTGACCTCCACAAAACAGTTGCAAAAGTAGACGAAGCTGCTGAAGCTTTGAAACAGATTGCCAAATCTGGCAAGAAAGTTCTTTTTGTTGCTACTAAAAAACAAGCTAAACAAGTTGTAGCTGAGAAAGCTCAATCTGTTAATATGCCTTATGTAATCGAGCGTTGGCCGGGTGGTATGTTGACTAACTTCCCGACTATCCGTAAGGCTGTGAAGAAAATGGCTACTATCGATAAATTGACTAACGATGGTACATATTCTAACCTCTCTAAGAGAGAAGTTCTTCAGATTTCTCGTCAACGTGCAAAATTGGACAAGACTTTGGGATCTATCGCTGATCTGACTCGTCTGCCGTCTGCATTGTTCGTAATCGACGTAATGAAAGAAAATATCGCAGTTCGCGAAGCTAACCGTTTGGGTATCCCTGTATTTGGTATCGTTGATACTAACTCTGATCCTTCAAACGTGGATTTCGTAATTCCTGCTAATGATGACGCTACTAAATCAATAGAAGTTATCCTGGATGCTTGTTGCGCTGCAATGATCGAAGGTTTGGAAGAAAGAAAAGCTGAAAAGATCGACATGGAAGCAGCTGGTGAAGCTCCTGCTAACAAAGGCAAGAAGAAATCAGTAAAAGCTAGACTCGACAAGTCTGACGAAGAAGCTATCAACGCAGCTAAAGCTGCTGCTTTCATCAAGGAAGACGAAGAGGCTTAATATATAAAATGTGCCAATTTGCTAATGTGCAAGGGTATTGTTATACACTTGCATCTTGATTGGCAGATTGGCACATTTTTGTTTCGAAAATTATTATTCATTTAAATAAAGGAAATTATTATGGCTGTAACTATGGCTGATATTACCAAGCTGCGCAAAATGACCGGAGCTGGATGATGGATTGCAAGAATGCATTAACAGAGCTGATGGCGATTACGACAAGGCAATGGAGATTATCCGTAAGAAAGGACAAGCTGTTGCTGCTAAGCGTTCTGAACGTGAGGCTTCTGAAGGTTGCGTTTTGGCTAAGACTACTGGTGACTATGCCGTTGTCATTGCTTTGAAGTGCGAAACTGACTTCGTAGCTCAGAATGCTGACTTTGTGAAACTGACTCAGGATATTCTTGATCTTGCTGTGGCTAACAAATGCAAGACATTGGACGAAGTAAAAGCATTGCCGATGGGTAACGGTACTGTACAGGATGCAGTGACTGACCGTAGCGGTATCACAGGTGAGAAAATGGAACTTGATGGTTACATGACTGTAGAAGGCGCAAGCACTGCTGTTTACAACCACATGAACAGAAATGGTCTTTGTACGATTGTTGCTTTTAACAAGAACGTTGACGAGCAGTTGGCTAAGCAAGTAGCTATGCAGATTGCTGCTATGAATCCGATCGCTATTGATGAGGATGGTGTTTCTGAAGAAGTGAAGCAAAAAGAAATCGAAGTAGCTATCGAAAAGACAAAGGCTGAACAGGTACAGAAGGCTGTAGAAGCTGCTCTGAAGAAGGCTAACATCAACCCGGCTCATGTAGACAGCGAAGATCACATGGAAAGCAATATGGCTAAAGGTTGGATTACAGCTGAAGATGTAGCGAAAGCAAAAGAAATCATTGCTACTGTTTCTGCTGAAAAGGCTGCACATTTGCCTGAACAAATGATTCAGAACATCGCTAAGGGTCGTCTGGCTAAGTTCTTGAAAGAAGTTTGCCTGTTGAACCAGGAAGATATCATGGACGCTAAGAAGACTGTAAGAGAAGTGTTGGCTGCTGCTGATCCTGAACTGAAGATTGTTGACTTCAAGCGTTTCACTTTGAAAGCTGAATAATCTGATTCAAATCTTGTTAAGTACTACTTACAAAGTCAGATTTATTATATGTAAAATTTGGGAAAAGGGTTCGGTATTGCACCGGACTCTTTTTTCTTTAAGGCATATCTTAGGATAGGGACTACTTTAATGCTTTATCTATTTGCTTCATCAGCGTATCTATGGCTCCATTTTCATAGCCGGTAGTAGCTGATATTACTTTTCCTTCTTTGTCTATTAAATAACTTCTGGGAATCATTTTGGTGGCAAATTTACCTGTAACTTCCCGTTTGGGATCCGGGTAGAGGGGAAATGTAAACCCTTTTCTTTTATTGTATTCCGCTAATTGGTCGTCTGTATGCTCGCGACCGATCACTAACATACAGAAATCCTTGTTGTTTTTATATTTAGGCCAGAGTATTTTCTGAACTTCAGCCAGTTCGCTTTGGCAAGGGCCGCACCAGGTAGCGAAAATATTGATTAATACAACTTTCCCTTTTAGATCTGCAGAGTTTATGGTGCCGTTTGCTGTTGAATGAAGGGTGAAGGCAGGTATATTGTCACCTACCTTTACAATATCCGCATCACTTTCTTGTGCGAATGACAACAGTGAGAATAGTGTTGCCGCACAGAATAATATTACTTTTCTCATTTCTTGTATTATTTAATTTAACCTCCTATACCTTTGGTTTTAGTATATCCTTCTTTGATGAGTAGATCTATGATCTTGGTCTTGAAATCTCCTTGTACCATTATCTCTCCGTCTTTAGCTGAACCGCCTACTCCACATTTGCTTTTCAGTAACTTGCCTAGCTCTTTCAAATCATTATCCGTACCCACAAATCCGGTAATTAATGTTACCACTTTACCACCCCGGTTCTTTTTGTCAATGGAAACTCGCAGGTTTTGCTTGTCTTTGTCGAGGGTAACCTGTTCTTCATCGTTATCCATTTCATAACCGAAGTCAGGATTCGTGGAGTACACAACGTTCAATCTATCTTTCCAATCATTATTTTTCATACTTGTCATTTTTAATCCTTTTCAAAAGTATTAAACTTATCGAAAAGAGCAAAATTTGAGTCTCTTTTCATCGTTTTGTTTAATCTCTATTAAGGTTTTCTGTTATAGGGTTGTCAGTCTCAAAAAATAATGTACTTTTGCAAAATACCAAATTTTGTAAGAAGTATGAGCACTTATATACGAAAAGAGGCGGATAAAGTGCCGGAGCCTACCTTGCGCAGACTTCCCTGGTATCTGTCCAATATAAAACTAATGAAAGAAAAAGGGGAGCAGTATGTCTCTTCTACACAAATCTCTAAGGAAATAAATATTGACGCTTCCCAAATCGCCAAGGATTTGTCATACGTCAATATCTCGGGGCGTACGAGAGTGGGATACAATATTGATGCGCTAATTGAGGTGTTAGAGAGTTTTCTTGGATTTACCAATATGCACAAAGCCTTCTTGTTTGGTGTAGGTAGCCTGGGGGCTGCTTTGCTTCGGGATTCTGGTTTGCATCATTTCGGACTGGAGATTGTGGCTGCTTTTGATGTGAATCCGGAACTGGTGGGAAAAGACCTGAATGGTATTCCTATTTATCATTCCGATGACTTTGAAGCAAAGATGAAAGAATACGATGTAAATATCGGTGTATTGACCGTACCTATTAATATTGCTCAGGAAATTACAGATAAGATGGTAGACGGAGCATAAAAGCCGTATGGAACTTACTCCTTTCCGAATCCGTGTACCCGAGAATATAGTGGTGCAGAATACGTCTCTATATGCTCATTTGGCTGTTATGTTTAACCGATTGAATTTAACGAGAAATAATGAAGATTATTGCAGTAGGAATGAACTACGCCCAGCATAACAAAGAACTGGGACATACACAAGTAAATACGGAGCCGGTGATTTTTATGAAGCCTGATTCTGCTATTCTGAAGGATGGCAAACCGTTTTTCATTCCCGACTTTTCTAAAGAGATACATTATGAAACGGAGCTGGTGGTTCGTATTAATCGATTGGGGAAAAATATAGCTCCCCGCTTTGCTAACCGTTATTATGATGCAGTGACTGTAGGGATCGACTTTACGGCTCGTGACCTTCAGCGAAAGTTCCGTGAGCAGGGTAATCCCTGGGAGCTTTGCAAAGGTTTTGATTCGTCGGCTGCTATTGGAACTTTTGTTCCGGTGGAGCACTATAAGGATATTCAGAATCTTGACTTTCATTTGTTGATCGACGGTAAGGAAGTGCAGCGCGGTTGTACGGCAGATATGCTTTTCAAGATAGATGATATAATCGCTTATGTAAGCCAGTTTGTAACTTTGAAAATTGGTGACTTGCTCTTTACTGGGACTCCTGTGGGTGTAGGTCCTGTTAGTATCGGACAGCGTTTGCAAGGTTATCTGGAGGGAGAAAAACTGCTGGATTTCTATATTCGTTGATCTTTTTTATTCATTAGTACTCATTTGTTATATAAAATATGAAGATAAGAGTAGGCTTTGGTTTCGACGTACATCAGTTGGTCGAAGGTCGTGAGTTATGGCTGGGTGGCATTCTTTTGGAACACACAAAAGGATTGCTGGGGCATTCGGATGCTGATGTATTATTGCATGCTGTTTGCGATGCTCTGTTGGGGGCGGCGAATATGCGTGATATTGGCTATCATTTCCCCGATACGGCAGGAGAATTTAAAAATATAGATAGCAAGATACTGCTGAAAAAAACAGTGGAGTTGATTGCTACCAAAGGATATAAAGTGGGCAATATCGATGCAACTATTTGTGCCGAACGCCCGAAGTTAAAAGCGCACATTCCTTTGATGCAGGAGACGATGGCAACTGTTATGGGGATTGATATGGATGATATTTCCATTAAGGCGACTACTACCGAGAAACTCGGTTTTACAGGTCGTGAAGAAGGTATATCGGCTTATGCTACTGTGCTGATAGAGAAGATTGCTTAACCCCCTAAAACAAATAATTATGATTCGTCTTTTTAAAATTTACTTAACACTTGCCTTCTTATTGGTAACGACTTTTTGTATGGCTCAAAAGAGTGAACTGAAATTTAGCAAAGATGGTAAATTCAAGATTGTACAATTTACCGATGTGCATTTTAAATATGGAAATCGGGCTTCAGATATAGCTCTGGAACGTATTAATCAGGTGCTTGATGACGAACGTCCGGATTTGGTGATATTTACCGGTGACGTTGTTTATTCTGCTCCGGCGGATTCAGGAATGTTGCAGGTACTGGAACCGGTAGTTAAACGTAAACTGCCTTTTGTGGTCACTTTTGGTAACCATGACAATGAACAGGGAATGACACGGGAACAGTTATATGATATCATCCGTCAAGTTCCCGGCAATTTATTGCCTGATCGCGGAACAGTTTTGTCGCCGGATTATGTGTTGACAGTGAAATCGTCTTCCAATCTAAAGAAGGATGCTGCTTTGCTATATTGCATGGATTCTCACTCTTATTCTCCTTTGAAAGATGTGAAGGGATATGCATGGCTTACATTCGACCAGATAAATTGGTATCGTCAACAGAGTGCGGCTTATAAAGTGCAAAACGGCGGACAGCCTCTGCCGGCTCTTGCTTTTTTCCATATTCCTCTTCCTGAATACAATGAAGCTGCCCGTAGCGAAAATGCAATTCTTCGTGGAACTCGTATGGAGGAAGCTTGTGCGCCTAAATTGAATACAGGAATGTTTGCAGCGATGAAAGAAGCTGGTGATGTGATGGGTATGTTTGTAGGACACGACCACGATAATGACTATGCAGTGATGTGGAAAGATATCCTTCTGGCTTATGGACGCTTTACCGGTGGAAATACGGAATATAACCATTTGCCGAATGGTGCGCGTATCATCGTATTGGATGAGGGTGCCCGTACATTCACATCCTGGATTCGTCAGAAAGACGGTGTGGTGGATAAAATCTCTTATCCGGCAAGTTTTGTCAAAGACGATTGGACTAAACGTTGAGGCTTGCGAACTTCACATGGCTAAGGCGCGTGTATTTTGAACCATAGCTTTCGTATCGGCGCGATACTTTCGCCGATGCAACGTAGATAATATCTCCCAGTCGGTATTCATGTTCTATCCCGGATAGAGTGCATGAAACCGCACTGGGATTTTTTGATGGAATACTCATGGTGACTAAATTTCCACTGGCATCGGTCAAAGTCAGTACCTGCTTGACAAAAAACTGTGGGGTAGTGCCGTTCACTCTTGTTTTGTACGGATCGTCTTCCAATCTTACCCGGGTGACTTTTAATTTTAAGTCTGTCAGCTTTTCTCCTAATTCTCCCAGATAACGGCTGGATGAACGCTTCTCCCTCGATTTTCTGATCATTATATCCAGGTGTATGGAATGATAAGCTTGTGCTATTTTGACGAAACGTTCCTGTTTCGGAATTTTGGGAATGAATTTGTATGCTACCCAACTTAGGTAGGCGGGATCTATTTTGAGGATTTCATGTAGAAAATGTCCCCGGTATTTTCCGAAGAAGATAAGATCGTCACCGTTACTCTGCATTCTTTTCTCATTGTAATCTACCAGGATGATGCAACGCTTCGAATAATAAAACATCGTGCTGGCCATCCGCAGGGATTCGTTGATGTCTGGTGACAGGTCATGTATATAAAGAATGGATTGCTTTTCGGGCAGGGGAGAGTACAGCCAAAGGGAATAATTTGGTTTCCCCGGTCGGGGCAACACCACCAGGTAGACTCCTACCTCTTTAAAAGAGGCTCTGCCTCGGTTGTACTCATTCAATTTGGCATACAATAAGGCTTGCTCGTTTTCGGAAATGCCCGGTAATCTGGGGTTAGCCATAATTGTTCTCGCTTTTGGTATATTTCAAATATAAGGATTTTCTTTCAGAAAAGCAACTTTTCTCTTTGAAATCTCGTACATTTGTATCCATGTAAATTTTCAAAATTCGAATGGAAGAACGAAATAAGAGAGTATTGGTAGGTATGAGTGGTGGCATAGACAGCACCGCTACTTGCTTGATGCTGCAGGAACAAGGATACGAGGATTGTAGGGGTTACCATGCGCGTATGGGGAGATGAACCACAGGATGCCAGGGAGTTGGCTGAACGGATGGGGATCGAACATTATGTAGCAGATGAACGTATTCCTTTTAAAGAAACCATCGTAAAAAACTTCATAGACGAATATAAGCAGGGGCGTACACCGAATCCGTGCGTGATGTGTAATCCGTTGTTTAAGTTCCGTGTTTTGACGGAGTGGGCGGATAAGTTGAATTGTGCATGGGTGGCTACCGGACATTATTCACGATTGGAAGAGAAAAACGGAAATATTTATATAGTAGCCGGAGACGATGATAAGAAAGACCAGTCGTATTTTCTCTGGAGATTGGGGCAGGATGTGCTGAAACGTTGTATTTTCCCATTGGGAGATTATACGAAGGTGAAGGTTCGTGAGTATCTTGCAGAGAAAGGATATGAAGCAAAGTCGAAAGAAGGAGAAAGTATGGAAGTCTGCTTTATCAAGGGGGATTACCGTGATTTTCTTCGTGAGCAGTGCCCCGAACTGGATAGTGAAATTGGACCGGGATGGTTTGTCAACTCTGAAGGAGTGAAGCTTGGGAAGCATAAAGGAGCACCTTATTATACGATTGGGCAACGAAAAGGATTGGAGATCGCTTTAGGAAAGCCTGCTTATGTGTTGAAAATCAATCCGCAGAAAATACGGTGATGCTTGGAAATGCCGACCAACTGGAAACTGAATACATGTTGGCGGAGCAGGATAAAATGGTGGATGAACGGGAATTGTTCGGATGTGAGAATCTGACGGTACGGATTCGTTATCGCAGTCGTCCGATTCCTTGCCGGGTGAAAAGATTGGAAGACGGACGTTTGTTGATACATTTCCTTGAAATAGCTTCGGCCATTGCTCCCGGACAATCAGCTGTGTTTTATGATGGAAAACGGGTGCTGGGAGGAGCTTTCATTGCTTCCCAAAGAGGAATCGGGCTGGTGATTATGGAAAATGAAGAATTATGATTGATTAAAATAGAAAGATAACTTATGAAGAAGTTTATAGTATTGATTCTCGCTTTAAATATGTATTTGGGTGTGTTTGCCCAGTTTACTCCGGGAGATACCTTAAAATATCGAATTAGTCTGAAAGACAAGGCGGCTACTGACTATTCCTTGCAGAAACCGGAAAAATATTTGTCTATAAAATCTATAGAACGGCGAAAGAAACAAGGATTACCCATTGATTCCACCGATTTGCCGGTCTGCAAGAAATATGTAGATGCTATACGGAAGACGGGTGTTCATGTACTTGTGACGGGGAAATGGGATAATTTTGTTACTGTTTCTTGTAATGATAGTACTCTGATTGACGAAATAGCAAAGTTACCTTTTGTACATTCCACAGAAAGAGTGTGGAAAGGTATCACACAAAGAGCCTTTCAAAGAGATTCGCTAATAAATAAACCGGTGCGTACCGATAGCCTTTACGGTCCTGCAATAACACAGGCGGCAATGAGTCGTGTTGATCTTCTGCATGATGCGGGCTTTAAGGGACAGGGAATGACCATTGCGTGATTGATGCCGGATTCCATAATGTAGATAAGATTGATGCCATGAAAAATATCCATATTCTCGGGGTGCGTGACTTTGTGAATCCGGAGGCAGATATTTATGCGGAAAGCAGTCATGGAATGTCTGTATTGTCCTGTATGGCCATGAATCAGCCGCATGTGATGATTGGTACAGCTCCTGAAGCTTCTTATTGGTTGTTGCGTAGCGAGGACGAATATTCGGAGAATCTGGTAGAACAGGATTACTGGGCGGCAGCCATTGAGTTTGCCGATAGTGTAGGAGTGGATTTGGTGAATACATCGCTTGGATATTACTCATTTGATGATCCTGCGAAGAATTATAGATATCGTGACTTGAATGGTCATTATGCGTTGATGTCTCGTGAAGCTGCGAAGGCAGCCGATAAAGGAATGGTCGTTGTTTGTAGCGCTGGAAATTCGGGTGCAGGTTCGTGGAAGAAGATTACTCCTCCGGGAGACGCAGAGAATATAATAACGGTAGGAGCTGTAAATAAAAGGGGAGAACTGGCGCCGTTTTCTTCTGTTGGAAATACGGCTGACGGACGTGTGAAACCGGATGTAGTGGCTGTCGGTCTGAATTCGGATGTGATGGGAACGGATGGTAATCTTCGCCGTGCCAACGGAACTTCTTTTTCTTCTCCGATTATGTGCGGTATGATAGCTTGTCTGTGGCAGGCTTGTCCGAAGCTGACAGCGAAGCAGATTATTGATTTGGTACGTCAATCGGGGGATAGAGCCGATTTCCCGGATAACATATATGGATATGGTATTCCCGATTTGTGGAAGGCTTATCTAAACTTTTCTTCCAAGGAAAAGAAATAAGGTGACTGTTGTATGATAAACGTTATAAACAAGTTGAAGCAATCTGACTTACCCTCTTTGGAAGAGGGTGGGGAGAGGCTTTCTCTTTTAGAACTGAATGCACTCGTGCGCCGTAGTCTGGAGCAATGCCTGCCCGATGAATATTGGATACAGGCAGAGTTGAGCGATGTCCGTTCCAATACGACAGGGCATTGTTATCTGGAATTCGTGCAGAAAGATCCTCGCAGCAACAATCTCGTAGCCAAAGCACGGGGGATGATTTGGAATAATATCTACCGCTTGCTGAAACCCTACTTTGAGGAAAGTACCGGACAACTGTTTACCTCCGGTATTAAAGTGCTGGTGAAAGTAACAGTTCAGTTTCATGAGCTATACGGTTATAGTCTGACGGTACTTGATATTGATCCTGCTTATACATTGGGAGATATGGCTCGTCGCCGTCGGGAAATATTATTGCAGTTGGAAGAGGAGGGAGTGTTGACGCTGAATAAAGAGCTTGAGATACCGATTCTTCCCCAGCGTATTGCTGTCATTTCTTCGGCTACTGCGGCCGGATATGGAGATTTCTGTCATCAGTTGCAGCACAATTCGGGCGGGTTCTTTTTCTATACGGAGCTTTTTCCGGCTTTAATGCAGGGAAATCAGGTGGAGGAATCTGTGTTGGCAGCTTTGGATCGTATTAATGCCCGCATCAATGAATTTGACGTAGTAGTCATCATTCGTGGTGGTGGAGCTACTTCCGATTTGTCCGGCTTTGATACTTATCTATTGGCAGCTGCATGTGCGCAATTTCCATTACCTATTATTACCGGTATTGGGCATGAACGCGATGATACAGTACTTGATTCCGTGGCTCATACCCGGGTGAAACTCCTACGGCTGCTGCCGAACTCCTGATTCACCAGGTGGCGGAAGTCGCGGAGCATCTGGAAGAATTATCTATGCGGATTCAACAGGGAGCTTATATGCTTCTTGATCTGGAACGACGAAGGTTGGAAACTCTCCAAACCCGTATTCCCAATCTTGTTCATCGCAAACTTGCGGACGCCCGTTTTTCTTTGCTGGCAGCAAAGAAAGATTTGTCACAGGTGACGAAAGCATTGGTGGCCCGTCAATCTCACCGGTTGGAACTTTTGCAACAACGAATAGCGGACGCTTCTCCGGATAAACTTTTGAGTCGGGGATATAGTATTACAATAAAGGATGGGAAAGCGGTGACGGATGCTTCTTTACTGAAACCGGGAGAGCATTTGATAACCCGGCTATCGAAAGGAGAAGTTCGATCGGTAGTAGAAAAGTAGCTATCCGTCAAACGTGTATTTGTAAAAACATTCATTATTAACCATTAAATATCAATCATCGTGGCAGCAAAAAAAGAAACATATTCCCAAGCAATGGAACGTCTTGAAAAGATCGTTCGCCAGATAGATAATAACGAACTGGATATCGACATTTTGAGTGAGAAAATAAAAGAAGCCAATGAAATTATAGCCTTTTGCAAGGATAAACTAACAAAAGCCGACCGGGAAGTCGAAAAATTATTGCAAGAAAGGAGGCAATCTGAAGAATAAAAGTTATTTTTGCGTTTCAATGCAATGGAAAATAAACTAATACATAACAATATGAAAGAAATAGACTGGGCGAATCTGTCGTTCGGATACATGAAGACAGATTACAATGTGAGAATCAACTTCCGTAATGGTGCATGGGGAGAATTAGAGGTCAGTAGTGATGAACACCTCAATTTGCACATGGCGGCAACCTGTTTACACTATGGTCAGGAAGCCTTTGAAGGACTGAAAGCATTCCGTGGAAAAGATGGTAAGTACGTATTTTCCGTTTGGAAGAAAACGCTGCCGTCTGCAATCTACTTGCCAGGGAATCCTGATGGCAGAACTTCCGACAGAACGGTTTAAAGAAGCAATCTTGAAAGTCGTAAAACTGAATGAACGTTTTATCCCTCCTTATGAAACTGGTGCTTCTCTTTACATCCGTCCGCTGTTGATCGGAACAAGTGCCCAGGTAGGTGTACATCCTGCTGAAGAGTATATGTTTGTAGTGTTCGTAACTCCGGTAGGTCCGTATTTCAAAGGTGGTTTCTCTACCAATCCGTACGTTATCATTCGTGAGTTTGATCGTGCCGCTCCTCATGGAACAGGTATTTATAAAGTGGGTGGTAACTATGCAGCCAGTCTTCGTGCTAACAAGAAAGCACATGATCTGGGCTATTCCTGCGAGTTCTACCTTGATGCAAAAGAAAAAAAATATATTGATGAATGTGGTGCTGCCAACTTCTTCGGTATTAAGGATAATACTTATATCACTCCGAATCATCTTCTATCTTACCTTCTATTACCAATAAGAGCTTGATGCAGTTGGCAGAAGACATGGGTATCAAAGTGGAACGCCGTCCGATACCGGAAGAAGAACTAGAAACATTTGAAGAAGCTGGTGCTTGTGGTACTGCCGCAGTAATCAGCCCGATTCAGCGTATCGATGATTTGGAAAATGGAAAATCTTATGTGATTTCTAAAGACGGCAAGCCGGGACCTATCTGTACGAAATTGTACAATAAGTGCGTGGAATCCAGTATGGCGACGAACCGGATACACATGCTGGGTGACGATTGTAGAGTAATTGTATATTATGAAATAACACATTTATCAATTAATATTATTCACTATGTTAAAACTAAACTCAGAACTACGTGCGCAGGCGCGTGAGGCACTTCGAGGAAAGTGGCCTATGGCAGCCGTTGCTGCACTTATTTATTCAGCAATTGCCGGTGGATTATCTGCTATTCCTGTGATTGGCGGATTATGTTCATTATTTGTTGGACTTCCGGTTGCATACGGCTTTACTATTGTAATGCTTGGCGTATGTAGAGGCAAAGGCATTGATTTTGGTGTTTTGTTCGAAGGCTTCCAGGATTATGGACGTATTTTTGTAACTATGTTGCTTCAGGCTGTCTATACAATTTTGTGGTCACTGTTGCTGGTTATACCGGGTATCATTAAGTCTTATTCTTATGCAATGACATCTTTTATCTTGAAAGATGAACCGGAAATGAAAAACAATGCAGCTATTGAGAAAAGTATGGCTATGATGGAAGGGAACAAGATGAAGCTGTTCATGCTTGATTTAAGTTTCATTGGCTGGGCTATCCTTTGTATTTTCACTTTGGGTATTGGACTTCTTTTCCTGCAACCGTATGTTGCTATTTCGCGTGCTGCTTTCTATGAGGATTTGAAAGCACAACAAGGCGGAAGTGTAGAGGTAAACGTTGAAGTGAATGTTGAGATTTAATTAGACGAATCATTCAGTACTATAGAAGAATGGAGCATAGAGAAATCTGTGCTCCATTTCTTTTGTCGGTTGCTTCAAAATCAGTACCTTTGCGACCTAATCAGGATTGATATGGGAAAGAATAAATTAGAAAAGTTTGCCGATATGGCGAGTTATCCGCACGTGTTCGAATATCCTTATTCGGCGGTAGATAACGTGCCTTTTGGCATGAAAGGGAAATGGCACAAGGAGTTTTTTAAAAACGATCATCCGATTGTGCTCGAGTTGGGTTGCGGACGTGGTGAGTATACTGTTGGCCTGGGTAAGATGTTTCCCGAAAAGAACTTTATAGCAGTGGATATAAAAGGCGCCCGTATGTGGACGGGAGCAACGGAGTCATTACAGGCCGGAATGAAGAATGTCGCTTTCCTGCGTACCAATATTGAAATCATCGAGCGTTTTTTTGCTGAAGGCGAAGTGAGTGAAATATGGCTTACCTTCTCTGACCCGCAAATGAAGAAAGCAACCAAGCGACTGACTTCTACCTATTTTATGGAAAGGTATCGCAAATTCTTGCAACCGAATGGTATTATCCACCTGAAAACGGACAGCAACTTTATGTTTACCTATACAAAATACATGATTGAGGCGAACAAACTTCCGGTTGAGTTTATGACTGAAGATTTATATCATTCTGATCTGGTAGATAATATTCTCGGTATTAAAACCTATTATGAACAACAATGGCTGGATCGTGGTTTAGATATAAAGTATATTAAATTCCGGCTTCCGCAGGAAGGTAAACTGCAAGAGCCGGATGTAGAAATAGAGCTTGATCCCTATCGTAGCTACAACCGCAGCAAGCGTAGCGGTCTAAGCACAAGCAAATAGCTTGCCGGGACAATCACCCTAAAGTGAACCGGCAGCCACCTGAACAGTGACTTTAAATAGTAAATTGTAAATCGTCAAATAGTAAATAAAATGACTCTCTATCCTAAATTGATATTGGATGCATTGGCAACGGTGCGTTATCCCGGTACGGGAAAGAATTTGGTGGAAGCGGAGATGGTTGCCGATAATCTCCGTATTGATGGTATGACTGTCAGCTTTTCATTGATCTTTGAGAAACCGACTGATCCGTTTATGAAATCAATGTTGAAAGCTGCGGAAACAGCTATTCATACGTATGTCTCTCCTGATGTGCAGGTAACAATCACAGCAGAGAGTAAGCAAGCTGCTCGTCCGGAAGTTGGCAAGCTCCTTCCACAAGTGAAGAATATAGTCGGTATATCTTCCGGTAAAGGTGGAGTAGGTAAGTCTACGGTGTCTGCGAACTTGGCAGTTGCTTTGGCTAAATTAGGCTATAAGGTTGGTTTGCTCGATGCTGATATTTTCGGTCCTTCCATGCCTAAGATGTTTCAGGTGGAGGATGCACGCCCTATGCTGAACGTATAGATGGTCGTGACATGATTATTCCGGTAGAGAAGTATGGCGTGAAATTATTGTCTATCGGTTTCTTTGTCGATCCGGATCAGGCAACTTTGTGGCGTGGCGGAATGGCAAGTAATGCGTTGAAACAGTTGATAGCTGATGCAGCTGGGGAGATTTGGATTATTTCCTGATAGACCTTCCTCCCGGAACCAGTGACATTCATTTGACGGTTGTTCAAACATTAGCCATGACAGGAGCGATTGTTGTCAGCACTCCGCAAGCGGTTGCTTTGGCAGATGCCCGTAAGGGAATCAATATGTTCACCAACGATAAGGTAAATGTACCTATTCTTGGTTTGGTTGAGAATATGGCTTGGTTTACTCCCGCTGAACTACCCGAGAATAAATACTATATCTTTGGTAAAGAAGGTGCCAAGAAACTGGCTGAAGAAATGAATGTTCCTTTGCTGGGGCAGATTCCTATCGTGCAAAGCATCTGTGAAGGAGGAGATAATGGTACTCCCGTTGCGTTGGATGAAGACTCCGTGACCGGACGTGCTTTCTTATCCCTGGCTGCCAGTGTTGTTCGTCAGGTAGATCGCCGGAATGTAGAGATGGCTCCGACTCAAATCGTGGAAATGCATAAATAAATGGAATCTGGAGTTGGATAGCTTTGCAGTAAGTTATCCATAGGATATAGAGCGAGCCTCTGTAGTCTTTTCAAAGACTATGGAGGCTCGTTTATTTATTAGGATCATATAGAATCCGTTGTTGGCGGATTCTCTTCTACAAAATAGTGACGCTATCCAATATAAATAGTGACGGTATATGACAACGATACCGTCACTATCCTAAGCATATACCGTCACTATTTTTTCTATATCAATCAGGAGTCTTGCGTTTATTTATGGCGTATATCAACAACGATTTCTGCTTGATCTATTTTTTACGTTTGAATTATTTATTCAAAGCTTTCATAAGTTCTTTTTTCATGGTGTCTACTCCGGGAAATCCAGTTTGTTTGAAGGTGATATTACCCTCCGGATCAACAACAAAATAAGTGGGAACTCCTCGGATATTGAAGTTGGACATTAGAAAGCTCCATTGCTCATTTGTCACACGGAAATGCTCACCATGAATATCGGTAATCATGTTTTCCCAGGTACCTTTGGGGGAAGTTTCGCCTGTGATGTAGAGGTAGATAATATCCTTGTCTTTTAATTCCTCTTTCATTGGAGTGATGGCTTTATTAGCTGTGCGACAAGGGCCACACCATGTTGCCCAAAAATCAACTAACAGTGTGTGTCCCCGGAATTTAGAGATAATGGATGGGAATAAATCTTCATTGGAGACTTGTCCTGTCTCGTTAACAGTGAAGCCTGTCTTTCTTTTGTTTAATTCTATCTTTTTTATTATCTCTTTGTTAACTTGAGTAAGCATCTCTGCATATACCGGGGAAGAAAAAGTCTTTAATTCAACATTCTGTTCTGCTGTTAACGGGGTAAAATTCTTAATGGATTGATATAGCTTATTAAATTTAATGTTATCGAATAGAGGTCCCTGTCCCGTTCTTAGTGTCTCTTTAAGTACATCTAAAGAATTCGGCAGAAAGTTTATTAAATATATCGTTGACGCGTAATATTTGCCGTATAGAGCTTTAAGAGTGTTGATAGAACTGAATTCCTTCAGTATGTCGTAGTAGCCTTTGGGAGTATCGATGTGGGTATTATAAAAATAATCGTCTGTCTGTTCTCTATTCAG
>ENA-OQDE01000367-OQDE01000367.1-human-gut-metagenome-genome-assembly--contig:-NODE-367-length-28010-cov-2.858265_pt1 | contig 28010 bp, 26 predicted proteins | sample MGYA00242768_ERZ504595 | MGnify/ENA primary metagenome ERZ504595 (study PRJEB26092, sample SAMD00036307) | human gut metagenome | host: Homo sapiens | study: EMG produced TPA metagenomics assembly of... | reverse complement strand
CGCATTGCTCCAGTTCCCGATCGGTTGTTAAACGCTGTCATCCCACCCATATTTAATTTATAGACAGAAGAGCTGCGCAGATTAGTCACTGCATTATCGGTAGCACAATCCAGAAAGTTATCTTCAAAACAATCCGGACGGTTGGCTATGCCATTATAAGCTTTATATAGTACGCCTTGAGCAAGTTCCGGCACTCTCCAGGTATCAGAGTCTCCGATCTGCCATGTCACCTTTGTATCCAATGTGTCGTCACAAGCACAAAAGAGAAACAGACCTGCTAAAACGCAACTTCCTAATATATGTTTCATATTGCCATCTATTAATTGTTCAAAATTAAAATACAAAAGAGACTCCGCCTGTAAAAGTACGTGTCACCGGGTAGTTTGTCACACCGGCATTCAGCAATTCAGGATCCAGATCTTTCACGGAAGAAAGCACAAACAAGTTTGCACCACGAGCGAAAACCTTCATCTTCTTCACTACCGAACTTGGGGAGAACTGATTGAACGTGTAGCTCAATTCAACATTCTTCATACGGAAGAAGCTTGTATTCTTCAACCAGAAAGAAGAATTGCGGAAATTGTTCTCACCGGCAGTGGTTGTCAGGCGCGGATAACTTCCGGTCGGATTGTTTGCCGGATGATAACGGTCTAATGCCAGTTTGGAGTATTTACCTTCTCCATTATTCCAGTAATAAGCATTTGTTGCCCAGGTGTGAACACCCAGTTCGGAATATCCCTGAAGATACAATCCCCAGCCTTTGTAACTTACATTGAAATCGATGCCCAATGTGGTACGTGGGAATGAATTTCCGAGTTCCTTTACGTCACGACCATCAATGATCTTATCGCCGTTCAGGTCTTTGTAGGCGATGTCGCCTTCCTGATAATCGGCAAACGTCTGGGGGGCATGTCCATTGATGGCTACATCTTTGCCAAATAATCCTTCGGCAACCAGTCCCATCATAGCATCGGTAGAACGCCCCACTGTATAACGGTATTCTTCACCATGTTTCACCTGGTTCCATTTCAATACTTTATTCTTTGACCATACGAAATTGGCTCCTACCGAATAAGACCAGTCGTTGATACGGTCGCTCCAGGTGAACATTCCTTCTATACCATGATTCAAGACGGAGCCCATGTTATCCTGGTAGGTAAAGTTGCCAGTATAATCCCCGTAAGAGGCATCAACAGAACCAATGATGTCCGTATGTTTCTCACGGAAATAGTTTATTTCGGTATATAAGCAGTTGTTCAGGAACAGGCCTTCCACACCGATGTTCCATTCTGCTGCCTTTTCCCATTTCAGGTTCGGATTGCCCGCACGGACAAAAGTGGAATAGTAAGCCGTAGCACCGTTGTTCGTTGTTCCGAACCGGAAGCTGCCGTCTTGCGACCAGGCACGTTCATACAATAAATGTTCGGTGCTTCTGTCATATCCCAGGATACCGGCGCTGGTTTTCAGTTTCAGGAAGTTCACGTATTCATTATCTTTCAGGAAATCTTCATTGCTTAGAATCCAGGCAAGGCCACCCGCAGTCGAGAAGAAGTATTTATTTCCCGGTTTGAAACGGTTGCTTCCCATCAATGCCATATCCGCTTCCACAGCATAACGGCGGTCATACATATAGTTCAGACGCAAGGCGTAGTTTGCATTGATGATGTCCTGGGTCACTCCCTGATTCGTTGTTTTCGAGTACATATAAGTCAGGCGTGCCGATACATCGTGTTTTTGGTTGAATGTATTCTCATAACCGGCAAAAGCATTCCAACCCAATGTCTGTTGCAAGGTAGTCGACTTCCGGCTTTGTGAAGTGGCTACATCTGTTTTCTTCATCTGGGTGTACATAATTTGTTCCTCACCGGCAAAGTCACGATATGTCTTGATGGCATACGTCGGATAGACTTTGCTCAAAGAGAGTTGCAGGTAATCATAGTTGTCGAAAGAAAGGAAAGCACCGGCTTTCAATCCTTTTGTCAGCATATCAAGATCAAATTTCAAACCGATATTGGTCTGGCTGCGTGTATAACGCTCATCCGTATATCCTCCGTACATCGTTTCCGCATAAGCATTCATCGGACGAAGCAGACTTGCGCCAAACAAAGGAATTCCGTCCGAGCTAGCCAGTCCGGTTTCTTCCGGTGACATAGTCAGCGGGTATTCATTCGGACGATGTGTAGACAAGGCAGTAAATACCTGACCACAGTCCAATTGTCCCCATTTACGCATTTCCATACGTCCGGCAACGTCTGCGGATATAGTCAGGAAATCCGTTACATTAAAATCGAGGTTTCCGCGGAGAGTCAGGCGATGTAACTGCGGAGTATAGGTGACATCTTCAAATCCGCTACCTCCTACATATCCGGCAATCAGGGCATAACGCACTCTGTCGGTACCTCCCGTCATATCAAACGATACTTTCCGATAGTTGGCATTTTTGTTCAATAACTGATCGTACAGATCAACGTTCGGATACAATAGGTCATTGGCTCCTTTGGAGTTTTTATATCCTTCCAGTTGTTTCTGATTATAATAAGGAGTCAGTCCGTCGTTTGCACGCGCTTCATTATACAGATTAGCATATTGATAAGAATTCAGGAAATCAGGAGTACGCGTCATCTGTACCACACCTGCTTCGGCGGTTGCGTTATAAATGCGGCGGTTGGCCTTTCCTCTGCGGGTAGTCACCCAAAGTACGCCATTCGCAGCACGTGCCCCATAAAGAATCTTGGCGGTGGCATCTTTCAGCAACTCGATACGTTCGATTTCTTCAGGAATCAATCCGCTGCCGGGCGTTCCACACCGTCGATGATAACGATAGCCGTATTCTCCGACATACCATGCTGGCCACGGATAAATAAATCAGGCGTATTGTTTCCCAATCCGCTGACCGTGGAGCGAACTTGCAGACCTAACATTTTACCTTGCAGCATATTCGTCAGCGTCAAATCAGGGAAGGTTCCGAACTGTCCATTCTCCAGTACGCTCGTTGCGCCTACTTCATTCCCTTTATACGTCTTGCCACCATCGGCTCTATTCACCAGCGATTCTTCGGTCAGAAACAGAGGCTCTTTCTTCAATACAATCTTTTCAGGAACGATATTGCTGCCTGTCAGCTTATACACTTTATCTTCATATCCCAAAGCCTCCACCATAACGGTTGCGTCATTCTCGACCTTCGTCTGAAAACGTCCCTTTGCATCTGTATATAGAACGACTGCACCTTCTCCACAAATGATAGAAACATTCTTCAACGGGCTACCTTTCTCGTCGGTAACAATAGAAACTACTTCCACCAAAGGCTTCTTCGCGACTTTCTCTTTGATTTATTCTGTGCGAAAGTCAGGCTAGAGCCAACGATAAGGACAAATATGAGCCCTATCAGTCTTATATATCTAATCTTGTTTCTCATATACTTTTCTTTATTTTAGGTATCACCATCCGGGGTTCTGTTGAAGATTATCCAAAGCCGCCACTTCATCCATCGGCAGCGGATACCAATAATTACGCTTGTTAAACGTCCGCACGGCTGTCCTCACCGGAACATACTCGTAAGTAAAGTCGGTCAACTTATAAGTGCAGGCTTTTTCCACTTTCAACTGGTCGGCCGTATAAGAATGGTTGATCGGAGTTGCTTTGACACCCATGATCGGATATTCACCCTTAAACAGGTCTTCAGCAATCATCCAACGACGGATATCATACCAGCGGTGTCCTTCGAACATCAATTCCACACCACGTTCCCGACGATAAGCTTCTCTAAAGTCAACTCCATCCGGTAGTTCGCCAATTCCGGCTCTTACACGGATTTTATTCAAAGCCTGACGGGCCGACATCGTACAACCCGTAACGACTGCATCCGGATCACCTGTCGCCTCGTATGAAGCCTCTGCCATATCCAGATAAACTTGCGAAACACGAATGTACACAGCCACCAAACGATATAATTGGAAACCAGCTTCGCCAAACAAAGGCACACTTGCTTCCGGCCAAATGAACTTCTTACACATATATCCGGTCTGTTGAGAGCCTCTCGTAAACTGATTGGTAGAAATGAAGTTCTCGGAGTAACCGCCCGAATAAGTAGTCAGATAATAGGGAACACCCTGTAAATTCTTTCCCCATTGCTCACCGGGCACGAGGATATTATTAGTGAAGCGAGGGTCTCTATCCGAATAAGGATTGGTAGTCTTTACCGCATCATAACCGGAACGCGGATCAGTAATCGGATAGTATTTACCGTCGGCTCCCTTACGTTCGTACATATCTACCGCATTTTGTGTCGGAGCATTATAAGGAGTACCTTCGGCACCGGTTTTATTATCGTATGGTTGTGTCAGCCATTGCGCTCTGACGAAAGCAGACCAGTTGCCATGATGCCAACGCAGGAACCATAAATATTCCGGCTGTGCGAATTGATTGGAATTAGGCATTAGCTGAATACTACGATATTCGTCATGATTCATCAGGCGATAATATTCGTGACTTTCAATAGCATTGATCGCCTTTTGCGCACTACGGGCAGCTTCAGCAGCCATCTCTTTTCCATATCCTTTGTTTTCAATAGAATTCAGGTCATTCTGCATCAAAGGGCTGGCAGCATACAGCTGTGTCATCGCTTTTAATGCCATGCGCTTACTCTGTCAGGCCGTCCATGTTCCTCGTCAGGCCAGCTTATAGGTAAATATTCAATGGCTTTATCCAAGTCAGTCTGCATCCAAGCATTGATTCCTGATAAGTTTTACGGGGAAAGTCAAAGTCGTCCGATGCTCCCCAAAGCTGGTCAAAGATGGGCATTCCGCCATATCGTTTGATAATCTCAAAATAGAAGTAGGCACGCAGGAAATGAGCCTGTCCCAACAGTTTTCTCCTTTGGTCATCTGTGATGGATTTCACTTGATCTACTCCGCTAATTACACGGTTCACGATACGAAGTCCGGTATAAGCACGAGAAATAGCACTTTTGAAATTCGCTCCATCACTTTTACTTCCGATTTCGAAACGTGTACTAGCATTCTCCAGCCAGTTACCTGCATTGACAAACTTCGACGGATCATTATCGCGGACGATGCATATTCATCCGACAAATTGCCTACCGTTACGTATGTATTCGAATAAGAGTTGATACCATGTGTAAAGATTAATATATCACCATTTGAAAGATACGGTCCATGAACCCTAACAAACTGCTATAATCTTTATAAACATCATCTTCGGAAAGTCCGTCATCGGGAGAGCGGTCCAGATAGTCCTCACAGCTTCCTACAAACAGACCCAACAGAATGATCCATATCCAATTCAACTTATGTCTTCTCATATCAGTAAATTTAAAGTGTCTCATAATCCTAATCTAAAACCAATGTTATAACGTCTCACCATCGGATAAACATTCTGTCCCGAATGTTCGGGGTCACGACGGGAATCTCCTTTTGAGAACGTCAGCAAATTGCTGCCGTTGACATATACTTGCAGTTTTGTCAGACGTAAAGGCTGCAACCAACGTTTCGGAATCTGATAATTCACTTCCAGGTTCTTCAAACGAAGATAAGCATGGTTGGTATATGTGTATGTACTGGCCACCGAATTATAACTTCTCTGCACATGAATACTGGGGCGAACCGGACCGCTTTGAACTCGGAGCATCGGCTGTCCATGTATTCAATGTATTCGGTTGAGCCTTGATATTACCTTCCGGGAAATCCCATAAGTAAGATGGTATTGCTTCTTTATAAACATCCATAGCACTGTACCACAACATATTGAATCCGATTCCTTTGTAAGAACCTCCCAATGTAAATCCGAGGGTAGTGGTCGGATAGTTCAGGTTTTTCATCGGAACCATATCCTTAGCATCAATCATACCGTCTCCATTATAATCGATGTAGTACAAGTCTCCCGGAATCAATGTGTTGTGTGCACCATTGGCAATAGTGGACTGTGCCGAGTTATAAATATCGTCCAACGACTGGAAGTTTCCCGTTGCCAGATATTTATTCACGTATCCGATTGATTTTCCGGCTTGTTTCAGATATTCGCTCTGATTTTTCGGATCATCAATAAAGACAATACGATTCTCACTGGTTGCAAAATTAAACTTCGCGTAATAATTAAATTTTCCAATACGGTCATTCCAAGTAACATCCAACTCAAGACCGTGATTTTTAGTCTTACCCAAGTTTACTTGCGGGAAAGCAATACCACTATCGGCCCATGACGGAATCGTGTTACGCGTCATCAGAATGTTATTACGCTTTTCATCGAACAAATCCACAGTAAAGTTCAGTTTACCCCACAAACCTATTTCGATACCGATATTCTGTTTAACAGACTCTTCCCAAGTAGCATCAGGGTCGGCCAGCTTTCCTTCTTTGTACAGAGGTCCCCAGTTACTGGTCTGATATTTACCAAACTCTGCATTGGCAGATAATTGCTCAAACTTCTGAATATAATTGAAACGTGTGGCACCTTTATCATTACCAACTACCCCATACGAATAACGTACTTTCAAATTAGTCAGTACTCCTTTGGTCAGTTTCTTTACCCAAGGCTCTTCACTGATACGCCAACCGATAGAAGCGGACGGGAAGAAACCAAAACGACGTCCTGGAGCAAACTTCTCCGAACCGGTATAGGCACCGTTAAACTCGGCAAGATAACGCTCTTTGAAGTTGTAAGTGACACGACCTACCCAATCTTCTTCGTAAGCCGGGAAGTTCATCACATTCTGATTTGTCGATTCGTTCATCTTACGGTTAAACACAAACAAGGCACTTACATCGTGATCGCCAAACTGGCGGTTGTAATTCAATGCTAATTCGTAATAAAGTTTACGCCCGTAAGCCTTGAAGCCGTCATAAACACCACCAACAGGCAAATCTCCGGGAGCATTCTCATCCGGATAACGTTTCTCGGTATAATTATAAGTAATTGTTCCATCAGCATTATAAATAGGATTGGCGTAATCATACACACGATTCATACGAATATGCGTACGTTGGGCAACCAAATCGTCTTTACCTAAAATCTTACCCGGCATGATCTGGGTGGTCCATGATGAAGAAGTAGTGTAAGACAACGATGCTTTCAATGATAACCCTTTGTAATGAAGTCCAGCTTTTGATTCAGGATTACATCGTAAAAACCTTGATGCTGTTTAATATTACGACTACCTCCTTCATTCATCAGACAGGCTATATTCTGATCGGAGCTTAACCCGTCTCCCCATATTCCATTACTATATTTAATCGGAAATTCATTACTTGGAGCCGTGAAAAACGTTTTAAAAAAGCGTTCATCCGGAGAATCGACATTCTCATAATAAGACGGCTGATTCTGATAACCCATCTTACCGGCCACATTGAACGAAAGTTTAGTAGTATTTGTGATATTGAAGTCGAAATTACTACGCCAGTTATAACGACGGTAGGAGAAGGAAGGGTCGAAATCCTCTTGTTTGGTAGTATTAAAAATATCTCCGTCATGCAAATAACCCAAGGATACGAAATAACTCATTTTCTTCGTACCACCGCGTACATTAAGATTATAAGCCTGTTCATAACCTACATTCTTTACCAGTTCTTTCCACCAGTCCACTTCGGGAAAGACATCGTTATACGGACCGTAATTTCCGGTAGCATACGCATTTTCCCATGCGGCAATGGTAGACTCGGGAACCATTGCTCCCCAGTTACCATCATTAGCCTGTGCTCTGTTATACTGTTTCATAGAGGTCACATAGTCAGACCATTCAGGAGCGGCAGAAGGTTGTTTAAAACCGAAGTTAGCAGTGAATGAGATTTCCGGTTTCTGTTCGAGTCCGCGTTTGGTTGTCAGCAAGATAACGCCGTTCGCACCTTTCACACCGTAAACCGCAGTTGCCGAAGCGTCTTTCAGTACGGAAATAGATTCAATTTCGTTCACATCGACATCATTGAAGTCACGTTCGATACCGTCCACCAATACTAACGGAGCAGCTTCTCCCCAGGTAGACTTACCACGAATCAATAAAGAAGCCTTATCAGCTCCTGGCTTTGAGGTGGAGTTAATGGCAACCACACCCGGCATCTGACCTTGCAAAGCTTCGGAAACGGAGTTCACGACTACCTATCTTTAATAAATCATCATCCTTTTGCAGTAGCAATGGAACCGACACTGGACACCTTTTTCTGTACACCGTATCCAACCACTACCACTTCTTCCAGGGTCTCCGTATCTTCTCCTAAAGAGATTACGCCTAAAGTCGTTTTATTCTTTAAATCCAGTTCCAGAGTTTTATAACCCACATAAGAAATGACAAGTATGTCTCCTTTTGATGCCTTCACAGTAAAATTACCGTCAAATCAGTAATCGTACCGCTTCCCGTACCTTTCACGCGAACACTGACGCCAATCATCGGTTCACCAGATACTGCATCCTTCACTTGTCCCTTCCAATAGTCTTGTTGTGCCTGCACGTCCAGCGCACAAAACAAAAAGCAACAAAGACATAAGAAAGAAAAATAAAGTCTGTCTCTTTTCATAAACATTATTTTTAACTGTTAACAAATTCTTTATCTCAAGACACAAATTAAGCGGGAAAATCTTCAAATGAAAGGGAAGAATCTCCTTAAAACCCGTACAAATGTGCAAAATAGATTTCTCTACTACATTTCTGAACAAATCATTTCCACATTGGCTTTATGACGTGCTCTTTGTCTACGGTGATATTGTATATGCCATCGTTTCCTTTCTTCAGGATGAGCGGAACAATACGTGTTTTACGAGGAGACACGGTGGAATCCGAACGATGAACGTGGTAAACATAGTAATATTTTCCATCCAGCCCTTTAAATACATCTCCATGTCCTGATCCGTTTTCTCCTACGAGGCTGCGATGAATGATCGGACTGTTCGGGTGCTTCTTCCACGGACCGAAAGGGGAAGAAGCAGTAGCATAGCCTACCGAATAGTCGATATTCATAAAATGATTGGCAGAATAGAAAAGATAATATACCCCGTCCCACTTCATAACAGTCGGCCCTTCCATCACCGGTGCAGACTTATAGTTCGGAGTCTTTTCCCAAGGCTCCGTACAGTCCATACATTGTTTCAATGTTTCCGGTTTGATACTTCCTTTCTTTATGTCAAACTCGGCTACCCAAAGGTAATTACCTTTATTAAAGCGGACATGATATAGGTAGTACTTCCCATCATCATCCTTAAATAGGAAAGAGTCTATATTCTTAGCGGAAGCGTCTATCGGCTTGACTTCCTTCTGCCGGAAAGGACCGAACACCGATTTTGAGGAAGCAATTACTGTTTGCTCATTAGCGGTATAAGTGAAATAATAAGTTCTTTTATCCTTAAAGTATTGAGGTGCCCAGAAGCCTTTTTCACCATACGTTTGATCTCCTTTCCGCAGAATCAGTTGTAGAGAAGTGCCATCAGGCACCGTCCAATGCTCCAGATCGGTCGATTCGAGGATAGCAAAGCCCTGCGGTTCCTGATTGCGTGTGCCGGTGAGGTAATACTTGCCGTTCTCCACAAAGATAGTAGGATCGGCATACATAATTTCTTTCCAATCATCAGCATACAATTGGAAGGCAGACATAAATGTCACTCCCAGAACAAGTGTTACCCGTGATAAGGTTTTATTGAATGTATTCATCAGTCTGTATCTTATTAATTGTTATACCATTTTTATCAATTCAGCTCCCATGCCAGGCGAGGTTCCTCACCGTTAAGATTCCAGATAGAGGTATCCCAGTCGAGAGCACGAATAGCTTCCATCAGGTTATTGATGGTAGTCAAGCCGTTATAACGATCTACTGTAGTAATTGCACCTACGTTTACACTGGCTTGATCAGGCAGTGCTGGATTGTTTGGGAACACACATTCCATAGCCGGGTTAGCGTAACAGGAATAAGCCACATTCTGACTGTACCGTCCACATACCCTACCCGATTTGGGTGCAGCTTGAGAGAACAAATATGTGTTCCATGCTACACAGTGATGAACAGTAATACCAGACCCTGTTGTGTTATTGGCGTTACCCATGATACCTCCCACCTGATTTTGTGCAGATACATCGCAGTCGCTCCAGCAATAGGATATGGCAGAAGTAGTAGAAGCACCGGAAATAGGTTGTACCCATCCGGCAATACCACCGCCCGGATTAGCCACAACCATAGGAACTGCTTTCATCACTCCATGAGAATAACAATGAGAATGGTGCTTCCAAGCAACCGGCTGGCAATACCGCGACGCACGACTGGGTAGTAATATCACCTACATGATAGCATTGCTCTATAGAAGCTCCTTCACGCACTTCACCGCAGATACCACCTGCCGACCACAATGCAGTAATCTTCGTTTCCGAACCACATTGATAAATCTTGCTGTCTGCCCCGTGAAGTCGCCCACAGATGCCACCCGCTTGACCGTCATCCCATGCAGCATTGCCCGAAGTCAAACTGATAGTACCCGATACCCGAACATTCTCCACGATACCCGCACCGGAAACATTACCTGCCTGACCGGCGACAATACCCGTAAGTTTTTTATTGGCAGTGACTTGTGCATTTGTAAAAGTAACATTGGCACATCGTCCCGTCAACATACCGAAAAAACCTTGATAAGTAGATGAAGACGAAGTTATTTTCAGATTACTAATGGCGTGTCCACAACCATCAAAGTCCACCGGTTTGGCGACAGTGGCTTCCACAGGAGTCCAATCCATGCCTTGCAGATCGATATCTGCACCCAGACGCACATAGGTAGTCTGCCCATCCTTGAGATATTCACCGAGCTTGGCCAAATCTTTGGCCGCAGTAATGATATACGGATTACCGATACCACCCTGCTTTTGTTGCAGATAGAAGGTCATAGTACTCTTCTCTTCGTTAACGGCTAGGTTATCGGACTTCAGTTTCAGACCAAGCACATATTTTTTGGTATTGTCCAGTGTAGTAAGATCGTGGAAACGCAGACCGACAGTGTGCAACACATCGTCACCCTTGAAATTGAGACTATTGACATCAAGGTCGTAGTTAGCCGCGGGCAATAGTGTGTATTCCTCGCCAAATGAGTGAGCATCAACTACTGTAAATTCCGCTTTCGCTTCCTTTTCACAATGGCTCTTTTCTACCATAATGGTATATTCATATTCCGGCTCATCCAGATACAACTCATACTTACCTGTTTGATAAAGTGACAAGGTTATATCCGAATAGGTAACTTCAGCCTTTTCCGGCTGTGTCAGGTCCATGACTTCTCCACATGAAATCAACGAAAACGCCATTAACGACAGGGCAATAGGAATATATCTTTTCATAATTCAATTCTTTTAATGATTAAAAAGCAGGAACAATCACACCCACATTGTCTCCTGACAACCAAACTTTATCTCCATCTATACGAACTACCTCCATCTCCATCCCTTCTTTGAGGAAAGAAACTCCTTGGAATGAGAATTCAGTCTTCATCTTTTGACCGACAGCCGTGGGCTTCCCGTCAAACTTCACATGAATGTATTTGCTTTGATCCGAATTTTGCAGGCGATAAGTCAACCGTTTAGGATTAATTGCAGCCTGAAGTTGTTCCTGCTCTGTAAAAGTACAAATACCATCCAAACTATAAAACCCAACTTCGGTATATCCTGTTATATTTTTCTTATCAACCGTTTTCGGCATATTCCGTCTCCGCACAAGAGGTGAAAGCCAACAAACATACCAACACTACATATATTACTTTCATAAGCGAATAAATTTAAGATAATTACTTTCTAATAGTTGTCGACAACATTTCTACCGATCCATCCTTATAAGTCACTTCGGCGGTAAGTATTTGTCCGTTCAGGTTCTTATTCACTATATTGATTTCCTGTCCATCCAGCTTTACTTTATAAGATGAGACATCATCCGGCAAATTTAATAGTTGTACCAACATATATCCATCCACTTGTTGATATTTCAACAAAGGAAACTTTCCTGTTACAGACTTGGTCTTAACATCATCCTTCCACAACACGGCATCATCCGATTTCAGCAATGCTACATGATAAGTCGTTCCGGGAACAAGATTTTCAACCAATGTATAGTCATTCTCCGAATCAAGCGATCGACGCACCACCTCTGTTCCCTCTTCATCTGTTACTGACAATATACCTGTTTTATCGGCTCCATTACCCCAACTTATGAACAATTCCCGTTGTCCTCCGACAAGGCTGGAAACTGCCAATCCATCCCGGGCAGCAATAAAATCAGGATATAACAATGGATTGGGATTGTAGAATCCGTCTGCATCAAGTCCTAAATAACGGGAAAAATAAATTCCTCCAAGTTCCCACATTTCAGTATTCGCATCATAAACAGCCCTCGCCCCACCAGGAACCACACTAAAACGTCCGGTAATGGCATACGTATCATATTTCTTGAATACTTCATAAAAAGTCTTATACCAATTCTTCGGATACCAGGAATAACTCTCAAAAAGGCTCTTGAACTCGGTTGCACTCACCGGTGTACCGGCGTTAGCTTTTTCGGCTATCAGATTAAGATATTCGTAAATTTTCATCCCGGCCGTATAACCATGCTTGGTTCCCCATTCTCCCAGTGCATCCGCCACATGAGGATTTAAAGCACGCACCATAGAGAATTCCGTGCAAATCAGTTTCTTTGTTACACCATATTTATCGCGGATAATACGGAAATCATCTTCCGCCTGGTTGATTTTCAATGCGTGAACGTGCAAGTCGAGCCCTACAACATTAGGATTGTTATTAACCACAGAGACTACTGCAGGTACCGTTTCGCTCTTCGGCAACTCGGAAACACGGTTCAATGCTCCGGCATAAATATCAAATGTCCAGCCATTAGTCTGTTTCCAAGTAGTCAGCCGATTGGCAAACTCATTCAGAAATGCCCGATAATCTTCACCATCCGCATGACAGAGATCGGTATCCAATGCATTCTCCCATTCCGGCTCGTTACCCATGACAAGTATTTCAATATTCTTCGCCATATCATAGGTTTTCAGTAATATTTCCGTTGCCTGAAATATGTACTCCATCTCCTTAGTTCCTACTTTGGGAACCGTATCGGTATATAATTCAAAAGGTATTTTCAGACTCAAGATGAATTTCACACGGTCGCCCAACGCTTTCTTGGCCTGAATAAATTTCAATGTAGGAATATGTGTCCTGATGGCATTTTCTTTCACACCAACAATCTTCCCGTTTTCATTCTGAAGAAACAGATTGGGGATATTGACAAATCCTCTCACCCAACTCACTTTCGACTGTTTCAACATCTCTATTTCCGTAATCGGGTAATCTATATTTTCATTATAGTTCGCCCCCAAATCCTGCGCCTTTGTTCCCATCGAACATAAGAACAGCAATACAAACATTAAAAAAGCTTTCATTTTCATATACATACTTCAAGGTTAATTGTCCGACATCGAACAGAACAAAGGTAGAGAAATAAATCCCGGTAGAATAGAACGATTGTTTTATCAACGGGATTTATGTTCAGAATAAACATTTGACCTTATTTTAATGGTTCTTCTTCTACTTCGCTGCGATAATAACCATCCACTTCAGCAAAGAAATTCTGCTTCAGGGAGTCCAGAAGTTCGGGCTGTTGTGCCGCCATATTCTGGTATTGAGTTCGGTCGGCTTTTACATTGAATAAACCGTATTCACCCAAGTTGCCTAATTCATTTCCGGTCAGGTTTCGTTCGGAACCTTTATAAGGAGGCATCATAATCCAGTCGCCTGAACGATAAGCCATACGTCCCTGCGCTTCCAACACTACATCCTTGCGGGCAGTCTGCTCTTTTCCGAAGAAAGCATCCAGATAGTTCCGACTATCCAAACCTTCCGGCAAATCGGCATGTATCATCGACCCCAGAGAAGCAAGAATATCTACCTGGCAAACCAGTGCATCGGACACAACCGGCTGAATCTTTCCTTTCCAATAAACAAACAAAGGAATATGCGTACCACCGTCGAACAAACTATATTTACCTCCGCGCAGACCTCCTGCAGGAAGGTGATCGCCTGCCAATTCGGGAGCTCCGTCTTTGTAACCGTCATTCAGAACCGGCCCGTTATCACTGGAGAAGATAATCAGTGTCTTTTCCAACAATCCTTCTTTCTTCAAGTGGGCAAGCAGTTCGCCGACACACCAGTCTGCCTCAACGATGGCATCGCCACGAGGCCCCATCGTTGTTTTGCCCACAAATCGCTGGTGGGGAGCACGAGGTACGTGAGGTTCGTGCAAGCCATAATACAGGAAGAAAGGAGCATTTTGTGTTCAGTCACAAAGTTCTTTACCTTATCTACAAAATAGTCGGCCATATCCTCGTCTTTCCAACGGGCTTTCTGACCGCCTTTCATATATCCGATACGGGGAATTCCGTTTACTATAGAGTTATTGTGTCCGTGTGCCCACTGCATTTTCAGCATCTCCGGATGAGAAATGGCAGTCGGTTCGCCTTCAAAATTATGCTCGTAACTCACTTCGATGGGATCGGCCGGATCGAGTCCTACTACATCGCCGTTTTCCACGTAAACCGTCGGGACACGGTCGTTGGTTGCTGCAATCAGGCAAGAGTAGTCGAAACCAATTTCTTTGGCACCCGGTTTGACGGTTTCGTTCCAGTTGACATTGCCGTCTCCCATCCCCAAATGCCACTTTCCGATAGCTCCGGTCACATAACCGCATTGCTGCATCATCTTCGGTAAGGTAAACTGATTTTCATTAATGATAAGAGGAGCATCTCCCGGCAGGATTTTTGCATCCTTATTTTTCCACGGATACATTCCGGTCATCAAAGCGTAACGACTGGGAGTGGAAGTTGCCGAAGTGGCATATCCGTTCATGAAACAAACTCCGCCATGAGCCAGACTGTCGATATTCGGAGTATGAATCGTAGTAGAGCCGTAAGCGCTGACATCACCAAATCCCAGATCATCGGCAAGAATCACAATCACATTCGGCTTTTCTTCTACGCGCTGTGAGGTACAACCTACTAAAGACAACGTAGGAACTAGATAGATTATCTTTTTCATAATATTATGTAGTTAATAACGATGCAAATTTAGCCACCACTTATTTATTTATGTAGAACAAATGTTTAATAATGGGGAGAAATGTCCATCCTGCAACTATTCCAGAGAAATAAGGTATGAAAATGCGTGTGATGAATTAACTCGAAATGATAGCATAGGCCTGTCAATGTTCTACTTTTAATATTCTACAGGAAAATAGCCAGTTAGAAAGTAGCAAACTAGAAAATAAACTGTATAAATAAACGCATGAGCATACAAAAAACAGTCTAATATTGCATAAAGCCAAACAAGATATACATCTTTCTCTATTCAGGAACCGTTCATTGCCTTAAAACCAACGAAGTGTTCCTCGGTGTGCATCGACTTGTTCCTCACCGAGGAAGCTATCGTTCCCCGGTGAAGAAGATAAAAATGGACTATTAAGAAATATTTTCTCCCTAGTTTATCATAATATATTGGAAAAGAGAAAATAATAAAATGATTGGTTATTCAGGTATCTACTCTCCAAATAACAAAAAGAATCAAGAATCTATCACAATTCGATTAGTATATTCTCAAAACAGCGAAAATAGAGAATCACGTAATTACAAATGCATGGCATTTTCCGGCTTTTCTTTACCAAACTGCGATTTATGTCCTTCTCCGATGATTAAATATTCCTTTTTTAAGAATCATCGTTTTTTAAGGGAGGCTATATAGTTTGGAATAGAGGTTGTGCTTAACAATAAAAACTGTAATAGTATACAGGAACAGCCAAATAAGATATTACCGGATTCTGACAAGATTAGGTAATGTCTTATTTTTATAATGAGGAAAATTGTTACCTTTGTATATATCTTATATTTACAATTAAGATTAAACCTAATTTTTCGCTTATGAAAATAGTTAAGGCTAGCTACATCGTTATATTCATTACCGGACTATTAGCCGGAGTGTTCTTCTCATCCTCTGTTTCCGCCCAAGATATTTCGGGAACCTGGCACGGAAAACTTCCATTCCCACCGGTTCATTGACTATTGTATTCCACATCAGTCAAACGGAACAAGGCGCTTATGTGACCACACTGGACAGTCCCGACCAGGGAGCCAACGGTATCAAGACACAGACTACTTCTTTCAATGATTCTACTTTAATTATCCAGATACCTGTGATTCATGCTTCGTACAAAGGAAAACTGAACAGTGATAACACAATCAACGGAACATTTACGCAAGGGATGCCCCTTCCGTTGAATTTGAAAAAGGGAGAAGCCAGCCGCCCCAAGCGTCCGCAGGAGCCTCAACCGCCTTTCCCTTACAGAAGTGAAGAAGTCACCGTGAGGAATGAACGCGATGGAATTAACCTTGCCGGAACATTGACTCTTCCCGAAAAAGGAACTAAATTTCCGGCAGTGGTAATGGTGACGGGAAGCGGTGCGCAGAACAGGGATGAGGAAATCATGGGACACAAACCTTTCTTTGTCATCGCCGATTATCTGACCCGAAACGGAATTGCTGTGCTTAGATGTGATGACAGGGGTACTGCCGCTTCACAAGGCACTCACGCAACAGCTACCAATGAGGATTTTGCCACAGATACGGAAGCAATGGTGAATTATCTGCGCAGCAGAAAAGAAATAAATGCAAAGAAAATCGGAATTATCGGACATAGCGCAGGCGGAATCATTGCATTCATCGTTGCTAAAAAGGACCCATCCATTGCATTTGTCGTTTCATTGGCAGGAGCCGGTGTGAGAGGCGACAGTCTGATGCTGAAGCAGGTAGAGTTAATCTCTAAATCCCAAGGAATGCCGGATGCCGTCTGGCAAGGGATGAAGCCTTCAATACGGAACAGATATGCCATACTGCAACAAACAGACAAAACTCCCGAGGAGTTGCAGAAAGAACTGTATGCAGACGTTACAAAAACAATGTCGCCCGAACAATTGAAAGACCTGAATACCATCCAGCAACTATCCGCACAAATCAGTTCGATGACTTCTCCGTGGTATCTTCATTTTATGAGATATGACCCGGCCCAGGATTTGAAGAAACTAAAATGTCCGGTTCTGGCTCTGAACGGAGAAAAGGATATTCAAGTGGATGCCGCCATGAATCTTGCTGCCATTCAGGAAAGAATCACCGGAAATGGAAACAAAAATGTAACAGTCAAAGCCTATCCGAACTTAAATCATCTGTTTCAGACTTGCGAAAAAGGAACATTGGCCGAATACGGGCAGTTGGAAGAAACAATCAATCCGGAAGTCTTGAAAGATATCATTGAATGGATAAGGAAACAATAAGTCTATTAATGATATTACTTAGCAAGTACCCATTTCTCAATATCACATTCTTTTCTTGCTAATTCTTGCAAATTCTTCAAATATTTGCAAGAATTGGAAAGAAAGTAAATGGCTACAATTTACATATACTACATAAATCTCCCGTCATCAGCTTACACCAACATTGTCTAATTTGATTTAAATCAAAATCTATCTCATCGAACTCACCCTGAAAGATTTTGTTTTACCTTTGCAGCCGAAATAAATAAGCGGCAAATAATAGTAAGGTAAAAAGGTAACAGGTATTAAGGTTAAGTTTTGTATGAAGAAGAGTCTTATTGCATTGGCGTTCGGCACACTGGGATTAGGTATTGCCGAATTTGTAATGATGGGAATTTTGCCCGATGTGGCAAAAGATTTAGGTATTAGTATTCCTACCGCAGGGCATTTCATTTCTGCTTATGCATTAGGCGTCTGTGTCGGTGCACCTGTATTGACATTGGCTCGCAAATATCCGCTAAAACATATTCTGTTAGTATTAGTTACCTTAATTATGATAGGTAATATCTGTGCGGCTATGGCTCCCAATTACTGGGTGTTGCTCGCTGCCCGTTTTATCTCCGGCTTGCCTCATGGTGCATACTTCGGAGTAGGCTCTATTGTTGCAGAGAAACTAGCCGACAAGGGTAAAGGTTCGGAAGCTGTCTCCATCATGATTGCAGGAATGACCATTGCCAACCTGTTTGGTGTACCTTTGGGCACTTCCCTAAGTACCATGCTTTCCTGGCGTGCCACTTTCTTGCTGGTCGGTATCTGGGGAATTGTTATCCTATATTATATCTGGCGATGGGTTCCGCATGTAGAAGGCTTAAAGGATACCGGCTTTAAAGGACAATTCCGCTTTCTTAGAACTCCGGCTCCGTGGCTGATTCTCGGTGCTACGGCACTAGGTAATGGCGGTGTATTCTGCTGGTATAGCTACATCAATCCGATGCTTACCAATGTGTCCGGCTTCTCCGCAGAAAGCATTACGCCTTTAATGATCCTTGCCGGCTTCGGTATGGTAGTGGGAAACCTGATTAGCGGACGTCTCTCCGACCGCTACACCTCCGGAAAAATAGGGACTGCCGCTCAAGCACTTATCTGTATTATGTTATTGCTCATTTTCTTCCTTTCTCCCTATAAATGGGCAGCAGCCCTGTTGATGTGTCTTTGTACGGCAGGACTGTTCGCAGTATCCAGTCCGGAGCAGATATTAATTATCCGCGTATCAAAGGGAGGAGAAATGCTGGGAGCAGCCTGCGTGCAGGTTGCATTCAATCTCGGAAATGCCATCGGTGCTTATGCAGGCGGACTGGCTGTTAGTGGTGGCTACCGTTATCCGGCTCTGGCGGGTGTACCATTTGCTCTAATTGGATTTACTTTATTCCTGATTTTCTATAAGAAATATCAGGCAAAATACTAAAGAGAATATTACTTGATTGAAATTATTGCCATACAAAGGAACTATTGGAATATATTCATTACATTTGCGCACATTCATTATAAACGATATTGCATTGTCTAAACAAACAAGTATTCTAATAGAAAAACGATTATGGCTTCAAATTCTGAATCACCCAAATACAATAAAATAGAAGTAAAAAACTCGGTTATGGCTTCACTTTTGTGTTAATCGGCTACTCGTATTAGTAACTGGAATTATTATACTTTCGATAGAAGTAATAACTGGTGCCATAGTTGGAATTATTATTGGTTTCATAATAATGTCTACAAGCAAAATAACAATTCCCCCCAATAATACTTTGGAAAAGCAGCCCATACAAACAACCGCTACATTCAATGGAATCGATCAACCTTATTTTAATATTGTTCAAGACCATGGAGATAAACTATTTCTGTTTATTCAGAAACTAAACGATGATCCACGTCTAAAAGAAGAGGTTGACAATGCGGTACATTTCCATTCTACCGGCAAACCCGCTGAAATACCATTTCCAGACCTGATTAATATGTTGATAACCGCCGATTTATTAAAGGTTTATCAGCAACTAGGTTATAGATTTGGAATAGACAGAAAGGAGAGCTTTGCCATCATCTATCTGTTTGCCCGCATATATGGCTTACAGAAAATCACATTCTCTGAATTGCCTGTTGCCTATGACCGTATTTCTAATAGTATTGCCGATTACCTGCCTCTCATTGAAAAAATAAATGCGGACAATATCAAATCGGACACTTTATTCATATTAGGTGCAATCATCAACAATATGGATAATGAAATAGGAAAGCAATACCATTTACTTTTATATCGTTATGCATCTATTATTGCCAAAGCAGATGGAACCATTACAACAAAAGAAGCCGATTTCCTGAAAAGCATCATGTCTCCCTGGAATAATGAAATCAGTAAAAGTGAGCTAGAATCTAATACGGCTACATACGTCAGCACACCCGAAAAGCAAGGAGGAATGGAGCAGCTGACTCAGTTGACCGGACTTGAACTGGTAAAAATGATGTGGCTACATTAGTCAATTTTATCAAAATTCAGAAGGTACGTGCATCAAAAGGAATGAAAGCCCCCTCACTTTCATATCATTGTGTATTTATAGGGAACCCTGGAACAGGAAAGACTACCGTTGCCCGAATTTTAGCCTGCATTTATAAAGAGCTGGGTATCTTGGAGAAAGGACATTTAGTTGAAACCGATCGTTCTGGCCTGGTCGCAGAATATGTAGGACAAACCGCTGTCAAAACGAATAAAATCATAGACTCTGCCATAGGTGGAGTATTGTTTATTGATGAAGCTTATTCTTTGGTTACAAATTCAAGCAATGATTATGGAAAAGAAGCAATAGCAACACTGCTAAAACGAATGGAAGATGACAGAGAACGCCTGGTTGTTATTCTTGCCGGTTACACTCAGGAGATGAAAGAATTCATAGACTCAAATCCCGGACTACAATCGCGCTTCAACCGCTACATTGAGTTTAAGGACTATTCAGAAGAAGAACTATTACAGATATACCTTGGTAATTTGAAAAAGTATGAATATGTAATCACCGACGGAGCCATAGAGAAAATGAAACGGGTGATTAATAAAGCTATTATCAATAAAGACCACAATTTTGGAAATGCCCGTTGGGTTCGCAACATTTTTGAAAAAACATTGGAAATTCAAGCGAACCGTTTAGCAACGGACGGAAACATATCAAATGAATCGTTGACTACTATTACAGAAGATGATATAATTGAAAACGATTGAAACTTTTCACTAAACCCAAAAATCGAAAGCGGGCATTTGATTCTGTATCACATAAAAGAATCACCCTAATATAAATTTATTCTCAGTCGGCTTATAACAAGGCAAAAGAGTTGACGCAATAGATATCGGAAGAAATGAACCAGCCCTATTTCTTTTTCTTTCGATACCGCAAAGGTATTATATCACAAGGGATTGAAATGACGTACTTTGTCCCAGATTAGCTTACTTTGTCTTACTTTCATCTAAAATGTATTTACTTTCATCTAGAATGATTTTACTTATGCACCGGACGATTTATCGTATATTTGGGATACGATAAGTATCTCAATGAGCCATGAGTCTCTTGATGACAAGTTCTGATTAGCTATAATGAAAATAAAAGCAGCTATAGTGGGATTCCGTGCTATACATAGCATAGGAAGATAAACTGGCTGTGAGTTTTCTTTTTAATAGTGTACACGTGCGCAGACGCGAAAGAATATTCTTTTTATATGAAAAAAGCGTGTAATTGAGGTGGAGGGGGACCACCTCAATTACGCGCTTTTTCTAATATAATTAATTATATAAAGAGAATAAATATCATAAGTAAATGATAAAGACAAAACAAATGAGCCTTTACATCTTTTTAAAACAACATTTAGCTGGCTCATTACTAAAAAACAGATGAAGTCTACATTGGAAGAGACATTGATATCGTTTTTATCTGTTTTTTAAATACAGAAAGCACACCACGTTTTCTTCGTTAGCTTAAAAATTGATTTTTAATGGACAAACTTATTTTGTTCTACGAAATTGGGGTAATTTCGATTAGTAAGTATTATCTTTGCAAACTACAATGAGCAGCCCGGCAACAAATACTCTTTATTTATCCGGACATTGTTGCCAAATCGTTGTTCATTTGTATAAATCACTGATAATAAAAGAAATAATAGATTAATATGGCATTGCAATGTGGTATTGTAGGACTACCGAACGTGGGTAAGTCGACACTTTTCAACTGTTTGTCGAATGCGAAAGCACAGGCGGCAAATTTCCCTTTCTGTACAATTGAACCCAATGTAGGTGTAATCACTGTTCCTGACGAACGTCTGAACGCACTCGCTGAATTGGTGCACCCCCAACGAATTGTTCCTACAACTGTAGAAATCGTAGATATCGCCGGACTGGTGAAAGGCGCAAGCAAAGGTGAAGGACTAGGAAACAAGTTCCTTGCCAATATCCGTGAAACAGACGCAATTATCCACGTACTCCGTTGCTTCGATGACGACAATGTGACACACGTAGACGGAAGCGTAAATCCCGTCCGCGACAAAGAAATCATTGATTACGAACTTCAATTGAAAGACCTGGAAACCATCGAAAGCCGTATCCAGAAAGTACAGAAACAAGCACAGACGGGCGGAGACAAAGCTGCAAAGTTAGCTTACGATGTACTCGTTCAATATAAAGACGCACTGGAACAGGGAAAATCTGCACGTACAGTGACTTTTGAAACAAAAGACGAACAAAAGATTGCTCACGAACTGTTCTTACTGACCAGCAAACCGGTAATGTATGTTTGCAACGTTGATGAAGCAAGCGCAGTAAACGGCAATAAATACGTAGATATGGTACGCGAAGCCGTAAAAGACGAGAATGCTCAAATCCTGATTGTCGCAGCCAAAACAGAAGCGGATATCGCCGAACTGGAAACGTACGAAGACCGTCAGATGTTCCTTGCCGAAGTAGGCTTGGAAGAATCGGGCGTAGCACGTCTTATCAAGTCTGCTTACAAACTCCTGAATCTTGAAACATATTTCACTGCGGGTGTACAAGAAGTACGTGCCTGGACATACGAAAAAGGATGGAAAGCTCCTCAATGTGCCGGAGTGATCCACACCGATTTTGAAAAAGGCTTTATCCGTGCCGAAGTTATCAAATACGATGATTATATCAAATACGGCTCGGAAGCAGCTGTGAAAGAAGCCGGAAAACTGGGTGTAGAAGGAAAAGAATATGTGGTGCAGGATGGCGACATCATGCATTTCCGTTTCAACGTGTGATTATCGGTTACCACCGACGACTTATTAATTACTAATTCGCTAACAATATGAAATATCTCATTGCAGGAACGGGAGGTGTAGGCGGCAGTATCGCAGGATTCTTGTCGCTGGCAGGCAAAGATGTAACTTGTATTGCCCGTGGAGCTCACTTGCAGTCGATTCAAACGAACGGTTTGAAACTGAAATCGGATTTGAAGGGCGAACATACGCTCCGGATTCCGGCTACTACCGCTGAAGAATTCAATGGGAAAGCAGATGTGATATTTGTATGCGTGAAAGGTTATTCGGTCGATTCCATCGTAGACTGATTAAAAGGGCAGCACACAAAGACACAGTAGTCATCCCTATTCTGAATGTGTACGGCACAGGACCACGCATACAAAAGTTGGTACCGGAAGTCACTGTCCTCGACGGATGCATCTATATCGTAGGTTTCGTATCCGGTACCGGAGAAATCACCCAAATGGGAAAGATATTCCGGTTGGTATACGGCGCTCATCACGGCACAGTTGTAAAACCCGGATTGCTGGAAGCCATCCAACAAGACTTGCAGGAAGCAGGCATAAAGGTAGACCTGTCACCGGACATCAACCGGGATACGTTTATCAAATGGTCGTTTATCTCTGCAATGGCTGTGACAGGTGCTTACTACGACGTTCCGATGGGAGAAGTACAGAAACCGGGAAAGATACGGGATACATTTATCGGACTTTCTACGGAAAGCGCTGCCTTAGGAAAGAAACTGGGCGTCGAATTTCCCGAAGACCCAGTCAGCTACAACCTAAAAGTGATTGACAAGCTCGATCCCGAAAGTACCGCTTCTATGCAAAAAGACCTGGCACGCGGACACGACTCGGAAATACAAGGATTGCTCTTCGACATGATTGCAGCAGCCGAAGAACAGGGAATAGATATACCGACCTACCGGATGGTTGCGGAGAAATTCAAAGAATCTAATCATTAACATTAATCCAATATAGAATGAATACCATGCTATTATCCATCAACTGGAACCCGAACCCCGAACTATTCAACCTGTTCGGCATTTCTATCCGTTATTACGGATTACTGTGGGCAGTAGGAATATTCTTTGCTTATGTGGTTGTTCACTACCAGTACCGGGATAAAAAGATAGAGGAAAAGAAGTTTGACCCGCTTTTCTTTTACTGTTTCTTTGGTATTCTAATCGGTGCCCGCCTAGGACACTGCCTGTTCTATGACCCGGGATACTACCTGTCTCATTTTTGGGAAATGATTCTTCCTATCAAGTTCATGCCGGACGGAAACTGGAAATTTACCGGATATGAAGGACTTGCCAGCCACGGCGGTACATTAGGACTGATAATCGCCCTTTGGCTGTATTGCCGCAAGACGAAGCTCCATTATATGGACGTGCTGGATATGATTGCCGTAGCTACTCCAATCACCGCCTGCTTCATCCGCCTTGCCAACCTGATGAACTCCGAAATCATCGGCAAACCGTCTGATGTGCCTGGGCATTCGTTTTCGAACGTGTAGATATGCTCCCCCGTCATCCGGGACAGCTCTACGAAGCCATCGCTTATCTTATCCTGTTCTTCATCATGCTTTACCTGTATAAGAATTACAGCAAGAAACTGCATCGCGGCTTCTTCTTCGGCCTCTGCCTGACTTACATCTTCACCTTCCGCTTTTTCATCGAATTCCTAAAAGAAAACCAGGAAGATTTTGAAAACAGCATGATGTTCAATATGGGGCAATGGCTAAGCGTTCCGTTTATCATAATAGGCGTCTATTTCATGTTCTTCTATGACAAGAAGAAAAAGAAAATAGCTAAATCAAAAAAAGAGGGATTAGCGGTTCAAACATCACTAATCCCTCTTTTTTATCAATAAAACAAATGCCATTTCCCTAATGTCAGGACAACAATCGAAAACATATCCTAAGACATTATATACATTTTCAGCTTATTTCCCCCTGACTATCTTCTTGATATCATTCAGCTTATTCAATGCTTCAATAGGAGTAAGATTATTCACATCAAGATTCAATATCTCATCGCGAATCTGACAGAGAATCGGATCGTCCAACTGGAAGAAGCTTAACTGCATACCTCCACGATTCTCGCTCACTTCTGCCAACGGTTTACCTGCTATGCCCTGTTGGCGATTATCAGATTCAAGCTGTTTCAATATCTCATTTGCACGTTTCACAATGCTTTTCGGCATACCGGCCATCTTTGCCACATGAATACCGAAAGAGTGTTCACTACCGCCACGTTCCAGTTTACGAAGGAAGATTACTTTATTATCAACTTCTTTCACCGATACATTATAATTCTTGATGCGCTTGAAAGATTTCTCCATCTCATTCAATTCATGATAATGCGTAGCAAATAATGTACGTGCTTTTGCTTTCGGATGTTCATGGATATACTCTACAATTGCCCAGGCAATGGAAATACCATCATAAGTAGAAGTACCACGACCCAATTCGTCAAATAATACCAGACTCCGGGAAGAAACATTATTCAGGATATCAGCCGCTTCATTCATCTCTACCATAAATGTAGATTCGCCGACTGATATATTATCGCTCGCTCCTACACGGGTAAATATCTTATCAACTAAACCGATATGCGCACTTTCCGCAGGAACAAACGAGCCGATTTGAGCCAATAGCGTAATCAACGCCGTCTGACGCAAAAGTGCCGACTTACCGGCCATGTTCGGACCTGTAATAATAATAATCTGCTGTGTATCGCTGTCCAACATTACATCATTGGCAATATACTTCTCACCTATCGGAAGTTGTTTTTCTATTACCGGGTGACGTCCCTGACGAATATCCAATACGTCATTATCCTCAATAATCGGACGGATATAACGATTCTCACGAGCCACATTGGCAAATGACAACAGACAGTCCAGACGTGCAATCTGATTCGCATTAATCTGTATCTGTGGAATAAACTCCATCAATGCCTGTACTAAGTCCGTATATAGCTGCGTTTCCAGAATCAGAATCTTATCTTCCGCTCCCAAAATCTTTTCTTCATATTCCTTTAGTTCCTGCGTGATATAACGTTCCGCATTAACCAGCGTCTGTTTACGAATCCACTCTTTAGGAACTTTATCTTTATGGACATTACGGACTTCGATATAATAACCGAATACGTTATTATAAGCCACTTTCAAACTCGGAATACCCGTCTCTTCGCTCTCCCGCTGTTGTATCTTTAGCAGATAATCTTTTCCTGAATAGGAGATTTGCCGCAATTCATCCAAGTCTGCGTTCACACCGTCCTGAATCACTCCACCTTTATTTATCAGTAAAGGAGGATCATTTTTAATCTCTTTGGCAATCCGGTCACGAATAGAAATACAAAGATTCAACTGTTCGCCAATGCGATTCAAGCTCGCATTATCAGCTTCCATACATGCCTGTTTTATCGGCTCAATTGCTTGCAAGGCAACCTTCAACTGAACGACTTCACGAGGCGACACACGTCCTACAGCCACTTTGGAAATAATACGCTCCAGATCACCTATCAGATGCAGCTGTTCTTCAATCAGTTCCTTAAAATCAGGTTGGCGGAAGAAATATTCCACTACGTTCAAGCGTTCATTGATCGGTTTCTCATCCTTTAAGGGAAAAACCATCCAGCGTTTCAACAGACGAGCTCCCATTGGGCTGATCGTTCTGTCGATCACATTGAGCAGCTACTTCCGCCATCATTCATATTACCAATCAACTCAAGCTACGCACCGTAAACTTATCCAAACGGACGTATTTATCTTCTTCAATACGCGCCAATGAAGTGATGTGACCAATTTGCGTATGCTGCGTCATTGTCAAATACTGCAAAATAGCACCGGAAGCAATGATGCCATTCTTCAAATGCTCCACTCCGAAACCTTTCAGATTCTTCGTTTCAAAGTGTTTCAGCAGTTTCTCACGGCAGTCGTTTCTGTAAATACCCAGTCGTCCAGCTCGAACGTGAAGAACTTATTACCGAAATTACCTTCAAACATCAGGCGTTTGCCACGTTCAAAAAGAATCTCTTTAGGGGCAAAGTTATTCAACAACTTGTCTATATAATCAAAAGGTCCTTCTGCAGTAAGGAATTCACCGGTAGAAATATCGAGAAAAGCAACTCCACAGGAAGCTTTCCCGAAATGAACGGCAGCCAGAAAGTTATTCTCTTTATAGTTCAGTACATTATCATTGATAGAAACACCGGGAGTAACCAATTCGGTAATGCCACGCTTCACCAACTTCTTCGTCATTTTCGGGTCTTCCAGCTGGTCACAGATAGCGACACGTTTTCCGGCGCGAACCAGTTTCGGAAGATATGTATCAAGGGCATGATGAGGAAAACCTGCCATCTCGATAGTTTTTCCTTTCCCATTGGCACGTTTTGTCAGTGTGATTCCTAAAATTTCGGCTGCAACGATGGCATCCGTAGAATATGTTTCATAAAAGTCACCGCAACGAAACAGCATCACTGCATCCGGATGTTTTGCCTTCAAATCCAGAAACTGTTTCATCATCGGGGTGAGGACAATCTCTTCTTCGTTCACGGGTGTCTCCTTTTCTTTTTTGTTGAGTATATAATGAATTATCCTTGCAAAGATAGCGGTTTTTCGGCAGAGAATCAACGGTATGCTCCGATTCAATTTTCAAAATTAATGTTACATACCTTGAAAAAAGGAGAGTTTATTTCTTAATAAGTAGGAGAAAATTATTAAAACGTGTTATAAAAAATGCTATTTTTCTTGGATAATTTGCTAATTCCCCAAGAGTCCGTATCTTTGCAACGTGTTTTTCATAGTATTAGATTTAAGGTTAACAAAGGTTGGAGCAAGGCGTTGCTCCTTTTTTTATGCCTATACGTTTCGTTCCTATTTGATATAAACCAACAGAACTCTCTCTTTCCAATCATCAGATTCTTTTGCCGCAATCTGAAATCCTAGAGATTCGGTTCAGAGCAGCCCCACCTTTAAAAATAGATTCATTCCGGTGCTCTAATGAACTAAACTAAACAGTAGCTTCCAACAGCCAGTAAGAGATAACCTGTTTTAATACTGTATTTAGTTTTCTGGCTTTTATAAATAATAATTAGATCTGCACTTCAGTTTTCGTTCTACTTAAGTCGAACGATAGAACCACTTAAGTTGAACTATCGCTCCACAACTGTGGAACGAAAACTCATTAGGGAACGAAGAAAATAATAGTTCCAAGAAGAATTACTAAAAACTGCATTGCGTTAGATTAGTCCTTGTAACTATGAATTTAGCTCAAAATTGCATGATTTGGAATCAATTGCCACTAATGATTTTATTAGTTATTTTTAGGCAACCGTTTACCTATTGATATGTTATTTCATTGCCTAAGGATGTTATCGTTT
>ENA-OQDE01000366-OQDE01000366.1-human-gut-metagenome-genome-assembly--contig:-NODE-366-length-28023-cov-2.626183_pt1 | contig 28023 bp, 34 predicted proteins | sample MGYA00242768_ERZ504595 | MGnify/ENA primary metagenome ERZ504595 (study PRJEB26092, sample SAMD00036307) | human gut metagenome | host: Homo sapiens | study: EMG produced TPA metagenomics assembly of... | reverse complement strand
CCGGCAGAAGAGTTATCTTACGCAACGAAAGAACCCCACATCATTGTATGTCAGAATTAGTGGAGAACGTAGAAAGTTGTTCATTAACCGCAGTGACGGAGAGGGAGTGATTGGCATTATTGCAAAAGGTAAACGCAAACGAGGTTATGTTTTCAATGCTTGGTCAAGCATTGAGAAAGTCTATTATCCGACCACTGAAAATGAAGAAGAGGCAGAAAAGAAGATGATTCTCAAATACCAGAAACTTGCCAGACTTGCCACACATACAAATGATTGGTTGCGCAGGATTGCAGGTGCGGATTTGACAAAATCCCTTTACGAGAACCATATAACCACAGGAACAGGTATTGACGGAAAATGTATCAGATTGAGCACCATCGAGAAGTATTGCGGCTACATGGTGATGGCATGCTTCAGGGAAGCCTTCAAAAAGAAAGAGAAGTATTCAAGCTATAGGTTTGACTTTTGCGGTTATGACGGGACACTTTGGTGTGAACCGAAAGAGAATGGTGATATGATAGCCGGATTCAGCAAGGAATACCGAAATTGTGGTAACGGTTATTATTATCTGCTTATCAATGATGATTGTGTGATAGGTTATGACATAGACTGATATAGTTATAATTCAAACAGACCATATCGGGAAGCCCCGATGTGGACTGTTTGAAGATCGAGTATGCTGACGGTTGATTACCTCTTTTAATACTTACATTCCAGGTTGGAAAGTAGTGAATATATTCCTTGAAAAGTCGTTGGTTGTTATTCCATAGCCAAAATTCCTGTTTATAAGACGTAGTCAGTTCTGATATATGTTTGAATCTGTAACATTATTTGTAGAACTTTTTTTACTCTTCGCCCACGCCAATGTCCGCATTCGCAAACAGTTTGCCATAGAGATATTCTGTCCATGGTCGAGTGGATCGACTATAGCCAGAACATCCCTCTGTCAAAAGTACGGCAGGAGCATTCCGCTATCAAAGATAGTGGAGAGCTCCTTAATACCGTACTTGCTGTTGGCGTTGCAGGACATTTCCCACCCGACAGTTGTAATGCTATGCTCTTACTTCTTTATAAGCTGACGCTTCCCTTTTATAATCTTAGAGTTTTCTTTTTCTTGTAATCTTCGCCCACACCAATGTCCGCATTCGCTAACAGTTTGCCATAGAGGTATTCTGTCCATGGTCGAGTGAATCGACTATATCCAGAACACCCCTCTGTCAAAGGTACGGTAAGAGCATTCCGCTATCAAAGATAGTGGAGAGCTCCTTGATGCCGTACTTGCTGTTGGCGATGCGAGACATTTCCCACCCGACAGTTATAAGGATTGTATTCAGTTATAAAGTTCCTATATACTAGTATTTTAACCATTGTGTCTTCATTCCTACTTGTGATTCAGCGAACTTCTGCAAAGTTGTTGCATCCATCACCAAATTGGCAAGTCGTTCTTAGTAAACAATCTTCCTTTTCCTTGAAAAGAGTATTGTCCACTGAAGACTTGCTGTATTGGTTTGTCTGCACTTTGTAAAACAGAAAAAACTTCCCGATCACAGTCCGAAAGGACTTAACAAAAGGGAAACAAAATCAGAGTGCAGTATGAACACAGTGAATGTTTACATCAAAGGTCAGGAAGACAAGGAACTGATTAGTTTCTTGCGATATTTTCCTTCACGCATCAAGAACATAGGAATGGACGCAGTTTTTGACCGTCAGATTGTCTATGACTACAAGGATGGCCGCAACCACCTGGAGGTGGCCAAATGCGTGGCAAAGTTCCTTGTAAAGAAGTTTGGCCGTAAGATATGCAATGTGGTATTCTCGTGCATCCCTGCAAGTAGTCCGGAACGTAACGAAATGAGAAACAGACATTTTTCCGAGCTTGTATGCAAGTTTTCCGGAGCCATTGACGGGTTCTCTCATGTGAGTGTCATCGGTGAACGTACTGCAGTCCATGGAACAAAGATAAAAAAGGAAGAGCGTGCCAAACGGATAAATGAGCAGAACAACATTGAGATTGATGCTGATTTCTTCAAGAACAAGGAGGTCTGCATTTGGATGATGTAGTCACAACGGTGCATCCTTTAATGCCTATGTCTCCCAATTAGAACAGGCCGGAGCTCATGTGACCAACGGCATCTTCCTTGCCAAAACAAGCTATAAATACGTACTAAAATGACAATTATGAATGATTTGAAATTTGACAGGACAGTCTCAGCTGCTTTTACAGGACATCGGTTCTATGACTTTTCCCAAAGGGAATTTATTCAGGAACGCCTTACCTCAGCAATATCCGAAGCCTATGACCATGGCATCAGGAATTTCATTTCCGGATTTGCTTTGGGAATAGATCTGATGGCAGCACAGTTGGTACAATCGCTGAAGTGTGATTTGCCGGAATATCTCTGACTGCAGCCATACCGTTTGAAGGCCAGGCAGAGAGATATAATATCTATGATAAAAGAGTTTATAGACGGTTGCTTGAACTGGCTGATAAGGTAATTGTGCTCAGTGACTACTATTATCCGAGGTGCTTCCTTGACCGGGACAAGTTTATGGTTGAGAATGCTTCATATCTCATTGCCTATTATGATGGCCGTGAGAAAGGGGGAACATACTACACCGTTAAAAAGGCACGAGCGAGGGGCATCCCGATTATTAATGTGTATTGATTTTAAATGGAACGAGTATGAATGAACTTTTTGATACTATTATTGTCTTTTTCGTGTTCCGTTTTTTCTTCTACATTTTGGAAGTATGGTGGAATGGAGATGAACGGAACGATTTCAGAAGAGACAGATAGCAATCCTGATATATAAGTCAAGTACAGGTGAGTAGGAGCGGTCTTGCCGTCAGCTTCTACAGGACAATCACGCTTTCATTGCAAGGATAGGTTTTTATCCTTGCCGGGTCTTTGCGTATTTTGGTGAACGAGACTTTGGTATAACCTGTTAAAACTCCGGAGTATCAAGTCTTCTGATAGACAGAATATTGTCAATCAGAAGCACTCTTCCGTCCGATAACGTGAGTGCTCTTGTCACCTCTTCGTATTTCTTGGCTGTGCCTGTTATTGACACGTATTTGCCTCCATCTTTTGAGTATCAGGTACGAAATACACGAAAGTGTATTCTTCCTGTTCCGGCACCTGTTCAATGACGCGGGCGAGTTCTCTTGTAAGACTTGCCATCTCATCATCAGAAAGGAGCTTCTTGGGAGTAGTCAGCCTTGCTGTTTCGGCTAACGCTTCATCATGTCCTGTGAGAGCGGCAAACGGGGCAAACTGGGCGGCACGGTTCTCCATGGACATGGGTGTCCTGTTCTTTGAGACATGATGTGGCAGATTGATTATGTCGTCATATTTACTCATGGTGCCCTCCAATCTGTTGGTTACGTTCTTTCTGGGTTGCTCCATCGGCATAATTGATGCCCTTCAGGATGGCATTCTTCCCAAACTTCTTCTTTATACTCAGGATAGCTTCCTGACGTCTGCGTTCCTTCTCAGCTTTTTCCAGGTCAGCTTTCCGCTGTCTTTCTGACTCTTCGAAATCAGTAAAAAGATCGAGTTGGACGATTTTAGGTTGCTTTTTATACTGCTCCTCATGTACGAGGTGATTCACCGACAGGTTAAGACGGCGCACGAGTAGGACAGGATTCACTATGCGGCCGTACAGTTCAGCCACTTTTTCGGAGATGATACTGCCTGCAGAAGTCGGCTCCTCGATATTGATGGTGCATGAGCATTGACCGGCACCTGTCTGCCGTAATGGTCGGTTGTAATCTTACCATGGTACTTCTCCCTTATTGAAGGTTGGTCAATGATTCAATGTCGTATCCGACGGTAAGCACCAACTGGTCAGTGAGCAGCCTCTTGTCCACAAGGTCGAGCGACACACTGTCGGCCATTTCAAGTATCACATTACGGGCCATATCCGTAGTGTAAGCCGACTGGAGAACCTGTCCGGAACTCAATGATTTGCTTTCAGGCTTATAGGCTTTCACATATTCCATGGTAACTGGTTCCCATCCCCAGGCATGGTCAATAAGCAGTTCAGCATTGACTCCAAACATCTGGTACAGGAATCCTTCATGTTCTATAGAGCATCTGGCTACATCACCCATCGTCAGGATATTGTACTGGGCAAGCCGGTTGGCAATACCTTTGCCTACACGCCAGAAATCTGTGAGAGGAGTGTGTTCCCAAAGCAATTTGCGATAAGTCATTTCGTCAAGTTCGGCAATGCGTACACCGTTTTCATCGGGTGGCATCTTCTTGGCCACAATATCCATGGCTACCTTGCACAGATACATGTTGGTACCGATTCCTGCCGTAGCTGTAATGCCTGTATCCGAAAGGACATGACGGATCATCTTCATTGCCAGCTCATGAGCAGTCATCCTGTAAGTCGCGAGATAGGTGGTAGCATCGATGAAGACCTCGTCGATGGAATACACGTGGATGTCATCCGGACTTATATATTTCAGGTAGATGTCGTAGATTCTTGTACTGTATTCTATGTAGTGAGCCATGTGGGGAGGAGCCACCACATAGTCTATGGCCAGACTTTTATTGCTGTCCAGCTCCTTCTTCGAGTAGGATTTTCCACTGTTACCTCGCTGCCTGTTTGCCACACGTACTTTCTCAATCACCTCGAATAAGCGAGGACGACCTCCGGTACCATACTTCTTTAATGCCGGCGAAACAGCCAGGCAGATGGTCTTTTCCGTTCGTGAAGCATCAGCCACGACAAGGCATGTGTCGAGTGGATCCAATCCCCGTTCAACACATTCTACTGAAGCATAGAATGATTTCAGATCTATGGCTATATATTGTCGTAATGGCTCTGTACTCATTATATTTCCGGAAAACGATACAAAGATAACGAGAATCCTCCAAAAATTCCTTAATATTGTTATTGCTTATCAGTTATATACAGCCCATATCTCACTCTTACATGCAGTCCCGGACTGATTTTCACCTGTTATATGTCTGCCTTTAAGCACATCCGCTGTCGTGTCAGAGGAAAATTTTTCAGCGAAGTTATCTTGGATCTGTCAAACTGCAAGACGTGTCTTGTGAACAATCTTCCTTTAAGTGACAGGCACTTAAAGAGTATTCTTCATGCCATTCTTGCCTTATTTGCCTTCTCCAAACTTCTGATGCAGAAAAATCTTCCCGACACACAGCTGAAAGGCTGTAACAAAAGGGAAATAAATAATTCAGATATTATGACAGTAACAAAATTAAACAATCGTCTGGTAACTCCAGAACTGAGAGAGGCTCTGAGTGATTATCCCCTGTATTCACAGGACGCAAAAGGAAAGGATGCGCTTTGCATCGCAGTGTTTCACCTTGGCAATATCCGTTGGTATATTATGGAAGGACAGCCCGAAGGAGATGACTTCACCCTATATGGTATAGTGGTCGGTCTACATGAAACAGAGTACGGCTACATGTCAGCATCTGAAATGGCCGATGTCACTTATGATGCGAGTAAGTACGGACTCGGCTTATTGAAGATAGAACAGGATAGGAGTTTCAAATCTTGTGCCCTCAGAGAGGTAAAGGATAAAGAACTTCAGTCTTTCTTGTCAAGACTTTATGATGAAAACTAATGTATAACTTAAAAATTGGACAGCTATGAAGATTATTGTTGTGGATTGCGCAAATGTCCGCATCGATGTTTTGAACGTTCCGGAGAATATGGTTGGAGAGGACGTTGAACTTTTCCTTGTAGAGCACGACTACTCCTTGAATAACATTTCATGGATGGCAGTTCCTGCAGATTATGTTCCGGTGCAGTTTCATGAATTTGGCATAGATGAAGAGAATGGCAAGGAGGTACATGAACAAAGGGATACCAGGTTGAAGAATTTTTCAATCTATGATAGCGTGCAGGAGGTAAAGCATCGCGAACAGGAAGAGCTCGTTTCTGCAATTCGCCAATATGGTGAGAAGGTTGCCGATGGCTATGAATGGCACTTTGAGGGTGATTGCCCGATAGTGGCAGCGTATGACTATGATGAGCCTTGTGATGTGGTAATCCTTGCAGTGAGGGTTAGCAATGATGGAAGAATAACCATCATAGGAGATGAGAAAAACGACCGGGGCAATGAACATGAGATTGATGCCGATGATATATTTGCCGGTCACATTGATTTCATTACGTCGGAAATTGAGTGATAAGAACAAAGGAACAGGAGCCACAGGATGGTCTTCTGTTCCTTTACTCGTTGCAGTCTTACGGTTATAGCTGCTATGCGGATAAACCTTAAACACTCAGATGTCTATTTCCGTAAACCTTGAAAAGCGTCTTCCGTCCCTTTCTATAGTCTCGAAAAACATCTTTTCCGGTCTGACCCAATAAGATTTCTCTCCATAGAGAGCCTGATATACAACCATCCGCTCCTGAGTTTCACTGTCAAAAGCGGAATGGATATATTTATAGGTACCACCCTTGAAATGACGGAAATATCTTTCTTCTTTTTTAGGAAACTCCATCAGCATCTTCATGGCCAAGGGCGCATACCAGGTCTTCACTTCCTGTTCTGTGGGAGTATGCGCACCCGGGAAATGATGGGAATTGTTGTAATGCTCCAGGAACATGGGCTCATAGTGAGCCAGTCTGTCCTGTTCGCCGAATAGTCCCCAGACACGGTCTCTGTAATACGGATTACAGCAGTCAAACTGAATCTTTTCGAGTTTGGCAAACTCTTCGATTAAAGCTTCATCTATGATAAACGTCTGATTGCCGTCCTTGCGTGGGGCTTTGTACTGATGCTCACCGATTCTTTCTTTCAAGAATTTCGTCATCTCAAAGTGCGGATTGCCAAGCAATGCCGGGATGCCGACTATCGGGGCGAGCATCTGCGCAAGAAAAGATCCGCAGCTGTTACCCAGCAGCAGGTCGGGCGATTCCTGTTCAATGATTGAGCGTACCTGTTTTAATGCCTCCTTGGGATGAAGCGGAAGGTCTGGCGTTAAGACGGAGGCATGATTTTCAAATGCTTCTTTCAGAGCAACTGCCATCGGACAACTTCCTGTGGCAAAGAATCCGTGAAGGAAAAGTATCTTTTTCATTATAGTCAGCTTTTATCCATATCTTTCGATGTATCCTCTTCATTTTTCTTTTTGATAGGTCCGGAATGGTTTCCTCTATTGAGTTTGATGCCATGCTTGTTCAGAATACGGAACACAGAACTTCTGCTTTTGAAGCCGCTTGCTCTCCATATCTCATCTATAGGATGACCGGCTGCATACAGATTGATAACTGTCTTTTCTCTGTCGAGCTTTTGTAATTTTGTGGAAGAAACCTTCGGTAATGATGCAATCATCTTCGCCTGCAGGTTCACCATATGCTCGGCAGTCTTTCTCAAAGCAAGTACTTCTTCAGGTAAGGCACCCATCATTTCCAGCACATCCGATGGCTTGGTTTCAGGGAAAAGCTGGTTCTTGGAATCAATCCGGTCGTGTATGCTTATGACGCGAATAGCTTTTACCCGGCAAAATTCCAGGAAAGTAGCCAGTTCCCGACTGCCACGGATGGCATTTGAAAATTTGGGGATAACAAGTTCATCCCCCCTTTGCAGGGCAACCATGAGTTGCTTCCAAAGCGGCCTGTTGCGTTCGTTCTCATCGCACTCCTCTACAATGCGTATACATCCGAAGTTATTCATCCACTCCCTGTCTTCTTCCAGTTTGTCATACTGGGATATTGCCATAATGTAACCTATCTTTGCCATATTATAAAGGTTTTGACTGATAATCAAATAGATGTCTTATCTTGTCTTGAAAAATATATAGTATGATAATTCTCCAAGAGTATAATGAACACGACTCTGATGCAAAGGTATAAATTATATTCATATTGGTAATCATACTGATATGACAGATTTTATAATCGACTTCTTTTTTAACAACTTCTTATTATCAATAGATATGTATTATAAATCATACTATTATGAGTATGAAATATAAATTAGTATAAACTGAATATTTTATACTGACAATGTGGAATTTTATCTATACATTTGCCACATAACAAACAAAATTATGCCAATGATATATAGAAATTTAATCGGTCAGAATCACTGTAGTAGCGGTTTGATTGGTATGTCTGACGCAGGTTCAGGAAAACAAGTGAAAGAAAGTAAATCAAGTGAAAGAAAAAATACTCAAATGAGTTTAATCTTTCACTTGATTTTTTATGCTCTGTACTCTTGTTTTACTCATGCAACAATCATGAGAAATATGATTTTGAGTCCTCTGATGAAGCTCTGAATGAATACGATAATCTTTATAAGACTGTCAGATCACAGGAAACGTGCAATGCCGAGCAACTTGCCTCATTTATCAATCTGTGGTATGAATGCTCAGACACAGTCTACAAATTTATTCAGAAAGACCCTTCGTTTACGGCTCATGCCGGTCTGACCATGAGGTTTGACAGTATAACGGATTCCATTCGCACGAGGTTGATGGAGCTTGCGGACAACTTTACTCTAAGCGATGTGGCATATGTCAAACTTCATACTTCTATCTATGGTCAGGATAAGGAACTTGACTCATTAAAGCGACATGCAACAGTATTCTTTTCCTCATTGGATAGCATTCCTGTATATACCGGGAATATTAGAGACTTACTTGCCGATTACTCAGAGTTTCTGCTTTCATATAAATTACATGGGGTACACTCAGAAGATGCGCTTCTTCGATTTATCCGTATGGAAGACTTCTTCTTCCGAAGCTTTCTTGCTTCCATTGACGAGTGCTCAGCTTTGGGTATGGCGGATATTACTGATATGACGGCCAATATTTGTGACAGCATTTATAAGGAAGCATCAAATGGTAAAATCAAGGCTGATGAAACTATTACCTATATGTCCATGAGGACAGGCCGCCGTCTGCTTCTGAATGCCAAAGTCTGTCATGAGAAACTGAAACGTGGTATAGTAAAGGATTCGCAATATGCCAATGCTTACTTGTGATGATGTTACAACCTTATCTCTCGATAGATGCCCTTGCCATAACAATGCTGACACCGGAACAGATTCGGCTTATGACGGATATGGCAAAGGATTATCCGGCTATCATTTCCAGATTAGACAGCAAACACTTAATCGATCGGGATGTGACCACAAAAATACCGAATCAGCTAATTCGATTATACATATCAACCATCTAATCATATAAATATCATGTTACAGGAAGCTATTTTAAAATTCAGATCATCCGGTCCCATATTGTTGCCAGCCATTATTGATAATTACTGGCTTGGGGAAATCAAGACTTACGAAGATTATGCCGTACTTCCTTATGAAGTACACGAACCTCAGCCTCTCGAAAAGGTTTTGGACATGTTTGAGATGAATGCGGATCTTGCCATTCTTTACCACATAGTGCCATCATCCGCTACCGCATACGGACATGAATGCTGCGCCTACTGTTATCCGGTGACGGAACGTATGTTCAAGATAAACTGCAAGACACATACGGACGGTCTTATCCATGAGTTATATGTTACCATCTACAATTCCATTGAGGTTATGTCTGCTGACATTTTTGAAGATTTGCGACTACATGAACGTCGTGGAAATTCATAGAAAAGCGAGAGCATGTCCAGATAATGAATTGACTTCAACTGCGGATTTTAAATGAACAGGAAAACGTATTACCTCATTGCAGACATCATACAGAAAAACAGGACATGGATAAAGGTTATCGGTACAGAAAAACTGGTAGAGATGCGAATACTTCAGGATGGAATGCTGAAGCCGCTGCTGTTTAAAGCTATCACTTTGAAAAGCTACAGGGAACATTACTGTTTCAAGAGGTCCTGTACCTGGAACATCAATGAATACGATTTGAACATGGGTCTGTTGGCTCTCTGCAAAAAAGACCCTTCAGCCTCTGAACGGATTAAGCATGATGCGCTCACTTTGCGTGATGTCGAATACATTTATAGAGAAAGCTTCTTTCGGTATAATAAAACTTGAACTTGACGATTATGAATACTAACAGGAAAATTTATGTTTTTTATTTTACAGTCATCCTGCTGGCTGTACTGGCGATGATGGTATTTGACCTGAATATAATAATCAAGGCTATACTGTGTTTCCTCATATTCTCTTGCCTGATGGTTATGAGAAGCATTAAAAGGGCCTATGACCTGGCCGATGATATTGACCCTGATACGTTGGACAAGGTGACTTCATTGACTGATGATTATGCCATAGGAGATGAGAAAAGGAATCACGATTCCAATTTGGATTCTTATCTGAATCTTCTCATCGAAACGGATGAAGAACTTTCAAAAGACCCCACTATTGACCAGAAATCGTTCAGCTATAATGTCCGGTTGAACAGGCGCATAGCTGAACGGTTGGAGTCAATCCAGAGAAAAGAGCAGGAACACGTTGAGAATACAAATAACTAAATGAATTCACTATGATACATACATTAACCATCATCCGTTTTTTGTTCCCGTTCCTGCTACTTCTGGCATTTTTTTGCTTATATAAAAAACCGTACCGCTGCATGCAAAGCTTCATGTGGAGGATGGTAGTATTTGACAGTGCAAGAAAATTTTATTTAAGTATTATGATGCTTACACTCATCTTCATCAACTGGTGCTGTTGTATGACAGAGCCCAATCTGGCAGTTGGACTGTCAAGCATCCTGACGCTGGCACTTTTGAACAGAAGGATTGCCGATAGTACCTTCATATTCTGCATGAAAGGAAACGGTTTTGGCTTATCACACTCCTGATAGCAGTGGTATGTTATGCCACCCCTTATATGAACAGTGTGTTTCAGCTTTTTTTCCTGCTAAGTGTGGCAGCTGTCTTTTATCCGTCTGAAAGAGTCCTTCAGCAGAAAAGCGTACTTGAAGACTGCGACAGTTTTAAAAGCCAGGTTGAATGGATAATGAAGAACTACTATTAATGCCACTTACATGTGGAATATATATTCTTTGCTTGCTTGTTTTCCACTTTTTTAATGTAATCTAAAAATGACGCAAATGACTAACAATAAAAACAATTATGCTTCTGAATTGAATGACCCACAAGGCATAGACCGCTCTTTGTTGGAGTATCTGAAGCCTAAATCAGAAGACCGATACAGTAAATTGGAAGCCTATTGTGATCTGCTCACAAGAGCGACATCAGGAACATACTCCACATCTGTTGTGGTAGGAAATCTGAAAATACTCCCCGGCCAGTTTGTTGCCACCATATCTGAGCTTGCGCGGAAATGGCAGTGGCAACGTGCAACAGTCCGTCAGTTCCTGACCGGTCTTGTCAATCTGGGCCATCTTAACATGGAGCAGTATTCAAAAAGCTACGTGTTTTCTGTAAGCCAGAAACAACGTCTTTCTCTCTTTGTTGAGACTCCGTCTGATATATTGGACTTTAACGCACTTCAGTTTGTGCGGTTCCTTAAAGGACGCAATACTTCCAGTCAGGTAGCCCAATCCTATAATTGTTATTTCAATAAGGTAATGGAATTGGCGGTAACGGAAAATGACGGAGGCAGACCTGATTGCCATGTTCTGAAACAGCAGAGTCTGGTATTCGATTCATTGGTAAAGTCCATATTTCAGATATTGAAAATGGAGAAGGAAATGCCTGAAGAAATGACGGATTCAACCGGTCTTCTCTTTGGAAAAGACCATGTATGGGACTGGCAGAAAGTAATAGAAATCCTTGGCATTCTGGCTGTGGCCATACGTGAAAACAGAAAGCCGGGTTATATGGCAGAACCCGTATCCCGTTATACGAAAGCAGAAGTTATTCTCCTTGACTGCATATTTGAATACTACGTATCTGACCCGGGAACATTTTATTATGATGACCCTCCTCGACCTGATTTAAGCCCCGTAGAGGACAGAACGGATGATAAGCCTGGGGGCACTTCCTCTATTGAAAACGGAACGGATTAAACGCCTTATTAACGATGCACGGCATGTCATACGCTTTTATACACTTCGTCTTTGTCCCGCTAACGGATAGATGCAACGACAGGCAGCGTGCTTGCACGTGCCACTTTTTACAGTCTCGGGAAGCCTAATACCCCGACCGCTATGAAGCGGCGGAGGGCTGACAGATAAACAGCAAGCTGGGTCAGTTTTCTAAGTGTGCGTATGACCGCAAAGGAGACTGAAAAAAGGCTCAGAATAACGCAAAAAATAAAATTGTCATTATGGGTACTACATCAAAACAAGTCATGGATATAAAGACTTCCAAAGGGCTCTCACAGACGAGCAATGAGGAGTTACGTGCCTGGACGGATAAAGGATGGGAGCAGGCTATGCGTGAGGGTAACTATGACCGTAGCCGTGAACATCTTAATTTCGAGGTACAAAAAGGTGGCATAGTCACACCGATAGATAAGAAGCGTCCGCTGACAGAACGCATGGCAGAAAACCTTGCGTCACGTGGCATCAAGGATCCGAATGAAGGACTAGCCGAGCCACGTTTCCGGACAGTGGTCAACTTCATATTCGGAGGCTCAACCGACCGTATGCGTGAGCTGGCCTTCGGCAATCAGGTAGTTGGCTTTGAGAGCAAAGGAGGTAACGAACATGTAAGGCGCATGCCGGAAATAGAAGAATGGGCACGTGACATTTATCGCTTCGTGGCAGATAAATATGGAGAGGAAAACATCATTTCCTTTATAGTTCACTGTGACGAGAAGAACCCGCATGTTCACTGTGCTCTACTACCGATAGACCAGAACGGCAAGTTTGCTTTCAAGCAGATTTTCCATGGACAGAACCGTCTGGAGTTTAAGAATTATATGCTTGCCCTGCACGACGAGCTTGCGAAGGTCAATGAAAAATGGGGCCTTACAAGAGGGGTGTCGGTTGTAGAATCTGGTGCGAGGCATCGCTCTACTGAGGAATACCGACGATGGCTGGCCAATGCCTGTGTGACACTTGAAGCCCAGTTGGAGAACAACAGGAAGTTGCTTAAGTCTCTGAACGAGGAACTGGCAATAGCCAGAAGAAACAGAAGTCATTTACGACCATGATTGATAATCTGAAGACGGAGAAAGACCGTCTTGAAGATGAACTTCGTCCTCTTCGGGAAATGCAGGCCAACAGCGAGAGTATCAGTGCAGAGATTGCACGCAAGATTCAAAGTCTCGAATACCAGAAGGCTCAGGTTGAAGCTAAACTGGCAGACAAGGAAAAGAAACTTGATGAGACTAACCGGTTGCTTGAAGCTCTTCGTGAAGATAAGGCTGACATCGAGCAGCAAGCCAGGGAACTGGAAGACAAGGCCAATCAGTCTGAACTTCATGGGCTCATAACATGAGCTATCACTTGAACGGTGCAATGCTTGACACAATGTCACAGGAGTTCACATCCCGCTATCACCATCTGCCGGAGGAAACAAAATCCTTGTTTGACGATACACTGATCTGCCAACTGGCAGAACAGGGAAATCATGTTGTCATGGTTGCCTTGAACCTTGTGTGCGGTTATGTGGACGATGCTACGACCATTGCCCAGACTCACGGAGGTGGCGGTGGCCCCTCCACTGGTTGGGGAAGGCGGCCGGAAGATGATGACCGTGAGTGGCACGTAGGTGTCTGGCAATGGCACGCAAGATGTGTGCGCCATCTGTCAAACGGAAGAAGAGAATGTAATGGTAAGCCTGTTGGCTTATGACAGTATCAACGACTATTAAAGTATAAACTATATGAGAAAGAATATTCTTATGCTTTTAACTGGATGTCTTGCTGCAATGACAGTCTCTGCAAGTAACATCCATCACAATACTGACAGCATTTATAAGCAAAATACTTCAGTCAGGAGCAGATGCTCTTGCCTATGAATCCTACATATCTGAAGAATGTAAGCGAAGCAGCCAACTGGGGTAGAAATTGGTTTATAGAAATTAAGGCGGGGCTTCAGCTTTTCTCGGATCACCCATTGGTTGCGGTGATGTGTTCGACCGGATAACACCTGCCTTGAAGGTAGGTGTTGGAAAGTGGTTCACACCCGCAATCGGTGGACGTGTAGGTTTCCAGGGACTGACGTTCAAGAACGCTGAGTTCAAATCCATGAAGTATCAGTTCTGTCATGCAGACCTGATGTACAATCTGACTTCAGACTCCGTCAGAATGAGTACGGACTCTCTCTTTGGGATATTGTTCCTTATGTGGGAGTGGGTATGATTCATAATGCGGACTGGTCTGATCCTTGCTCATGTGGCAGTGGTTCAGATGGCAGCCGTCCGTTCGCCTTTACCTATGGACTGGAGATAGGTTACAGAATTGGCAACAGGGTAAAACTTGTTGCTGGTGTCAGTGGACTGACTACAGCCCAGAATTTTGATAATATGGGTAGCTCTATAAAATTCAAGGATAATATGCTTACGGTCTCAGCCGGTCTCTCCATCACATTAGGAAAGGCTGGATGGAAGCGTGTAGTTGATGCTACACCTTATATCGAGCAGAATGCTTATCTCAAAGATTACATCTCCTATATGAAGGATGAGAATATACGATTGCAGAAAAAAATGTCCAGAGAGAAAGAGGTGCTGACAGTCTATCCCAAGAATAACTATAGTGGGCTTAACTCACTAAGAGCACGGTTGTCCGGGAAAAAGTCTGGCTCACCAGAAAGCAAATCAGGTATTGACGGTATAGCTGAAAATTTGGATGATGATGCAAAAGTCGGTCTTGTAGATACGCATGTACGGACTGGGAACTGCCAGTCAGACTCACTTTTGTCTGCCGGTCAAAATGTATCTGATAATCTTATGTCTGTAAATAATAATGCATTGGACTCAATAGTAAATTCAGGTAATTCAAAGATAACAGTGGGTGTTCCGGTGTACTTCTTCTTCCAGCTAAATTCTGACAGGCTTGTAGATGAATCCCAGATTGTGAACCTTGATGACATCGCTGAAATATCCAAGGCGCATAATTTAAAAGTGACCATATCCGGAGCAGCAGACAGTGCCACTGGTACACAGTCCATCAATCAGGAGCTTGGCCAGCGTCGTGCCAGATATGTAGCTCAAAAGCTTATTGATAGAGGGGTACCTGAAGGTTTAATTCATCTGCACAGTTTTGGTGGAATAGATAAGTTTAAGGCCAATGACTCTAACCGTTTTACGGTGGTCATGCTTACTGAATGATAATAGATAATGCGAAACTTTTGCTAAAAAGTCGTGAGACTTTGATTTGTATTTTATCCATCAAATTATGGTTTACATAGAGAAGGTATGCTCGGATTTTCCTTGCATACCTTTTATGTTACCTATTATATTTTTTTCTAAACAACTTCCATGCTCATCCGGTTTAGTTCAATTTGTGTTGATGACAAGGTAATCTGCTGAAAATTGTAAAGCCTTTTATTGTATATTTTGCTACACACATATTAAGTAGCTTGGCATCCTTATCTGATTTAGATCCTAACAGTCGAAAACATAATATTTCTTCGATACTTAAGTTGTAAATCGATTTTTAAAATAAAACTCCTCTGTATAATGATAGGCATTGTCATTGCCTATGATACAGTTCAATTCCAATTCGCCACAAGATGCCATATAACTGTCATTTACTTAATATGCCAGATTTTAAAGTTATTGGATTCGTGTAAAGTGGAATATGTGAATTTTGTTTTCATATAAATCTGAACATTCGGAATGTAAACACTACCCTAAGCAAAACGAAAGCCGGAATGGTGAAAATATTTCTATTTTTTATAATAGGAACTGATATCACTCAAAATCTTCGTTAGTATGTTCTTAAGATTATATTTTGAGTAAAGGACTTGGCTTTTCAAACGGCCATTATCATTTTTCTTAAACAGTTCACTATATTCTGGAATAATAGATGAGAACAGCGATTCGTTTTGGGTGAAGCACTTATCGGCAAATAATTTTCTTTCTTCATCATTTATGGCATCATAGTGAGTCGGACGGATAAACAGGTCGAATGCATAGCAATCTTCACTATTCCTGTTACCATTGTCATCATAAAAATAGACATCAATGGCAATAGTTCTATTCTCTTCTCCGGGGATTTTGAAATCGAAATACATACACGATTTTTCTTTTGGCCATATAGAAACGCTCCATCCTTGTTGATTTATGGAATCCTTTTTCTCTTTATAATCCAAAAACAAAGATATTGTGCGCAGTTCCATCCTGTTACTGTTATTTCCATTTGCCGATTTTAGCACGATGTCATAATTATTATCGTTCCAAACACACCGTTTTGTATCCATGAACGCCCAAATAGCAGGATACTTGATAAAATAATACCGATGGGAATCTTTATCTTTCTTACGTATATCCTCTTCGAAGTTTGAAGAAATATCAGTAATATATTCTGATAAGACGTTTACTAAATCTTTGCCGGACTTGAATTCAGGGATAAGTAATTTTTTCATCAGCTGTTGTAGGGAGCTTATATCATAATCTTCTTGGGTTATGTATTCTCTCCACTCAGTTAGACCATTGTTGAAAGACCAGCATGAGCTTACTTCTTTCCCAAAGTAATATGGAGGGAAAGACATTAATGCTCTGCGTAAAAGGTAATCCTTTTCGAATTTTGTGGAAAGTCCATTATCATTACCGTCGAATAATTCAAGCAGAACGGATGAATAGCTTTTCACGTTTTCTTTCGACATACAGTCATATCCTTCTTGCTCTTTTAGCATACGGAACAAGATACCTATTCTACCTCTGAAGAATCTTCCGTTCTCCATGTTAATCATTTCATCTTTAAATTCGGGCATAGAAGCTTTCTGGTTTCTTCCTTCACTTGACTTTTGTTGAATTTATCCAATACATTCTTCACATCATCCGATTGTAATACCGTATATATATTGCTATTCTTACACAGTGTGCTGAAAGCGTCGATGTCTTTAATTATTGAAGGTAAATCCTCACTGCCTATAACAGTATTGAGAATGAGATTCCGCATTGTCCTCATCCAATCAAACAGCTCGGTTTCGCCTTCCTGGTATGCCAACAAAGCATATAATAATGGGAGTGTTCTGCCGAAAGAGCCTTCGCACATACATAGTTGGTAGGTCCTGGATGTTTTTTCGGAATCGGATTCTCCAATGTAAAGCTGCATCTCATTAAATTTTTTACAATATGATGTCAGCGTGTTAAGCTTATTATAAGCAAATTTAAAGAAGCCGGGTGATAGCAAGTTAAGACGCTCAAACCAGGTGAGCGGGAAATTGCCTGCTTTCTGCAGTCTTTCTATAACAGACTTTATCACATCCTTGACTTCGGTCTTTTCATTCTTTCCGAAGAATGAGGTCAACTCCTCGTATAGAAGCGTTTCTTCATCCTTTATTCTGATTATCGTATCAAGGAGCTCGTCATTCTGGATATGATAGAGTATGAGGAGATTGTATAAACAGTACAGCTGTTCATCGTCAATCTCTTCAGGATGTTCCTGCTGGCGGTTCCGGTTATCCCAAAACATATCCGCCCACTTATTGTCCATTTTCATTTTCCAATCCTCAGCAAAAAACAATCCAGCCACATTTTCATCCATAAACGACTTTAAATTTTCGAAAGCAGACAGCTTTCTTCCTCTACCGTTCATCTTGATGTATATGTCATCGTCTAAACCGTTTCTTTCATCCATTTGTAGAAATGCAAAGGTAATACCTGGAGTTGCCGATACGACCAAACGATTCCATATTGAATCAAAATTCTCTTCGTTTATCTTCCTATGAATGAATTTAAGTGTTGCCAGCATATTCCTTACACTTGTGTTGCTGAGCCAGGATTGGATGAACCAGTTTTGATTGACGATCACTTTATCCAATGAATCGGCATCGTTCTCTTTGACCAGTTTCTCCAAATGAAGGGACAGCCTTTCGCAAAAGTCTTCGGCATATTCTCTTGAGGCAAATCTGATATTTATATTAAATTTATTTTTACATTGTTTTCTTGAATACAGATATAGGTAAAGAAGCCAAAGTGTAGTAAGACGCTGTTGTCCGTCTACCGGTACAAAACATCCGTCTTCCTCATATCCGTATATGTAGTTCAGGTCCTGATTGGTTTTGAGAAGAGAATCTAAGAATGGCACTATCACATCTTCTCTGCCTCCCTGTACATAGTCACGCTGTAGTAGGGGTATCAGTATGGTTTTACTGTTGAATGACTCGATGAAATTCATAGCTTTTATATTTTTTCGTTGTTGAAATAATATCCGAGCTTCTGCTCCATGTCTTTTACATAAAAATCGGCATCCTCCTGCGTCCAGGCATTAAGCGATAGTTTGTTGGTCTTGTTATATGCTTTGGTGAAGACCTGTCGTGTGCATGGAGGGATATAGCGAGGTGTGAGTGAGCTCTCGAATTTGTCGCTTTTATCGGAAATGCCATCGGCAACAATTATATATCTCCGTTTGCGAGGAAATAAGGCATTATGATAACTGCGGTTAGTGCTGCTGTCTAGAAGAGTAAGATTCCCAATCTGCATTTTGTCTTTCCCGTCAGGAGCGTTGTCTTTTATAGAGTCCGTTTTATCATCGTATTGTCGCATTATGGCTGTATACAAACGGTTAAAGTCTTCACGTTTTTCACTTGTACTGTATATCATTTCCAGCTCTTTTATTTTACTGTTTTCATCTTTGGTGTATTCATTGCCTAAATCTTGCTTTATGCTTTCTAGCCAGGCTTTTCTGTCTGCAGAATTTCTGAAGTCGGAATCTGTATTCGATGAAATGTGTTCTATGTCCCATGACTGCCTGTGAAGAAGCTCGAACGGGAACTTTTCATACTCATTTTCGAGACTTAACCGTTCGTCTTCATGCAGCTGTTCAAATCGCTGGAGTATTGTTTCGATGTTATGCATCAGGAATAGAAGACGTAAATCTTTTTTATCGCTATAGTAACTGTATTCTGTAATGGCTTTATGTTTTCTGGTAAGTATAGTCTTGATTTCGCTTCTTAGTCTGTTGATAAATTCAGAATGAGTAAGTTCCTGTTAAGTGCAAGCCATCTTGTTATATTGTTGATAGGATTCCTGTTTGAATTATACGTGAGGCCCCCAATGTAATGGTAGCTGTAGATGTTATCATACATGTCTTTCAATCTTAGAAAAGTATGTCGTACAGCTTTCCATTTCTGCGATAAATTTTCCTTCTTAGAGTCATTGAAGTAATTTCTGAACGACCATCTTGAATCAATGTCATAGTCGCTTTGTTTGCATCCAGCCACAAGGTTGAACAAGAAATCCATCCTTGTTTGTCCTTCCCGCAGTTCATTGCCGTTAATCATATACCAGAAATGGTCGTTCTGCAAGTCACGTTCCATTCTTTCGAATATGGCAGCAGCCTCCATCCGTTCAACTTGAGGCAGTCCTGAAACACGGTTGAGCAACAGAGCCTTGATAAGGTCTGTATTTGTCAGATGTATCTTGCCGCTATTCAGATTTCTGAAAGTTTCATATTGTCTGGCTCTTTCTACCTCATACCATATTACTTGCAATGACTTCTGATCCTTGGGGCGTTCAAGCAAGTCCCTGAAGGATTGCTTAAGTTTGTCATCCAAAAAAAAATCAGAAATATAATGATATGCTGTATAGATATAAAAGAAGTCGATATTCTTATCCGCTGTCTTTTCGTTTTCCGAAGCAATATTTTTCAGGTATTCACTTCTTGACGGAATGTTACTGTCGTCACGATCATATTCAAATGTGTAAGGTTCATTACCGTACAGGTACATGTGTAGAAGATATAGGGTTGTAAGTCTTTGTTGTCCATCAATGACACTGTACCTTTCATCGCCCAATGGTACAATGGCCAATGGTTGCAGACAGTACACTCTTTTTGATTCCTTATTGCATGATATAAATTCACGCAAATCGTTCAGAAGTTCTTCTACATTTGATTTAGTCCATTTATATCCACGCTGTTGATATGGTATATGGAAAATCTTTCCTTTTAACTCCGAAAAGGCTTTTAAATGTATTTCTTTTTTATTTATATCACTCATAATGATATGATTTAAAGGTAAAAGTTTTTCTTGATTTATAAAATCTCCCTCGCAATCCAGGCACACGCTTCGGCATCGGCAAGGGCATGATGATGGTTCTTCAGCTGATATCCGCAAGCTTCGGCTACAGTGTGGAGCTGGTGATTGGGCAAACAGGGTAGAGCCTGCGTGAAGCACTGAGTGTATCATAAAACTCATAGCAGAGATAATCCATCTGATATACCCGGAACACTGCTTTCAGGCATCCTTCATCAAAAGGACGGTTGTGGGCTACCAATGGCAGGCCTTCTATGAGAGGTTCTATCTGCCGCCACACCTCAGGGAAGACAGGGGCATTATCAGTGTCTTTACGTGTAAGTCCATGTACCTGTGAACACCAGTAATTATAATAATTTGGTTCCGGGTTTATCAGTGAGTAAAAAGTGTCTGTTATTTCTCCGTCCCTTACTATCACTATGCCAACGGAACACACTGATGAGCGTTGGTTGTTGGCTGTCTCAAAATCTATTGCTGCAAAATCTTTCATTCGCTGATATTATATTTGTTATACATTCTTTTAATCTTTTCCGCCAGTTCTTTACGTAGCCATGTCGGAGCAAGGACTTCCAGATCTTCACCATTCCAAAGCAACTCCTGCTGAAAATCAAAAGTCGGACGGAGGTAGTAAGTGAATATGATGTATTCTTCATTACATTCGGTTTCCTCTTGTGACTCATGAAGTTTCAGGTCGCGCAGATAGTTTGCCTGTCCTGCGCTGACCTTTAATTTTACGTGTTCTTTTGGAATGTTATTGTCGGCTATGATTCCAAAGCAGCCGTCGAAGAACTCTTCGGCTGACCAACCTTCAGGCATTTTAAATGTTTCCTCTCTCTTTTGCAGATACGTAATACGGTCGAGGCAATAGATTCTTGGTCCCTGTTTGTGATAATAGGTATAGGTACTGCGTGCCACCAGATACCATCGCTGACGAAAAAGCTTTACACAAAAAGGTTCCACATCAAAATTATTTTCTTCGTCTTTCCAATAACTGTGGTATGTTATATTGAGAATCTGATTTGATTTCATCGCTTCAATAATCTTCTGAAGATATTCCTGGCCAGAAGGGACGTATTCCAGCAAGATTCGGTCTTTTATGCTTTGGCTCTCGTCCAGCGCGTTGCTCACACAGAAGGTGTTGTAAATCCATGAACGGAGACCATTCTTGCTGATGTCCTCTTTATTCATAATATAGTAGCGGTATTTGCCCTTGCCTTCGTTCTCAATAAATAGTCCGAACATATCCTGGATGGCATATCTCCAGTTGTCGAACGTGCGTTTGGGAATTTCCACTCCCTCACTAATCTCACTGTCAAGCCATAGGCTGTTAAGTTCCTTAAAAGATATTCTGTCGGCCTTATAAATGGTATCTATAATCCAAACGTATTTACTTAATAAGCTTTGTGCCATACTATTCTGGGTTTTATTTATGGCAAAGTTACTTAAAACCTACGCCAAAATATTGCGTAGGTATCTTTTTTTGATAGAAAATAGAAGGTTATGCTATAAATCGGCGTAGCTTTTAATCAATTTTGTAGCGTAAACTTCAAAACCTTTCAGAAATGAATTTTTCTTCAAGAGATTTCGTAGATACAGTTCGCAATGAATCGGATATCTATAAATTGCAGGGTATGTTGCGGAGTGTGGAAAGTGCTGTCAAGTTGCATGTTGGCACTGATCCTATGGACTTCTATCTGCGTCACGTTGGCGGGCAGGAAATGAGGACTGTTGAGAGTCTTGTCATGAGTAGAAAACTCGTTTTGGACAAAATGTTTCAGGCCACTCAACGTGAGATGGAGATTTTTGTAAAGCAGAACAATCGACTTCTGGATTTGACTAACCAGATGTATCATCGTACTGCTCAGATGTATCGCATGTCGTTGGCCAATATGAACATGTATCTTGATGGTGACGATTGTGATGTGGAAGGCAAGTTGGTATATTCATACAATGACTGCGACTCGGTATTGAAATATGAGGAGGATAGGATTTACCAGTCTGATTTTGACTATATGATAGAATTGGTCAGTCTTTTGATGGAGAAAAGCAGACATCGGGTGGCAGAGATAGAAAGTGCAATTGTATCGTACAGACCTGGATGTAACCCTTCGATGACAGATGAGGAACTGGACTGTGTAAATACTTAGACGACGGAGAAACATGGGCAGAAGGATGTCTGATGAGGCCAGAACTGGATTCAATCTGTATTTGCCATGCAGTGCACGACATTTGTACCCATAAGGATTATTCCATACCGGATTTGCTGCGTATGGATGATTTCTTTGTAGATGTATGTATTACCAACAGTGCTCGTAATAAAACTGAATATGATGGAGAATAATGGACAATCAATGGCAGAAATAATGAAAGACCTGTATCGTAAAAGTTATAGGGAGGCTGCCAAAGTAATAGTGGCAGGTGGACGTGACTTCACCGATTATGAGTTTATGAAGGAAAGCCTGGGACATTTGTTCGCTCAAGAGGATTTCTGTGGTGATTCTGATATAAAAATCATTTCGGGAATGGCTGATGGAGCAGATACGCTTGCCATCCGCTTTGCCGATGAATTTGAACTGACAAAGATTCTTTTCCCAGCTAATTGGAAGCTGCACCATCGTATGGCAGGCTTTCTCAGAAACGAAGACATGATGGAAATAGCCACACATCTGGTGGCTTTCTGGGATGGTAAGTCCAAAGGAACTCAGCATATTATTGAGCTGGCTAAGAACAAGAGCATTCCTTATAGGATTTTTATCTATAATCAAAAATAATAATATCACAATGGATGGAGCGAAGAAATTAACGGGATTAGAATTAGACAATTATCAGTACCCCTTGGCTGATGTTTCACATCTGTCTGAGGAAGAGAAGAAGGAACTTTTTAAACGTGGAATGTGTATTCCTAAGCAACTTAAGTCTGACGATGAATTTGAACAGTGGGTTTCACTCTATGCCTTAAGGGAGGCTCAGGATCCTTATGCCTTTTCTTCTGAAGGGGAACAAGTATGCTTAGATGAAAATGAGAAGGAACATCTCATGGTGGATACAGCATCGTATCATCGTGCCATGTGGTATCATAAGAAACGTTTCAGCGCTTGGGCCAAGGAGGAATTACAGCCGTTGATTGATGAGTTGGTTGAAGCCGCAAAAATTGCCCCTCAATATGACTGGCGCTTTCTTTACGAGTTGGAATATTATAAGTTGCGTTGTATGAGGGCGTATTTCTCTCATTCATTGATTGCTGACGGAAATGGAAATTTCGGTTTTAATAAATGGATTGACCTCTGTATTCTTCTGTTGCAGCACATTAAAGAGAATGGGATTCATATCACTGAAAACCAGCTTCAGCATATGAATATTCGCAATGTAAAGGATATAGTGAGACCATCTTTGATGAGCAATTATATGGATGTACACTCATCAGTTAGCAACAGATTTCAAAAAGATCAAAGAGCAATTTATGAACGTGACATTTATATACGAAAGATGGAAAGACTTTATTATAAAATACGACTGAATAAGCTGAGGGAATGGTGGGAGTAATAGCTACTCCCGGTAAAAGCCTTCAATTGAGGATGAGATGCAAAACGGCTTTTATCCTCATATTTGAACTATCTGTTATAGCCATTCCAAAGAGCATATTATCGTAACCCAGTAATTCCCTTATTTTTATTCTGAAGTTTTCCAGTTCCTCATCGGCCAATGGATAACGGGAGGGAACCGAAAGATAGAATATGGCATTATTGTATTTCTTTAGTTCAATCTGTTGGTATTTTATAATGGATGTGAGAATATAGTCCAAACGGCCCTCTACATTGGATGTTACTGACCTGTATTCATATCTGGTGTCATGTTGAACACCCAATAAAAAGGCAACATCCTTTTCCCTGAAGCTGCTGCCGTTTACTGTCAGCTCTGCTATCGTCTTTCTCGCTGAATCATCTTCTCCTGATATTCCTGTCTCTTTTCCTACCTGTAAGCGCGTTTGCGCTTTGAACGGTTATGCTTTACGTTAACGGACAAAGGATGTTTTTCTGTTATGATTCTGCACCTCTTCCCCGACGGAGCAGGTAAGCAATTTTAGGCTGCCTCATTCATCAAATTAATGGTGAAGTGACAGCCTACTAATCGTCTATAGAATTACCTCCCTCTATGAAAGTAGTGCGTCTCTTCTTGTGCGACAGTTTCCATTTTCTGTTCCTGTTTCCAGTAATGGACTTGACATCAGCAGTGGCGTTATCAGGCAATCCGTAACGGGTGATGTTCTGTCTGACTTCTTCAGCAGTGACTTTACGCATCACATCATAGGTTCCTCCAACAGACGGGTTATATACCACGGCATAGTGTTCGTTCTCCACCAACAGGTCATCTCCACGGTATTTTGTAGGAGACAGGTAAGTGTTGGACAGGTCTATGGCATCACCGGCATCGTACTCAATGGCTTCCTTCAATAGTGCCTCATAATCGCCCTTTTCTTGTAGCTTGTCAAGTCTGTCTGTGTCTTCACCCATTTGAAGGTAGGCTACAGAAGCATAGTACACAGGCTCTTGGCTATTACTTTGGACTACTTCTATGTTTTGTTCCTGGTCAATTTTCTGTTGCATGGCATCAATACATTTTGTAATCATACTTGATGCCTTTTTCACATCTGTCAGTGTAGTTTTGATGAATTCCGGAGATTCATTCAAGCTGTCAAGCCAGCTTTTGAGGTAACTGGCACTGTCTTCTTTCAGATGCTTGGTCATACCATAGCGTTGTGCAACGAGGGCTGCACTTAGCTCGGCCACAAGCTCTTCCCGGGCATACTCCTTACTACCAAAGGACGTTGGCTGTAGTCTTCCCAACTGATTCTCTGCTCCTGTGGAATGGGCCATCTCATGCCCCAGGTTGGTATAGAATGACTCACCATCCTTGAACTGCTTTTTCTCAGGAACGACAATCTCATTCTTTGAAATGCTGTAGTAGCATTGTCTCCGTAGGTAGGCTTGATGGGGCATATCCATTCGTTATCCTTTATCATCCGGTCGATAGGAGCAAAGGAAAAATCCTCACCTTCAGATTGTGGACGTATCTGTTTTCCTTCATCAGCAAGTTTCTTATATAAATCAGGACGAGCTTCCTGAAGATTGGTCTGGGCCACATTGAACACGTTATATACCTGAAGCTTTGGATAGACGTTGTAGCCTTTCTTTTCTTCTTCACTCAACAGTTTATAGTCATTCGTATTTAATTTTTCTTTGTCTCTTTATCGACAACAGTGAATGTCGTGATGAACACCGGGAAACTCTTTTCTCCTTTCAGAATGGAAACCTTTGGCAATTCCTGCCCATTGTTATCCTTTATTTGCTGACGGACTCCCTGCTTGTCTTTGGTATAGTTCAGACCGGCTACACGGTCAAAAGTACAAAATACAGGCAGTTTATATCCCTGTTTCTCACAGTGCATCATGAGTAAGAGTGCATTCATTCCATTGTATTCGCGGCCAGAAAGATTTCTTGGCCAAGAGATGGATTTATCTGTAAACCAAGGCTTCTTCCAGTCATTCTGCAAAGTCTTGATTTTCTCAATCATCATCTCTGCGAATTTGTCCAAGCCTTATCTTCACTGCTACGGCCATCTGAATTATAAATCTTTTTACCTGTCATAGTCATTAGTGTTGGTAAGAGTTAGAGCTTTTCTCCCAAAGAGAGCATTCGCTTATGCGGCATGTAAGGTCAAGTCTGTTATTGTACACACCTAATTCCAAATCCCCCTTGGCATTGATTCCGGCTTTTGGTTGCATCCATGCTTCTTTTCTTTTGTCGAATTGCATAAAGCGTACCCAGGTATAGGTGTAATTATCTCCATCCTTTTCGCTACTATAAGCTGAAAAACACCGTAAAGGACTTACCATTTTTAGTTGTCTTGTCCTCAATTTGTTTGCCTAAAGTACCTCTGAACTCCATTGTACCGTTAATGCCGTCGTTATTGCCTGCATTGAATGTGTTAATACCAGTTGCAGACAGGTTAAGGTATAATGCTTCTCCCTTTTTGTGGAACATTAGAATACCGGCTACTTCAATGCGAGTCCCAACTTGAATTGGTGGTAACTCAGATAGGTTGTTACAGGTCTTGGCCACACTGATTTCAACTGTCTTGTTAATTCCTGATTTTGCCGGAATAACGATATTGATACCGAATGATGCGAACTGCGTACCTTCTTTGTTAGCACGCATTTGTGCCTGGCGGGAAACGGTGCCACACACGGTTACATTACATTTAATCATAATAAAACGAATTGATTGTTATACTTAAAAAGCAAATTATTTCAACTGTACAGACTCCTGTCTGCCTTGTTGGATCTCCAGATTGTTCTGATAGTTTTGTGACATCTGCAGCGTGACCACGGCAGAGTTAATAACAGAGGCGATGCTACGTCGTTTCTCATCATCGTTCATCATGGTACTGCCAAGCGTCTGTTGGATCTTGTTTATTTCTGCATTACTCAGTTCTCTGTTGAGTTGTACAACTCCATTGTCTGCATACAGATTGGGTTTACCATCTGCAGGCTTATGGTGCAGGTCTTATAGGATGGGAGGATAGGAGTAAGGTCTATGCTTTTACTGACAGCTGCAGCAGTAGCCTTCTGCATCTTTTCCTCCTCACTTGAATTATCTATCTGGAGGCAAGAGCCATGAGTGAAGTGAACATAGTCATGGCCATCTCTATTACAGGATCAGCTATAGGCATATTCACCCCACTGTCTTCAGAGGACAGAATTTTCTTCATCCACTCATCCGGACTCATGGCTGTATCTGGCTGCACATTGGCATCGGATTGACTTGCACTCTTGTATTGCGCAGTCAGATCTTTTCCGTTACTGAGAACCTGTAATGAGATGTTCCTTTTGTGAAATCTCAGCAAGATATGCAGCCGGGTCAATATCTCTTTTTGTTCCATCTGTGGATATGGATATAACTCCAAAATGAAGATGTTCACCAGTAGTCCGATACCCAGTGTTTCCTGAAATGCCAAGCTTCTGTCCGGCAGCAACTTCATCACCGATCTTGACGGATATACTGTCCAGGTGCATGTAGGTACATTGATATTTGCTGCCATCGTTCCTATTGTACTCAACTGTAACAGACCGTCCTCCGTTTGTATTGGCATTGCTGTTCACGTTGACAACTTTTCCTTTATCTTCTGTTGCAAGGACTGCCTCATGATTTGTCTGGATGTCAATCCCTTTATGCAACTGGGACTTACTTGCGTCCAAAGGATCCTTTCTTGTACCAAAGGGAGAAGTAACCAGCATAAACTCCTCTCTCTTTAAAGGGAAGGAATATTTCTTTTCTTCAGTATCCTGCACGGAAACATCATCGGATGTGGCTTGACAGGGATTGTCAGCAGTTCCAAAGGATTTACCAGTGCCTTCATTTCCTGCATTACCATCTGGTCATATTTTTGCAATCCGTTCTTCTCGATAATATTCTGAAGGGTTGCTGCATATTGTTTGCTTGACGCATATCCTGCATCCTGTAATCCGTTTGTCCATCCTTTATAGTCATCAGGTGAGAGTTGGAATAGTCCGGCATATCTTCCGTTCCTTTTCAGAAACTGAGAATGATGCTCATAGGAATCTCCCACATTTGCATACTGGCAAAAACTTTTCATTTGGACGGTCATCGGTATATACAAGATATTTGCCTCCGTTCTCAATCCAGCTGGATGTGGCCTTGATACCAAAATGGTTGTTTCCCTTACGGGACAGTTCACTCTGCCACTGGCACTTTCACAGATACCTTGTGCAAGCGTGACAGATGCAGGTATGCCATATCTGCGCATCTGCTCCATGGCATACTCTGCATATTGTTGGATATATTCTTGATTCTTTGACATTGCAGTTACATGTTATCTGTGCATTCTTGAAGCCTTGCTCTCTTCCTGATTGGCGGGTTCACTTTTCTGTCTTTCACTAATGTCTTTCCCTTGCCGGGTAGTTTCCAACTGATCACAAATGGCAATTC
>ENA-OQDE01000365-OQDE01000365.1-human-gut-metagenome-genome-assembly--contig:-NODE-365-length-28102-cov-2.725112_pt1 | contig 28102 bp, 25 predicted proteins | sample MGYA00242768_ERZ504595 | MGnify/ENA primary metagenome ERZ504595 (study PRJEB26092, sample SAMD00036307) | human gut metagenome | host: Homo sapiens | study: EMG produced TPA metagenomics assembly of... | reverse complement strand
CCTAATTTGTATCCTAACATCTGGCTTTCAGAATCGGCTCTGGCGGTAAGTAGAATAACAGGGATATGGCTAATATTCAGATTCTCTTTAATTTCCTTGCATAGCTGATAGCCATTCATTTGTGGCATCATTACATCACTTACTATAATGTCCGGTTGCTGTTGCTTAATAACTTCCAGCGCTACTAATCCATTTTCTGCCTGATAGATCTTCTTGAATTTATCCTTAAGAGCATTTTTTAAGAATTCTCTTAAGTCCTGTTTATCTTCTACAATCAACAGTGAGTATCCTTGTAGAGAGAAAGCCCCGGATTCTATTTTCTCTTCTTCCTCCGGAGAACTTAAAAGTTCGTTGAGGTAGGAATGTTGAGGACATGATACTTCTTGTTCTTGTAGATTAGCCGGTATTTCATAAAAGAATGTGGCCCCTCTGTCTTTATTATTGAAAGCGCCCATCCTACCTCCATGTAAGTCAATCAACATTTTAGCATAAGATAAACCGATACCACTTCCTCCCTCATTATGTTTGCCTTGGTAGAAACGGGTAAAGAGTTTCTTTATATCTACATTATCCAATCCGATTCCCTGGTCTTGTACGTGTACTTGTATACTTTCATTTGTACGGATGGTTTTTATAACAATACGAGTCTGATTAGGACTATATTTCAAAGCATTCATAATCAGATTGGAAAGAACAACTTTGCATTTTGTGTCATCATACGCGATAGATTGTATACTGTCGTCAAAGTCGTATGTAATTTCAATTTCTTTGGCTTTAGATGCAGTTTGAAATGTTTCTGCCACTTCCTGTATCCACTTGTGCAAGGATGCGAAGAGATGTGTAGCACTTCCTGTCCTACCTCCATTTTGCGTGTATCAAGCACAATGTTGATAATATCTTTCATCTGATTCGCCTGTTTGAATGCCCCCTGTAGATATTCCGGTAGCTCGTCTTGCTTCACCTCTTTATTGAGAATTCGTTTCAGGGAAGCATAGATGAGTGTCAAAGGGGTGCGTAGCTCATGGCTGATATTGATTAAGAAGCGTATTTTCTCTTCATATATCTTTTTCTCGTGTTCCCGCATCTCACGCTTCAGCCGATTTTCTTTTTTTCTTATCAAACTAAAGAAGACCACTCCTGCCACTAGAAATGCAAAGAAAATGCATAGTATAATAAACCAGGTAGATTTCCACCAAGGAGGTGAGACTATAATAGTTAAGATCTCTGTCGGCTGGCTCCATTCACCGTTGGAGCTGTCGCAGGATACGCTGATGGTATATTCTCCTGATGCTAATGTACCCAATTCGAGTGTCTGGAGATAACTCTCGATCACCATTTTGTCTTTTCCTGTGATGACATACCGGAAAAGGTGTTTTCGGAAGGAGTTCTTTTCGTCAGCAATCACTTTAATGTTGAACGATGAATGATTCCAAGGAATCGAAATACAGTTATTATTAACCTGTTTCAGAGTTGATTTACCATTCAGTTTTACTTCAAGTAGCTTGAGAATAGGAGACGAATTACTTTCGAAAATAATATCCGTATTAATGCGTACCAGTCCCATAGTACCTCCCATATACAGATTGGGAGTACGAAGAGCAGGAATAGGGGTAAATATCAATTCGTTGGAAGGAACTCCATCGGATTCGTCCAGGATAACAAAACGTTTTTCGTTGATAATATACGCAAAGAACATATTCTGCGCTCCTATCCAGACTTTTCCTTTTTTATCATAGGCAAGGCTGGATACACTGTTGAACAAGTTGGTATGTATTTTTTCTGTTTTTCCAGTCTGTTTATTATAGAAGAGCAGTCCGAAATTACTTCCTATCCAAAAGTTACCTTTATCATCCCGGCAGGCCGATGTGAAATCATCTCCCTCTTTCATATTGACTAATGAAGATAGTTCGTTGGTTTTGAAGTTTAGTTTAAACAGGTTATTGGTTCCCATTAGATACAGATGCGTATCGTCGGAATAAATTGCCTGCATAGCTATTTGGCGTTGAATGTCTATTTGGGGTGCGTAGAGAATAGATGTTTGCCGGGTATGCTTGTTGTAGATATAGACTTTTGCTCCTAATATGTAAATATTATCTTTTGTAGCATATAGATTTACCAAATCACCGGATGAAATTCTCTTTTCGAAATAGAGTCATTGATAATGGGAAAAGGTTGCATCTGTGCGGTTCTCTTATTAAAGGTAAAGACCCCTTTATTAAAACATGATAATAAGAGCTCATTTTCAGAAAAATCTGTGATAGAGGTAACTTTCTCCCGTATGTAGTAGGGTAATGATGAAATGTATTCGTTTTTTGGTCAAATGAGTTGATACCTCCTCCGTCTGTTCCAATCCAAAGCAATGTATCCTTATCTTCAAAGATGCTAACCACGGTACGTTCGCTAACTCCATTGGGATTGTTCAGTGGAACATCTTTATAGGTTTTGATGAACACTTTCTTAATGGCGAATAGTCCTCCGTGTATACTGCCTATCCATATATTGTCCATCTGATCTTTATACACCGGTAGATAGAGTTATTCGGCAAGGATTGTTCATCATCGGAAATATGTTTAAGATGAGAGAACTTCATAGTCTGGAAGTCAAGTATGTTGATACCTCCTCCGTCAGTAGCTATCCAAAGTTGGTTGTCTTTTTCAAGAAAATCAAAAATGATATCGTTGTTGAGCCCGGAATTCCTAGTGGATAAACAGAAAAGTCTTTTACCCTCTTTCGAGTAGCAGGCCATTCCTTTGCCATAGAATGATACCCAAAGCCGGTTTTGAGAGTCAACAAATATGGTGTTTATCTCGCGCTCTTTTACAAATGGACATCGATACATTTTCTTTTTTGTCAAGTCGTACATCCAAAGCCCGTCTTTTTTACTGCTGGTTATCAGCACATCGGGACTCCACTGAAAAATGCGATTGATACATTTTAACTTGTCTCCATCGATGTCGGGGAAGATCGTCGTAATACTTTTATCCGTCAGATTGTATTGGTATAAAGTTTCTTCTCCTCCAAACAGGAAATTGTCACCTATTTGAAGATAAGACCAAGCGTTAAATGGCTTCCCGTTATATTTCAATGGCTGAAATTGATTTTCTGCTTTATTGTAGATGGCAATTCCTTTATTGGTAGAAACGTATAAATCGCCTAAACGATCCTCTGTAATAAAACGAATGAAATTGTCGGGCAATGAGTTGGGCTGCTCCCGGTCATGAAAATAACTTTTCAGTTCAGATTGGTCATAACTATTTAATCCCCATTTGGTACCTATCCATATTACTCCTAAATGATCTCTGTAAATGCACTGCACTCTTGATTGTGACAATCCCTGTTCCAAAGAAATTTGTCTGAAGTAGTAGTCTTGTTGTTCAGCCTTGGTAGAAAGAACAAAGAATAATATCCAGATTAGAAAAGAATACCTCTTTAGTACGTGTGCTTTTGACATAGTTATGTTCTTTGATAGAGCAAATATAAAAGAAGTTATGAAACTGTACAATAGATTTCATCTTCTTTTGTCCACAAAGCTCATTAGATAGCTAGAAAGGATATCCAGAATACTCCTTTTGAACAGTAGCGGACTAATTATGGATGTTATTTGATCTCTATTTCCACGCTTTGCACCTATATTTGCATAGTTGACACTAAATACGGAATAGTATTAAACCTTAAAAAAAAGACTATTTACTATGAATACATCCTAAAACTGTAGAATGAAGAGGTGGCGGAGTAATGTTGGGAACATTTTGAATGCCTTGACTTGTATCTAAAATTCCTAAAAATCTAATATTATTATATTCTAACTAAATGAAAAGTATATGGATAATCTAAGAAAAACGCTTGGCTGCTTGCTACTATTTCTTTTTGCAGCAGTTACATCTACTTATGCACAGGTTGCAAAGCAGTATTCGGGTACTGTTATGGATGCCGACAGCAATGAACCTATCATCGGTGTCAACGTAACTCTTAAAGATGCACAAACTGGTACCGTAACGGATATTTCCGGAAAGTTCTCGATTAGTGCTCCTGTTGGCTCTACACTATCATTCTCTTATATCGGATACGTGACTAAAGAGGTTAAACTGGGAACGAATACCAGTTTGAATATTACAATGCAGGAAGATCAGAACCAATTGAGTGAGGTAGTGGTCATCGGCTATGGTGTAGTGAAAAATCAGATATAACAGGTGCTGTGGCTTCTGTTTCTTCCAAACAATTTAAGGATCAGCGGTAAAGCGGGTGGAAGATATTCTGCAAGGACGTACTGCAGGTGTGGCAGTGACGAGCGTAAATGGTTTACCTGGTGGTACAGTTAAAGTTCGTGTTCGTGGTACCACTTCTCTTAATACCAGCAATGACCCCCTGTATGTCATCGATGGTATTATGTCTGGTGGACTGGATGTAAATCCAGCTGACATTCAATCTATTGAAGTTCTGAAAGATGCTTCGGCAACAGCTATTTATGGCTCACGCGGTGCTAATGGTGTGGTGTTGGTGACTACTAAAAAAGGGGTGGAAGGTAAGTGCAGATTTATGCAGATGTGGCTATAGGTGTATCGAACATCCTTAAAAAATATGACTTACTGAATGCTTATGAATATGCGACTGCATTAAAGGAGTATAATGGTATCTCATTTGCAGATGATGAGATGGAAGCCTATAAGAATGGTTCCAAGGGCATTGACTGGCAGAATTTGATGTTGCAGACCGGTATTAGCCAGGACTATAAATTAGGTATTTCGGGTGGAACGCTAAAAATAAGTATCTTATTTCAGCCAATGTATTGAATATGACAGCCATGACCATCACGACCAAGTATCAACGTGCACAGTTGCGGATAAATTTGGATAATGAACTCACCAAGTGGTTGACACTTTCTACCAAAATTAATGCTTCACGTACTCACAGTCACAATGGGGGTATTGACATTATGAACTTCCTGAACTATTCCCCTACAATGGAAATGAAAGATCCGGTGACGGGCGTTTATAATATGGACCCTTATAATTCAGTAAACGGAAACCCTTATGGTGCCCGTGTGGCAAATTATGGCGATTCATACGTGTATGCTTTGAATACTAATATGGATTTGACTTTCAAGATAATGAAAGGGTTGACATTGTCTGTACAGGGTGCTGCTAATTACTCTCATGTTCCGAGTTACTCTTTCACCTCGTCGTTAGCAAAACCCGGACAAATTAGTGGTATGGAAAATGCGAGCAGGATGAATCTATTCTGGCAGAATACCAATAATGTGACTTATAACACAAGTTTCGGCGATCATCATTTGACTGCAACAGCTGTATTTGAAGCAAGTGGTGCCGAAGGCAGAAATCTAAAACTGACCGGTAGTGATTTAGCCAATGAATTTGTTGGTTATTGGAATGCAAAAAATGCAAAGACACGCGATGGAGAAAATGGCTATTCCGCAGAAGCTATTGTGTCCGGGCTTGGTCGAATTATGTACAATTACAAAGGGAAGTATATGCTGACAGGTACTTTCCGTGCCGACGGTTCATCTAAGTTTCAGAAGAAGAATAAATGGGGATATTTTCCGTCAGCAGCTGTTGCTTGGGATGTTGCTAAAGAAAACTTTATGAGCAAACAAAACATTGTCCAGCAATTGAAACTAAGGGCCAGTTTTGGTGTTGTTGGTAATCAAAGTATCGGTGCTTACACAACATTAGGTATGTTGGCTCCTACGAATTATGACGGTTATGGTAGCGATGCAATCCATACCGGTTATTGGACTGGAAATCTCGCTACGCCAGATGTAACTTGGGAAAGCACCTATCAGTATAACATCGGTTTGGACGCCAGTGTTTTAGACGGTCGCTTGAGTTTTACAGCCGAATGGTTCCGGAAAGATACTAAGGACTTGTTGCTTCGCAAACCTGCTCCTCAGTATAACGGAGGTGGCTCTTTCTGGGTCAACCAAGGTGAAGTTAGAAACTCTGGTGTTGAATTCACCATTACAGCTACTCCTTTGACAGACAAAGATATATTTGGTTGGGAAACATCGCTGAATGCATCTTATTTAAAGAATAAGATAATCGATCTGGCAGGTAGTGATTTTATCGTTGGGGAGAATTATACAAGTATTGGCGGTGGTCCTATTCAAATTAAAAAAGTAGGGTATCCGATTGGTTCTTTCTATCTTTATGAATGGGCAAACTTTAATGACCAGGGCGCCAACTTGTATAAACATCAATCTAATGGAAGTTTGACAACCAATCCGGGTGCTGACGATCTGGTTACTAAAGGGCAGGCCGAGCCTAATTGGACTTTCGGATGGAATAATACATTCACTTGGAAAAACTGGACGCTCAATCTCTTTATCAATGCTGCATTAGGACAAGATAGACTGAACGTAAGCCGCTATGCGATGGGATCTATGACAGGTGTATATCGCTTCATCTCTTTATCCGATGCTTATTACAAAAGTTGGGATAAAGTAGCCAATAAAGCAGATGCTGTGTATGCAAGTCATAAAAATTCAGATAATAGAAACTATCCTGATTCCGATTTCTGGCTTGAAGATGCATCATTTGTGAAACTGAAAAATATAAGCCTTACGTATAATATTCCTAAGAAGATAACGAAAGTAGCCGATATTCAACTGTCGGTCAGTGCTCAAAACCTGTTTACATTAACGAAATACACAGGTATGGACCCAGAAGTGTACAGTGAATCCGATTATGGCTTTAATGGTGTGGATATGGGATCTTATCCTGTTCCAAGAACATTCACTTTTGGTATGAAACTTAACTTTTAATCTTTTAACTATACATGGATATGAAAACAATATATAGAATATTCAAATCTGTCGGACTAGCATTGATAGCACTTTGGATGGTGTCTTGCCAGGATTTACTGACAGAAGATCCTAAAGGGCAGTTGGCGGTAACTAATTTCTTCAATTCAAAAGGTGATCTGGACTTGGCTCTGAATGGAATGTATTCCAAAGTTGCAAGTGATATGTATGCAAATATTTGGGCAGGTTTCGAATCAGTGATGGGTGATGATATTTCTACACACCCTGCAGCTAATAAGCAGGGGCTGCGTGAGGTAGATACTTATAATGTTTCGGACAACAACACTTGGGTGACTGAATTGTGGGGTGCTCGTTGGAGATTGGTAAAAGCGGCTAATTTCATTATAGATAATGCCGGACGAACTCCGGAAGTGAGCCAGGAAGAGAAAGATGCGGCCATTGGACAAGCTTATTATTGGCGTGCCTATTCTTACTTTTATTTTGTAATGGCTTGGGGAGAGGTACCTATGGTTGTGAAAGATGAAATCAATTATAACATGCCATTGGCAACCGTTTCTGAAATTTACGAACTGATTGTTTCTGACCTGAAAAAGGCAGAGACAATGGTGCCTGCTAATTATACTAAAGAACCCTACGCAAGAAACGGGGTAAACATTGCTGTTAGTCAAGGAGCTGTAAAAGCAACATTGGCTTATGTGTATATGGCAATGGCAGGATGGCCGTTGAACAAGGGAACAGAATATTATCAACTGGCCGCTGCAAAGGCAAAGGAAGTAATCGATGCTTCGAAGAAAGGTACTTATTACTACAAATTATTACCTGATTATAAGCAAGTATATTCGATGGAGTATAATAAGAATAATCCTGAAGTGTTGCTTGGCGTTTACTATAATTTGGGAATAGATGCACTTACCAATGCCCCTTTAGCTGATTTCCTGGCAGACTATGCTTATGGTGGCGGTGGATGGGAGATACGAACGGAGAAATTAAATTCTGGTATGATTTCCCGGAAGGCTCACGCAAAGATGCATCTTATTTCCCGAAAATCATATTGAAGAATGAAACTAAGTTGCGTGATTGGTGGGAAGACCCCAATCCGGAAGCGCCGCGTGTGGTTGTTGCTCCCTGTTTCATGAAGAAAGTAGAAACGACCACTGGAGAAGAATTCGATTATACGAATCCGAAGATTTCGATGAATCAGAATGGAGAAAAGACGCATCAGATTATTCGCTTGGCAGAAGTATATTGCTGGTATGCCGAAGCCGTAGGTCGTTCAAAACAGGCAGTATCACGGAAGCTGTCAACTTATTGAATGAGGTACGCAATCGTGCCAATGGATCTGTTGTTGCAGACCGGGATATCTATAAGACAACCATGTCGTATGATGATCTGGCAGAAGCTGCTATAATGAACATGGCTGGGAAATAGCCGGATATTATTGGGGAAATATTGCCACTAGAGCAAGGGATATGTTTCGCATGAATCGCATTAAAGATCATTTTGAATACAGAAAATTAAATCCGGAGATTGAAGTGGCTCCCGGAGTCTTCAGGAAAGAAGCTGTTTCCGTATCTGGTACGTGGAATGACAGTAAAATGTATCTTCCCCGTCCTTTTGTAGATTCGTCTATTAATCCGAATTTGAAGAACTGAATGAAACAATAAAAACAATCATTATGAAACTAAGATATTTATATTTAGCAATAGGTGTATTATGTAATGCCTCTTTAGTATCATGCGGTGATAGCTTCAAAGAGAAAACAGAGATTGTTGCATGCGGAATCTCCACAAATGCTTTAACATTCGGAGTCTCCTCTACTGAAGTTCAGACTGTAGATATTACGTCAGAAGCAGCTTGGGAAGTTGCAGTGGATCAGGCAGGTGGTGATTGGCTTACAGTTTCTCCTTTGGAAGGAACTGGTAATGGTACGCTAACAATTTCTGCTGATAAGAATAACGGCCCAAAACGCAGTGCAACCTTGACTATAGCGGCGAAAGGTGCTGAACTTCGAACCATCACAGTTATTCAGGATGGCTATAAAGGAACCATTTATAATTACGGTGACTTTACTGGATTGCAAAAGACGGGGCTTGTGGCAGGGATCAATCCGATCACTATCGTAGATAATGACGAATGTGAAGATGGAAAAGCGTTAAGAATCTATACCCGGGCAGGTGAAGAGTATGAAGGTACTAATGGGGACCGTTTCAAGGTGCAGACAACAACGCAATTCGGATCAGGTCGTTATGAATGGAGGATATATGTCCCTAAATTCGGAATGAATGACCGGGCCAGTATTGGAGCATTTTTATATTTTGACGATGGGCATGAATTGGATTTTGAAATTTGTTCCGGTACAGCTGCAGACCGTGCAGCACATAGTGCCGGACCAGATGATATGCTGTGCCTTGTGACTAGTCAGGCTAATCCTTTTTTCTCTGAATTCACGCCTATTAAGGGGGATGCTTGGCATACGTTTGTATTGGATTTGAAGTTAGAAAATAAGAAATATCTGGCGGAGTGGTCGGTTGATGGTAAAGTTTTAAAGAGGGCACAATTAGATTATGGTGAAGAGGCTTATTTCCGTGCTATATCTAGTGTCGAGAATCTTTATGGTATGGGCGATCATGCGGCAACTCAAGAAAATTATGCCTTATTTGATTATCTTGAATATGTTCCTTATGATTATTCAATGAAGCCGATTATCGAAGGTCAGCTTCCTCCCGAACCAGAGGGAACAACAGTGAAGTGGGACTTTGAGGAAGCTGGTTTTGTTCCTGTTGGATGGACTAACAATGGAGGAACGATTGCGGATGGAAGTTTGAATCTATCTAACGGGAATAACTTCGTTTATAGTCCGGAAGTGGGAGCTGGAAAATATACATGGGAAATAGATGTTCCTTTGGTAGGGGTAGGTGAAAAATGGTTGGCAGGTGGTAATATCGCTGCAACTAACGCTGAAGAAAGGTCATTCTCTATGTTTGTTTTCTCGGGTACTGAAAATGATCGTGCGGCTTGTACGGTTCCTCCTGTTCCAGGCCAGATGCTGGTACGTTGTTATACAGAGGCTATGGGAGTTTACGGTGTACCTATTGATCCGGGTAAACACACTTTGACTATTGACCTTAGACTTAATGCAGATGGTGCATATTGGGCGGCATGGATTATAGATGGTGAAGTGGCGAAAACATTTACTACCTGGTATACTCCGGCACAGTTTAAATTTGGATTCTCAATGATGACCTTTGCTGATGGAGGTGGCTGGCAAGGAGATAAGCCTACTGCAAAGACATATACAGTCAATATGACTATATAGAATATAAGAAGTATAATTATGATGAAGAATAACAGTTTACTTTACATTCAATGAGGTATTTAAGCATAATTGGAACAGCTATATGCTGTGTAATGTTGGTAATGACGAGTGTTTCCTGCAAGCAGGAAACACTCTCTTCCACCACCCAGGAGAAGAAAGTAGCTCCTTGGTATGTCTATATAGATGGAAGCTCTTTTAAGGATATAGAGCCAGTGAAAGAGATTATTAGTTCCATTAGCGTTTTCGGGAATCCTCCGAAATCATTTATCGATGAATGTCATCAGAATCATATCGAAGTATATCAGGCTGTAGGTGGGAATGAAGAAACGATTGATACGCCACAGAAAAGAAAGGCACTTGTTGAGAAGTATGTAAGCGATTGCAATGCAAATGGATATGATGGAATAGATCTTGATCTCGAACATTTGATCCCTGATATTCAGGATGCATATACCGAATTCCTGAAACTTGCTTCAAAAGAACTCCATGCTGTTGGAAAGAAATTAAGCCATTGCGTTAGTTTTTATCCGGCTTTGTATCAGGATAACGAAACTAAGATGTTTCACGATCCGGCAGTTTTGAATACTACTTGCGACTTAGTTAGAGTGATGTGTTACGATATGTATTTTGCACCGGGAATAAATAAGCCCGAGCTCAAACATAGGGATGATTGTATGGGCATTGGACCTACGTCTAATTATCTATGGACTAAAGAGGCGATGCTTTTCTGGATGAAACACATTCCGAATGATAAATTAGTGATGGCTCTGCCTGCTTATGCAAATGATTATGCTGTAACTGGTGACATCAAAGGAAGGCAGGTTTACCAATCTGTGCCTGACAGTATAAATGGAATTTTGCCTTCTCCTACCTGGTTATGTTATGAAAAGGTAAACATGTATCTGTATGATGGTACTGATGGTAATCGGCATCTGTTTTATGCAAGTGATGCCAGAAGTACGGAAGCGCTACTTGAACTAGCTGATGAACTGGGAATCTCTCAAATCGGTTTTTGGCACTTTAATAGCGTAGATCCGCAAATGTGGGATACTGCCGCAAAGTGGCAAAAGAAATAATAAGATAATAAATCGACCTTGTAAATAATATAGCTTTATTCTCATCCCCCCATTTAGAGAAAAGTTATTCTTAACAATAAGAGGCCGCAAAGGTATGAATCCGTATCTTTGTGGCTTTTTATTTTTTCTTACCTTTGGGGGAACTTAACATAACCCCCAAAAATGAAGAACATGAAAAAGATCTTTTTACTCATTTCCGTCATCTTATTTATTTTTCCGGTACAGGCTCAACATACATTGAGACTGATGACTTATAATATTAAAAATGCGAACGGCATGGATGATATTTGCAGTTTTCAACGGGTAGCCAATGTGATAAATAATGCTTCTCCTGATGTTGTGGCTATACAAGAGGTAGACAGTATGACCCGTCGGAGCGGACAGAAATATGTGCTGGGTGAGATAGCTGAACGTACACAAATGCATGCCTGTTTTGCACCTGCTATAGAGTTTGAAGGAGGTAAATATGGAATCGGACTGTTGACAAAGCAAGTTCCGCTACGTTTACAAACTATCCCTTTACCTGGTAGAGAAGAGGCCCGCACCTTGATTCTGGCAGAATTTGAGGATTATATTTATTGTTGTACTCATCTGTCATTAACGGAAGAAGACCGTATGAAATCTTTGGAAATAGTGAAGTCATTGATTGCTTCCTATAAAAAGCCTCTTTTTCTAGCCGGGGATATGAATGCTGAACCTGAATCCGATTTCATCAAAGAATTGCAAAAGGATTTTCAAATACTCTCCAATCCGGAAAAGCATACTTATCTTGCTCCCGATCCAAAAGAGACCATTGATTATATTGCCGCGTCAAAGCAAAACGCTACCGGATTTGCTGTCATATCTGCGAGAGTAGTTAATGAGCCAATGGCTTCCGACCATCGTCCCATACTTGTGGAATTGCGTACCGCTGAAAAGGCAGACAAGATATTCCGTACTAAACCTTATTTGCAGAATCCTGTGGGTAATGGCATTACTGTGATGTGGGAAACAACCGTTCCTTCTTATTGCTGGGTGGAATATGGCACAGATACTACCCGGCTGGAACGTGCGCGTATGATTGTTGACGGTCAGGTGGTCTGTAATAACAAGCTGCATAAAATACGTATAGATGGTTTGCAGTCCGGACAGAAATATTATTATCGTGTGTGTTCGCAAGAGATGTTGCTTTATCAGGCATATAAAAAGGTATTTGGAAATACAGCACAATCGACCTTCAGTGAATTTACTCTTCCTGTTGCTGATACAGAGTCTTTTACCGCTATTGTTTTTAATGATTTGCATCAACATACCAATACTTTCCGTACTCTATGTAAACAAATACAGGATGTTAAATATGATTTTGTTGTTTTCAATGGTGACTGTGTGGATGATCCTGTGGATCACGAGCAGGCAACCACATTTATCAGTGAACTGACCGAAGGAGTGTGTGGCGATCGCATACCGACTTTCTTTATGCGTGGCAACCATGAAATCCGCAATGCCTATTCTATCGGCTTGCGTGACCATTTTGATTATGTGGGAGATAAAACTTATGCCTCTTTTAACTGGGGAGACACCCGTATCGTCATGTTGGATTGTGGAGAAGATAAACCGGACGACCATTGGGTATATTATGGCTTGAACGATTTTACCCAATTGCGTAATGAACAGGTTGATTTTCTGAAAAAAGAACTGTCTGCCAAAGAATTCAAGAAAGCAAAGAAACGTGTCCTTATTCATCATATTCCGCTTTACGGTAATTATGAAAAGAATCTCTGTGCGAATCTTTGGACTAAATTATTAGAAAAAGCACCTTTCAATATCAGCCTGAACGCACATACTCATAAATACGCTTACCATCGAAAGGGGAACTGGGTAATAATTATCCGGTTATTATTGGTGGAGGATATAAGATGGACAGTGCTACGGTGATGATTCTGGAAAAGAAGAACGATGAATTGAGGATTAAGGTGCTGAATGTAAGAGGAGAGGTTTTACTGGATATAACTGTTTAAAGTCTCTAATAACTTTATAAAAAATGGAGGTGCGCCAGACTTTTAGACACACCTCATGAATTAGTTATTTCATAAAGTGCTATTCGGAGAAATATGTATAATAGAAATTCTCTATATATCCGTCATAGTTTTTGCTTTCCTCTTTGATACAACTGTTCTCGTCATATTCAAATGTGTAAGTAGCTGTACTGGATGAATGTTGCCAACCACTGCTCGTATGGCAATTAGCCGAAGCTTTTCCAAAGAGACCAGTTTCAACCAGCCAACGACTAGCTCCACTGCTTTCCGCATAGATACAATGTGCTCCGCTCACATTAGGCACGGCAGAATAGGTCTGAACTTTAAACTGCTCTACTCCATCTGAAAATCTGTCCATTGCATAATATTTCCATCTTCTATGGTGATGTTAGATGCAATATTGCCATTCTTTTCAACTTTGGTCATGTAGCCATTCTCATCATAAGTATATTCGTAAGTGTTGGAACCATCTACAAAAGTTGCAACATAACCTTGGTCATTTAAAGTCATGTTATATGCGTTCTTACCTGTCACTGTGATATTATTTCCGTCATAAGCAAAGAGCCATTCTCTATCCAATTCTCCTTCATATAACCTGTATACACGTTTTACAGTACCATTATCATTATATTCGTAATACCATTTATCCCAGTCGTCCGCAAAAGTGGCTATCCGATAAACTGTTACTTCAGAGGTTGTTGTAAAAGTGATTTCTGCATAGTCTGAATCTTCAAAATAGATTGATCCGGTTTTTTGAGCTTTTACTTTGAATGTATAACTTTTTTCCGGCTCTAAACCTGTCAGTTGAATTGTATTTTGGTCAGTACTTTGTTCACTACCGTTGTTCAAGCTATAAATATAAGCTGTTGCGTTTCCTATGGCTTTCCATGTAATAACAGCAGAACTCTCTTTTACATCAGGAACAGTAACTTCCGGTTTATCCAGAATGTTTGTACTGGGATGATTGTCGTCATCACTGCAAGCAGTCGTACCTAGTACTACTGCCAGCATGGCTAATAAGTAAAAATACTTTTTCATGTTGTTCTATTTAAGGTTAATAATTAGTTTCCGGCAACTACTATCATTCCCAAACCAACCAGGAAGAAGATAAACATCAAGGCCAGTAGTTGATTAACAGATTTCGTTGAACCTTTAAATTCTTTCCAGATAAATACTCCCCAAATAGCGGCAATAAGTGGTGCGCCTTGTCCTAGTGCATAAGATACCGCCGGACCAGCTTCTCCTGATGCGATATAGCTGAACGCGGAACCAAGTCCCCATATCGCTCCACCAAGCATTCCGCATATATGAGTTTTCGTGTTTCCTTTAAAGTATTCGGAGTAGCTGACTTTTTCTCCGACAAAAGGATATTTCATTACTAATGTGTTGAAAACAAAATTGCTTAATAATACGCCTATTGAAAAAACAAAGATGGCAGAATAAGGAGTCATCATCCTATAGCAGGAGAATTGAAGTTTTCTACGTCCATACCTTTCACTACGAACCGGTAGAACAAAGACATCAGTACACCGGCAATTAATGCAATGATAATTCCCTTTTTGTTGTTTTTCCTGCTTTCTTCTCCCTTTTGCATTTTTCCGGAAGCCACTCCATTGCAAATGATAGCAATAACAATGAGAGCTACACCGCCAAATAAAAGCAAAGGATTGCCAGTCGGAATCCCCAGATAATTGACGATTACCCCTAATACCAATGCAATGCCAACTCCTAAAGGAAAAGCTACAGACATACCGGCCAAGGAAATAGACGCTGAAAGAAGAATGTTTGAAGCATTAAATATTACGCCCCCCAAGATAACCCAACCAATGCTGTCTCCTGATGCTTGTCCCAGATCTTCCAGAAATGAACGTCCGGTATCTCCATGGCTACCCATAGTGAAGCCTAGTAAGATGGTGAACAATACCATTCCAATCACATAATCCCAATAAAAAAGTTCATAACGCCAATTTTTGGAAACTAGTTTTTGGGTATTACCCCAGGAACCCCAACAAATCATGGTTACGATGCAGAATATAACTGCCAATAAATAACTGTTTACTGTGAACATACTATTAGTATTTAATTGTTAAACATGAATTCTGTTATTTAAATATAGTATCCAATCTTCCCAATAAGTGAAAACATTGGCTTCCTTACATTTTCTTGACCGGAACTCATGTTCCAGGTCCGATTCTTTCAAAAGGATATGTATATTACTACTAAAACCATATTCTTTTGATTCGGGTAGTATCTCTATCCAGCATCTGGGATATCTTTTGTGAGAGTTGACTGTTTTTATAAGATTTTGAGCATCATTCTCGTTGCCGATGGCATTAACACAGACTATGCCGGTAAACAAATTTTCTCTCTGAATGGCTTCTATACCTTCTTTGATATTATCTCCCAAAGTGATTAAAGCCCGCATACGTTGGGAACCTCTGATGCCGGAGAGTTGCTTTTCTATATCAGAAATTGTTTCTGACAGGTCTGTGTTAGCCTTTACGAAACTAAGAACTGCAGGCCATGTTTTATTCTCATCTACCATTTGATGAAACTGACTGACGAGAACCTTTTGCTGTTGTTCGTTGATTTCTCCCTGTACATAGATAATAGGATATTTTCTTGTGCTTCCTTGAGCCTGTTCCGGATAATAGACCGTTGCATTGGCTGTTTGGATAAACGGAGTCTCATTCGGAAGACTACTCTCACTATTTCCTGACTGCTTCCCATTGAAATATTCGTTTATGAATCTGAATGCTTTGGGCAGTGCAGTATTCCAGCAGGCGAAATCATGTCCTCCTGAACGTACTTCCCATTCATGAGGTATTTGTCTTTCCAGTAATAATCGGTGCAGTTCTTCATTACTTTCGCAAAGAGTACCTTCTTTATCTCCAATATCCAGCATGATGCCAAATCCTTTTAAATCGGAATTGCGGAGGGTGGAAAGAATGTGGTAGGGTGAATGTTGTTTATAGTAACTGGTTAGGCGCTGCTTACCATTCTTTCCCACTCCTCCGAAAATCCGTCCCCATTGATTGTCCCATCCTTTTTGTGGCCCTTCTTCCATGTATTGTTTTTCTGTACGGATGGATGGCGATAACGCAACGACAGAGCCGAATAAGTGGCGGTTGCGCAGACTAACGGATAATGCTCCGAATCCTCCCATAGAGAAACCAATGATCGAGCGTCCATTAATATCCTTGCGAGTACGATAGTTGTTATCTATATATGGAACCAGTTCTTTGATAAAGAAAGTTTCATAAAGGGAGCTGCATCATAAGTGTCACTGTAATAAGACAGGTAACCGTCAGGAATAACCATAATGAAAGGTTGAATCTTTCCTTCTTTTATCATTTTGTCCATTACACGGGCAACGTTGCCGTATTCGAGCCAACTGGTATAATCACCTCCTATTCCATGAAACATGTATAAGACTGGATATTCTGTATCTGAATGTTCATAACCTTCCGGTAAGATAATGGAGTAGGAGACTTCTTGCTTTAGGGACGGACTGTAAATACTCATCCTTCTTTTTCTATGGGAAGTGCCCAAGCTCCATCTATACCTGATAGAAATAGGATAATATATAACAGTATCTTCTTCATATTATTTCTTTATTAACTGTTCACCAATATAATAACTCATTGAATAAATACCTGTTTGGGCGGACTGTTCACTATCCTGTCCGTTTCTGACACGATATTGCACCGGAGCTTCTGCACCTCGCAATCCATTGAACAGAGTAAAGATGCTATTGTAGTTGCTGCCTTCGTCTGTTATGTCCAAATAATAGATTTTGGCACGATTCTCGGCAGAAAGGTTGATAATATCCGCGTCTTCTGCAAAGAAAAAGTTGATAGCAGGGGCATTGCCTGTTGACTGATTGTATAAGTAATCAGCTTCTGAACCGTATGTTAATCCTAATCTGAAATCTGCATTGCTTTCCGTATGAACCGTCTTTTCCACAGCATCGGTAATAGCTGAAAAATTTGTTTCATTTAGAATCATTTCTTTCACATTAAAACCTGCGATTATCATACGTTTGATTTGCATAAGAGAATCTAATGCCACTGCCACTTCTTTGTTGTAAGATCAACATTACCTTCTCCTTTGCTGTAATAAAGAATTTTGTAAGTTAGTTCGGAATTGTAGTCATCCGGTAACCATAGTTCGATATTGGAATTACCTACTTTATGTTTTTATTAGTAGCATGTAATTCCTCTGTGAATTTTTTCAGAGTTTCCTGCGGATAGTTTTCTCCTTTGAATGAACGTTCGATAAAAGGCAGTGCCTCTTTCATGGATTCACGCCAATAACTGTCAGTGTGGGCACCGTTCCGTACACGATATTCGTGCTTGATATTTTTGTCCCGTAATAGAGAATGTAATTCACCGTTTCCTGCATATAGTCTTTCTTCATCATCACCGCAGTCTATGTAATACCGTACTGTTTGAAATGTGGAACTTGGTTTATCCTTGAAAAAGTGTAGCGGACATTGGCTTTTATAATAGCTTGTCAGCCTGCCTGTTCCTGTCTGGCCGTTTCCTCCGAAGTTGTTTCCCCATTGAAGATTCCAACCGTCTTGTGACAAAGAGATGTATTGTTCATCTGTATTTAGAGAGGGACTTAATCCTATTGAAACCGAGAATGTTTCAGGATGTTGCGATGCTATACTTAATGCCCCGAAACCTCCCATAGAGAATCCGGCAACAGCTCTTTCCGTCTTACTGGCTGTTGTTCGGAACCGCTTATCAATCAGGGGTACGAGTTCATTAATGAACATATCCATATAGTTGAACTTTCCGTCATAGCGGTTGCAAAAATAAGAGTTGAAACCTTCCGGCATGATGTAGATCAATGGGCGAATACTACCATTGCTGGTTTGCGCATCAGCTATGCTTTGAATATTCAGACCTGAAGGTCCCCATGAACTTTGGTTCCCTCCCCAGCCATGTAGAAGGAAAACTACTCCATATTTACCCGTACTTTCCGATAGATACTCTTGAGGCAGTAATACGGAATATTTGATTTCTTGTCCTAATATTTTGCTGTAAAAACTTTGATCGGGATTATAGCGTTTGGTAAACAGTTCCGGTGTATCGGTCTGTTCGCCTTCGGACGGACTGTTATCATCAGACGAACATGATAACAATCCGTAGGAAAATAATAATAAGGCTAATAATAGGAGTAGTTTTCTATTCATGGCTTCTCTCTTTTATTTATAAGGATTGATTGGCTCTGCCGGTGTGGATGAATAAACCACCATGTCTTTACATTGAACGGCATATTTTTCATTTGGATTAATCCATTTAATAACCAGTTTGTGAGGTCCTTCCTCTAAATCATAATTATAGAAAATGTCATACTTTCTTTTTATGTAGTCATAAGGCATTTCTATGGTTTCTACTTTCTTGCCGTCAATGTAGGCCTCCAAGATGGCGATGTAATTGTCATTACTATCTTTAACATCTTGTCTGATCATCCCCATTAAAACAACTCCCTTGCCATTGAACTCAAATGTTTTTTCTGTACCGAGATCATATTTGATAACTCTTCTTTCAGAAGGATATAAGCCTTCAAAAGAGACTTCCCATGCTACGGTTTTTGGCTTCTGAATCGTGGTATAGTATTTATCTCCTTTTATTTTTCCTCCGTTTGCTTTTAATACATCACTCAATAGTTTGAGATTAATGTCGTATACAGAACTTAAAGAGATATCTGTGTAGGGGAACTTAATATTTTCACATCTTTCGAGTGCCGGTTTCCAGTATTCGGGGATAGCCTTGTAGCCTTGTATGACTCCAAGAATTCCTGCGGCAGTTGCCGGGTTACAGTCGGAATCTTGTCCGCAACGAGTGGCTATATCCATTGTTTTGAAAAAGTCGCCGTTGCCATATAAAAGCCCCATCACACAGTAAGCCGCATTGATAGTGGCGTCAATGTTAAATGCATTGAATACCCCTTCCGGGCAGCCAATCTCAAAAGCATGGCGGTTTTCTATTTCCAGCCAGCATTTACGCCAGTCATCGGGATATTGTTTCCAATATTTAATAACGTCTGTGATGCAACGGTGAAATTTACTTTGTTCGGGTATTGTTTTAAGAGCTTCCGTGACAATTGTATAAATGTCGTTATTTACGTAAGCCAATGCATACATTGCTCCCATGTATACACCTCCATACCAACCGTCGCCGTAGTTCATGATATGCCCTATCTTGTCCGAAAAATCGGAGGCGGTATTTACCATCCCCGGACATATCATTCCAATGAAGTCTGCTTCAATCTGGAAATCAATATCGTCAGCGTGCGGATTATTTTTCCAATGTCCCGATGCCGGTGGCATAATACCGTGTAATATGTTATATCTGGCTGCCTGGTTGGCATGCCATAATTTGTAATCTGCATTTGCAAAGGCTTTGGCAAATGATTCGGCAGGGGCATTTATCCCTTCTTTTTGCATTACTTCCAGAAAGGTAAGATCCATATATACATCATCATACAATCCCGGATCTTCTGCAAAGATGTCCTTGCAATAGTCATCATACCAGATTATTGGAGTTTTCTCATGAATGATCGCTCCTCTGTATTTAAATTCTGTAGGACCGCCATAGGTGCATCCTAGGGTTTGTCCGGCCCAGCCTCCTTTAATTTTGTCGAGCAGTACCTCTTTACTTATTTCAACTGTTTTTCCATATTCTATTTGTGCCATTCCCGATATGGAAAAGGTAAATAGTAGAATGATGTTAGTCAGGACTTTTTTCATCTTAACTTATTTATTAAAGTAAAATCTATCATGTTCTTTTTTCTCTGAATAATACATTATGTCGTTGATGCGAATAATGTAGTCTTTTTGCGGTTCAACCATTTCATTTTAACGTGGTGTCTTCCTTCCTTCATGAGGTATTTCCAGGCTGGTTCTACTTTGCGGTCTGTGTTTCTCATGGGTAAAGCTGCTACATGGTCCAGTTCTCCGTCAATCCATATTTCCACTTTAGCAACGTAAGGGTCATTGGGCTCTGCCAATCCGAACACCTCGGAACCGATGTGGCGTGTAGATACACGATTGATATAATCGGGAGTAATACTTCTTGTGCAGCAAATGTTGCCCCAGATAACAAATCCGTTACCATTGAAATCAAATTCAAATGTATCTGTCAGGAAGCAGTCTTTGCGTTCTCTATAAAGTGGATAGGTGTTTTCGAAATTTTGTTCTAAAGGAAGTACATCCGCCTTTTTGATTGGAATTTCTATCTCCCCACCAGATACTTTTCCACCTGTTTTGACTATGAGTTGTTTAGCTTGATCGAAACTCATTTGGTATGCTTTTGCCAACGACATATTCGTTCCTTCAAATGTAAAGTCTTCTACTTCTTTCAAAGGGTTTAACCAGAATGAAGGGATTTTATCATACCCATACATGACGCCGAGTACACCGCCGACTGTAGACGGATTACAGTCAGAATCTTGTCCGCAGCGTGTTGCAATATCGACAGAGTTGGTGAAGTCTCCTTTACCGTAGAGCATAGCTAATGCTACGAAAGCGGAATTGAGCTTGGCGTCAATATTAAAGTTTAGAAATACGCCTTTGGGACATCCTACATCACAGTTCCATTTTTCTTGCAGGAAGTACCAGCAATCTTTCCAGTTGTCCGGGTGCAAAGAATGGAAATTGATTACATCCTGAATACATTGATGGAATGTACTCTCTTCAGGTATGACAGAGATTGCGGTTTTTAGAATCGCTTCAGACTTTTTTTCATAGAAAGCGGAGCTATAAAGAGCTGCTACGAAAGCACCGCCATAAAAACCGTCACCACTGTTCATAATGTGGCCTACTCTGGAGGCGATATCCAATGCTTCCGGCAGCATTGCCGGAGCCATCAGACCAATGAAGTCTGCTTCGATCTGGAAATCCAGATCGTCTGCATGTGGGTTATTCAACCAATGACCGGAAGCCGGTGGCATGATACCTTGGCGGATATTATATCTGCTGCTTGGTTAGCATGGGCCAAATGATAATCAGCGAATGCAAATCTTTTGGCAAGTTCTTCTTGTGAACAATCCAGGCCAAGTTCATCAAATGCCTCAACAAACGTGCAATCGTTATAAATATCATCGAATAATCCGGGTTTCTTTTCCCACCAATATTTTACGTAACCTTCCGCCCAGGGGATTGGCTGGTAATCTTGAATATAAGTTCCCGTGAACTTAAACTCTGTAGGTGCTCCGAAAACAACACCAATGGTTTGTCCGGCCCATCCTCCTTTAATCTTATCTAAAAGTTCTTTATCAGATAACTTTAAAGTTTTTACAGGCTGGGCTTGTACGTTGAGAGCAAAAAGCCCTATAATACATATCGTAATTATTTTCCTCATTTTTCTCCTCCTTTATTTCTCATAAACTCCCAACTCGGTGATAGAGATGAATGATGATACATTCTTTGTGTATTTATGCCAGTGTTCCTGCACTTTTGCATCCATTAGTACGCGTATTCCCTTGGTTTTTACTGCCGGGAATTCCAAAACATATTGTGCAAACGGAGGTTGGAAAAATACAATATCGGTTTCGGGAAGTGCCGGAGTTGATTTGAATTTACCTACGTCATACCAATGTCCGTCATTTCCAAGATATTGAATGTTTAGAGAAGTAAACCATCCTCCGAACTCTTCCAGACAGCCATATCTAAAACAAGCATATTGATGTTATGCTCTTCTTTCCAACCGTATCCGAAATAGTCTATTTTAGGCAGATTACTTTTGGCCGCTAATGAATAAAATACAGATCCTACGCCATCTTTGACTCCGTCATTAATTACTTCTACATTTGTTGCGTACATCGGTTTTCCAAAGGTAATCCAGCAAGAATCGAGTACTTCTTCGTTTAGTTTGCGGATATTGGCGTAGATAGTGTCAGCCTTTGGGGCTATATTCTTGGTTTTAACCAATAACTCAAAATCTTTAGTAATTGAGTTCTTGTTATTTGCGCTTAACTGTAGGGTGATCGGATATTTTCCGGCTTCTGTAGGAGTTCCTGCCAGTTTACCGTTTTGGAATGTAATTCCTGCCGGAAGTTTACCTTTTACCAGTTCCCATTTGAGATCAGCATTTGTTTTGCAGGCAAATGAGTAATCGGTAGGATGTCCGATTTCCAAGTCCGGATTCGGACCGATACAGAATTCCATAGGGGGGATGAATTGTGCTTTGGGGTTAACATATACCATATCACCCTTTACTTTTCCTCCTTTGGCACAAACCAGTTCGATTGCTTTGTTGTAAGTACGTTCAATCATGTCTTCAATGGAAGCATCAGGCATATCAAACCTGGTGATATTGATATATCGGTCATTGAAGGGCTTTTCCCAGCCTTCGATAGGTTTGGTCAAACTTCGGGAAGAGACTTTGCACCATACATTACTCCTAGAAGTCCGGAGATAGTGGCTGCCTGATTGTCGCAGTCAAATCCCATTGCACAGCTTAAATCCAATGTCCGTTGGAAATCTCCTTCGCCATACAACATAGCCAAAATCCCGCATAATCCGTTCAGATTAGCATTCCAGATTGTTTTTGTCATGGCTGGTTCATCTATGTAATATTTTTTAGCCATGATTTGACGTGCTTTTACCCAATCTTTAGGATATTTGTCATATAAAGCAATCATCTCTTTTACAGCTATCGCATATCTGTCATCAGCAGGCAGTTCTTTCAAGGCTCGTGTAATCAGTTTGCGGATATCCTTGCAGAAAAAAGCGTCAGCGTACATTGCACCATATAGGACAGTGGGAGATACTGCCCACGAATCGCTTGTGATACGGGCCGCCCAATCACTTTTTCCTGCAGCATACGAAATCATTCCCGGTGCTGTATACGCCATATCTCATTGATTAATTGAGGGTCGATCTGATACCAGTGCGGATTCAGATTTTCGTCACCTGTGAACGGAGGGGTGAATCCAAGATGCATTAATCCGAGTGCAGCCCTATTGGCTAGCCATACACGGTCACGGATATGATACATCCATCCTTCACGCATATTGCATAAGTAGGTTCTACGCCATATTTCTCCATTAATAGTAAGTAGATATACTCAACATCAGTATCGTCATCAGAGAATGCACCGTTATACTTCTGCAATTTATCTATGTTTTTAGTGTAACCGAATGGAAATCTGGATTCCGGGGCAGGTTCATCTACAAACTTGTTCTCAAAAGGAAGTCCATATATGTTTCCTACCATTTGCCCGATCCAGCTCCGGCTATTTTGTCTTTTAACTCTGTCTTTGAAATCTTCTGTGCAGAGATAAATAAGATGTTAGTAATTAAAACAAGTAAAAAGATGATTGGTTTTTTCATACTTATCAGGGTTGATTTGTTGGAAGGTACACTTTTCTATGTGAACCTTCCAATTGTGGTTAATAATCTTTGTTTTGAGATAATTTTGGATTTGCATTTAAAATATCCGTAGGAATTGGAAATACATTTCTAAAAGTTTCTGAACTTTGGTCAGGGTGTGCCCAATATTTTTTCAGATATTTTCCGAAACGTATCATATCTTCATGGCGCCATCCTTCCCATGCCAGTTCTCTGCCTCGTTCTGCATAAAGTTCATCAATCGTCAATTGGCTTGTAGTATATGCATCAAGCCCTGCTCTTGTACGAATCTTCTTGAAGTCTGCCAGTTGGATGCCTCACTTGTTCTGTTTTGTCGTACCAAAGCCTCTACATACATTAATACAACATCGGCATAACGGAAGATGCAAAGTCGTTGTCCATACTAACTGTATATTCTTTTAAAGAACCATCAGTTTGGTAATGCCATTTCCAGCAGCGTGCACCGTCGTATGTGCCACGTCCTCCGTTGCTATTGTAATATTTTTCTTCGGGGAAGACAGGAGTATATTCGAAACCAAGATCCTTTCCGCTTAGGTCTACTTGAGGACCGTATAACCAGCTCTGACTTCTGCGAAGATCTTGTTCTGCGTATGTTTGGAAAAAGTCCGGTTGCAGAGAAAACCCGACCATGGAGCTGACGGAATATTAAATGTTGCTTGTGATGCAGCTTCCAGTGTCAGCGTATGCAGATAAAATGAGTTACTGTCACCGCTAGTATATACTCTGTCATACAGGATTACAAAGATGTTCTCCTTAGAATCTTCATTTTTAATATCAAAATTAGTGGAATAAGAGTCTTCAATGCTGTAAGCACCTATATCCATAATGTCTTTACAGGCTTTCTCTGCTTTGTCATGCATTGGAGTACCGAACCATGCTTCTGCATTCAGATACATTTTCGCAAGAATACAATAAGCGGCAGCTTGTGTGACCCGTCCATAATTAGTATCTGAAGGCTCCCTGTCTAGGAACTCGATATTGTCATTAATTTCTTTTTCCAGATAGTTGAAAATATATTCACGACTTTTTTGTTCCGGGTATCCGGTTTCCGTGTAGTCAGTTGTGAAAGGTACGTTTCCCCAACAAGAAATGGCCTGATAATAGTAGAAAGCACGCAGTATTTTCATTTCAGCTATAATCTTCTCTTTTCCTTCAAACTGGATAGGTGATAATTCCGTTTCGTAAATAATTTCATTACATGCAGCAATACCATTAAATATCCAGTTCCATCCCCTTGTCAATAATTTATTTGCAGGTGGAATTTTATTCGTCTGGATTTCTTCATAACGTCCATTACTGTACCAGGAACCACCACAAGCGGGAACAGCACATTCATCAGAAGCTTGTAAAAGCAGTGTCCATAAACTTTGTTCGGAATTGTATCCTTGTAATTTCGTATATGCTCTACCTGCATTGGCTACCAGTTCCTTCTCATTTTTAAAGAAGTCATTCATCGCTACTCCTGTGTATACGGTTTCGCTAAGATCGGTACATCCGTATGATAATATACAGATAACGAAACTTAATATTATATTTGTCTTTTTCATGGTAATCTTATTTTTTAGAATACTATATTAACTCCAAAAGTAAATTCTGTTGTACGCGGATAATAGCTCAAACTTTCCATACCGGGTTCCAGTCCGGAAAGGGCAACTTCTGGGTCGACACCAGAATAACCGGTGATACAGAATACATTCTGTGCAGTAAGAGACAATCTTAGTCTTTTTATCATTTTAGATGTGAAATCCCAAGTATATCCAAAGGTAACATTATCTAGTTTTAAATAAGAAGCATCCTCTATATATTTGGAGGAATATTTATAGGTCGTACTTGTGAAATTCGTTTGAGATAACCAGTTTGATGAGATATTTCTAAGTCCGATGCTGCTTAGATTTTCATATTCCATCGCATAGTTGTTCAGAATTTCTCCGCCGATAGATGCACGCAGTGAGAAACTCAAGTCGAATTTCTTATATCTGAAGGTATTACTCCAGCTAAGAGTGGCATCCGGATAAGCACAGCCAATTTTTTCCCATTGTTCTTCCGGTACGGAACCGTCTGCATTTTGTCCTAGCAATACATCTTTTCCATCTGTATCAGTTCCTAACCATATAGGGCCGTAGAAAGTACCCAATGACTGCCCTTCTATCAGACGTTGAGTGTAGCAGGCAGCACTTGTAGACCATCCCACCTTGTACGTTCCGTTAGTAAACTCGTCATTAGTGAATTTCACCAATTTGTTTTATTGTGTGAAACGGTCAGTGAGGTATTCCATGTAAAGTCTCTAGTGTTAAAAGGTGTACCGGATATTGTTAATTCAACTCCTTCGTTAGTTACTTTTCCAACATTCGTAAACAGGGTATTATACACATAAGGAGGAGTCGGTACGATATAGTCATACAACAAGTTAGAAGTAGTCCGTTTGTAATAATCGAAAGTGAATGAAAGGCGGTTATCAAACATTGTCATATCAACACCAACGTTGAACTCTGCTTTTTTCTCCCATTTTAGATCTGGATTTGCATTACTTGCAGGTTGATAAGTATTAATCCATTGGCCATTGTAATAGAATTTACCGGCTGTAGTCATCATCATCAAAGATTTGTAGTTTGAGAAATCTTGGTTACCGGTAACTCCGTATCCGGCTCTCAATTTTAAATCATCGATCCATTTGACATTCGAGAGGAATTTCTCTTTATTTATACGCCAACCTACGCTGACAGCCGGGAACCATCCCCACTTATTATTGTCACCGAAACGGCTGGAACCATCACGACGTAGTGAAGCTGACAAAAGATATTTATCATCGTAGTTGTACATAAAACGTCCGAAGAATCCGATATATGTATTATCTTCTTTATTGGATGACATACTGGCTTTGCCTTCAGTAAGATTTGTTCCTGTCCCGATGTTATGAGTCTGGTTGTCATCGAAGTCGAAACCGGAATTTGTCATGGATGCAGATGTGCTGTAAGTATACTGGTATGTATATCCGAGTAATGCCTGAATGGAATGTTTTCCGAAAATATTCGAGTAATTTAAAGTAGACTCATATTGTGTATCGTTTTCCTGATAGTTTTCAATATAGGCTTGCCCGTTTGTTCCTATTAAACTAGGATAATAATGTGTGTAATATTCACGTGTTTCATATTGTTCTTTGTCGTATGAAACAAAATTCTCCCATTTTAATCCTTTTATAGGCAATATGTTTAGAGTAGCACGGATATTTGCACCATAATTATCATTCTTACTTTCCATGTTCCTTTCGTTAATGATCGCTACCGGATTATAATATTCCATTGCTTTGATACGGCTATATCCTCCGGCATCCGGATCGCTGTCGTCATAAACAGGCTCTGTTGGATTATGGGTAAATGCCTGCATAAAAGCACTTGTAGAGGAAGGACTGTATTTGCGATGAATGATATTCAGGTTATAATCCAAATCGACCCATTTATCTAATAATGACTGGCGAATATTGGTACGTGCCATTAGTTTTTCGGAGCTATTATGCTTTTGCAAGCCATCGCTCTTTTCATAATTGAAAGATGTGTGATGTGAGAACTTCTCGGAACCTCCGGATATAGACAAGTTGTGCTTATGGCTGAACGGAGTTTGCGTAATTTCTTTAAACCAATCGGTATCACTGTCAAAGATATAACTTTCCAATTCTGGGCGATACTCCTTGATAACAGATTTGTATTCGCTTGCCGATAAAGGTTTTGCTCTGCGTGAAACGACTCCCACGGTGAGTTGTCCATCATAAGAAACTTCCGTTTTGCCACTTCTTGCACGTTTAGTTGTGACGATGATTACTCCATTCGTACCTCTTGTTCCATAAATAGCAGCTGCCGAACCATCTTTTAATACGTCTATAGATTCCACTTCCTGGAAGTTGATATTTCTGATATCTGCACCTGCCACCCCATCAATAATAATTAATGGACCTTGGCCTGCGGAAAGTGTGTTTGTTCCGCGAAGTAATACTTCATATTTGGCTGTCGGATCAGCACCGTTCGGTTGATAATTTGTAATCCTGCCACTTTTCCTTGCAACATTCCCATAGCATTGGTGAATGTTCCGGGATTGAGGTCATCTTTCTTCATGCTGGTAACCGATCCTGTAAGCTCTTTCTTTGTGGTAGAGCCGTAGCCGATTACTACAACGTCATTAAGCACTTTCGAGTCTTCGCGCAGGTGTATTACAAGCTGTGTCTGATTTCCTACTTGTTGTTCAACAGTTGCATAACCTACATAAGATATAACCAATACATCAGAAGGATTCGCTTTTACATTGAAGGATCCATCAACTCCTGTAATAGAACCATTTGTTGTACCTTTAACAAGGACACTGGCACCGATAATGGGTTCATTTGCTTCATCGAGGACTGTACCTCTTATTGCCTTCTGGGCAATAGCATCATTGCTCATCAAAGAAATACTATTAACAACATACTTGTCAATAGACCGTGGATTGAACATTGTTTTATCATAATAACAGAATTAAGGATGATTATTGTATTTCTTTCTCA